>Ga0326728_10015745_pt1 | contig 15630 bp, 15 predicted proteins | sample MB3enrmetagenome_FD_207602 | JGI IMG/M metagenome (GOLD analysis project Ga0326728, IMG submission 207602) | Lab enriched peat soil microbial communities from McLean, Ithaca, NY, United States - MB31MN | ecosystem: Environmental > Terrestrial > Soil > Wetlands > Peat | place: USA: New York...
TCGGAAAGGCTCATGAGCAGAGCCCGGTCGTGGAAGATGCCAATCATGGCGGTACCCTCCCCTTTCAACTCTTTGATGAGGGATACCACGTCACGGGCCGCAACCGCGTCGAGCGAGGCAGTGGGCTCGTCCAGGAGAAGTAGGCGCGGCCGAGCAATGATGGCGTGGATGATATTGATCCTCTGCTTCTCGCCCCCGGAGAACGTGGACGGTGACAGCCCCCAGAGCGAGCGCGGGATGGCAAGACGGTCAAGAAGCTCGCGCGCCCGCAGGAGGCTTGTCTCCCTGGCAAAGCCCCGCGCAACCATGCTGTCGGCAATTGTGTCCAGCGCCGATACGCGCGGGATCACGGGGAAGAACTGGGAGATGTACCCGATCTCGTGACGGCGGAGCCTCAGGATGGCGTGCTCGTCGGCGGCAGCGAGGTCCCGCGTCTGGGAAGCGGCGTCGGTATACCAGATCGCGCCCCGTGACGGCAGATACGTCCGGTAGAGGCACTTCAGAAGCGAGGACTTACCGGCTCCGCTGGGACCGTTGATGCCGAGGAACTCCCCCCCGGACAGGCGGAAGCTGACGTCGTTGAACGCGGGGATCCGAGTGCCGCCGCGCGTGTGCATGAGAAATGTCTTGGAAAGCCCTTCGCATCGCATCATGGTCCGCGCCTCACTTTCATCCCCGTCCTCCCCGCGCTTCTGCCGTGGCTCTCATAAGGCAGAATGCACGAGCAGCTGCGTATAGGAGTGCTGCGGGTCCTCAAGCACCTGGTCCGTGAGCCCTTGTTCCACCACGCAACCGTCTTTCATGACGAGCGTACGGTCCGCGAGGAGCCGGATTACTCCCATGTCGTGGGACACCACGATCATCGAGATCTTAAGCTCGCGTTGAAGTTCTCGGATGAGATCTAGCACCCTGGCCTGCACGCTCACGTCTAGTCCGGATGTCACTTCGTCGAGAAGGATGAGCGGCGGATTGTTCGCGAGTGCCTTGGCAATTTGGATCCGCTGCTGCATCCCGCCGGAAAGAGACTTAGGGAAACGATCAATGTACGCTTCGGGAATCTCCGTGCGAGCAAGAAGTGCCGCCGCCCTTTCCCGGATGCGGGCAAAGTGGAAGACATCTGCCTCCAGGAGCTTCTCAGCAACGTTGGCGCCGCTCGTGATGTCCATGCGCAGACCGCGCAGCGGGTTCTGGTACACCATGCCCATGAGCCGGCTACGCAGCTTCCGCTTAGTGCTGCGGGGCAACCCCAGAATGTCGTCTCCGTTGCCGTGCCCACTGACGCGGATCTCCCCGTGGGTCGCGTCCTGATCGAAATAGATGCACTGGACGAGCGTGCTCTTACCGGAGCCGCTTTCCCCAACGACCCCGAGGATCTCCCCTTCCTTCAGGTCGAAGCTGACGCTGTTGACGGCGGTCACGGAGCCGCACCGCGGGCAGATGTTCGTTGAATGCTCGGGGCCGGTAAGCTCGCGGCAGAACTCGCATCCCGGGCCGTAGCGCTTTCCCAAATCCCGAATGCTGAGGAGGACTCCGTCATCCATGAGCGCGCCTCCCGCGTCGAGGAATTGCTCCCTCGCGCACGAGGTCGCAGAACCCGGAGTCCGAGCAGACGCGCGAGGCCTGATTGCTCTTTTCGTCATAGATCTCGTCGAGGAAAGTTCCGCTCGAGCCGCATCGCGCGCACGTCATCCCGGAAAAGTTCTCCACCGTGAATGGCATGTCCTCGAACTCCAGGGGATGAACGGAGGTATGCGGAGGCACGGCATAGACCCGCTTTTCGCGCCCTGCACCGAGAAGGGTCAGGTGCTCAGATTCATGAAGGAGGGGAAGGTCCCACCGGGGAAGGGGTGAAGGCGACATGATGTAGCTGTCGTTGACGCGAACAGGGTAGCCTGACGTCAATGAGATCGAGCCGTTCTGAACCACGTCCTCATAGAGCGACACCCACATCCGCGCGTAGTCACCCTCCGAATGCATGCGGCGCGTCTCAACCTCGCTCGGTTCGACGAGGCGGAGAGGTTCGGGAAGCGGCACCTGCAGCACGGCAATCTGGTCGGCCCGCAGGGGAATCTCCGGCAGTCGGTGACGGGACTGAAGCACCGTAGCTTCGCGAGAATCGAAAGTCGTGCGCACGTTCGTGGTAGCGACCAGCAGCTTGCGAAGGTTAACGGCGTTCACGCTGCCGTCGCAACCCTGGTCGATGATTTTTAGCACGTCGCTTGGGCCGATGATAGACATGGTTACCTGCAGCCCCCCTGTCCCCCATCCGCGGGCAATCGGCAGTTCGGGAGACGCGAAAGGCACCTGGTGGCCTGGCAATGCCACGGCTTTCAAGAGCGATCGACGGACCTCCTTCTTCACACCTTCGTCGATGAAAGCAAAGTTATACCGGAAGCCACTCCTCCGAGGCACGAGGTCTTTCAGTGTCATTCTTCACCAGCCCTCAGGGTGCGAAGCCTGTCGAGATCAGCCTGGAAGGTGACGTAATGCGGAAGCTTGAAGTGGGAGCAGAAGCCGGATGATTCCACGCCGTCGGTGTGCAGGAGAACGAACTCCTGGTCCTCCGCCGGGGCGTGAGGGGACGGTGACCGCATGGCCCGATCGAGCACGCCTAGGGAGATCGCCTTCACCTCGTTGTGACCGAAACAAGCGCCGTATCCCAGCGTGAAAGTCGGTCTTGCCTCATCCTCCGCTGTCTGAACGGAGGCAACGATCTCCACCTCAGTGATCGAAACAGAACCGATTGTCAAAGCCGACGCCTTGCGCCAAGGATGCGGGATCTGGACGCTGACACGGCCCACGCGCAACTCACCGACGGTCGGGTGAATGCTTCCATACCCGCGCATGCTGCTGTACGCCAGGGCGAGCACTCCGCCTGTCTCCGCACGCGCGAGCATCTGCAGCCGCCCGCTGCGCTCGAGGGGGAACGTTGCTGACTCCTGCGTAATGTCGGTTGGCTCCCTCAAGGGCGAGGGTGGCACCGGCGGGACCAAGCCCTGGTCGCGAAGCATCTCCACCACCTTGCGGAAGTGGATGGGCTCCAATGGGTCGTGCACGTCTTCCAGCCCCGCCTCAAACTCGCTGACCGCTCGTTGCTGCGTCTCGGTGGTTTCCTCGGCGAGTGAAAAATCGAGGATCCGCTGCTCGTAGTCGGACGTGGAGCCCAAGACCTGCCCTCCCGGGATGGTCTTGAACGCGCTGGAAATGCGCCGCAGGATCCGCATCTCCTCCGTATGGACGGGAATGCTGTCCACAAGGCGGCGAAGCGTTGAGCGGTAGGCCCGAAGAAGGAACGCCGCTTCGATTGGGTCGCCGGATGCCTGTTTGACGGCGAGCGCGGCGTGGAACGGCGAGAAAAGCCCCCCTTCGCTCATCACCCTGTCGACGAGAGGGCCCATCTGCTCCATGATCTGACTGACCTGAAGGGGCGCGCTCGCGCCTTTGAGTCTCAGGTAGCTGTTGAGTTTCTGGGAGTTCTCAATGGCTGTCACCCCGCCCTGGACTGCGACGTATCCCATCAGTGGACCTCCACGGCACTCGTCCGCGGAATCCCAGCCACTCTCCCGTCCGCATCCACAAGAAAGACGTCTATCCCCAAAGGATAGAACTTGTTCGCCTGGGAGCGTTCCTCTATATAGCGCGCGTCCAAACCGACGATGGTAAGGGTCGTCAGGTTCTTCACGCCGGGTCCCTTCAGGCGAAGCGCGAAGCCCGGCAGGCTCGTCTGCGTCTCATCCGAGAGCCGCTGGACACAGAGGAGCGCGGTGGCGGAGCTTTCGGGAAACTCGAGCGTCCCTCTATTGAGACGCGAGAAATCTGCATCGAACTTCCCTCCGTTGAAAACGACATACTCAGCTTCATCGACGCTCACAAAGGGAGTCGAGAGGTTCATCTTGAGATAGGCTACCCAATCGGGTCGGGACGCAGGGGATCCGATCGAAAAAGAGACACGGTGATCGCACAAGGTCTTCAGCAGGGATAGCATGGGGGGACAAAACTCCCGTGGCGCCGACTCGTAGCGCAGCGCGGGAACCGTCCGGATGCTGCCGGGCCTGCTCAGGCAGTCGAGCATCGCCCGAAAAGTCGCCTGGCTGTCAAACACGTCGTCGAAAGCGGTTTCATGAACCATTCTTGGTCCTCATAATTTCCGGACCTCTTCATCGCGTCTCGAAGCTGACCCGTGTACTGGCCACCGCCGTGCTTTCCTTTTCCCACCGCTGCCTGATCCGCTTCTCCTCGGCTTCAAGGAGAGTGGCGAAATCCACAGCCGCGGGGTGACCGCCGCCGAACACGGCGTCCAGCAGCGCGCTGCACAGAGCGCGCTCCTCGTCTGAGCCCAGCACGCAACCATAACCGGCACGGCCATCCACCTCGACCTCGCACTCGGTGACATACGCCTCCCCGAGCAGGAACGGGATGTTTTCCAGGGGGTCGATCTGTCTAACCATGACCATACCCGCAGAGGGTGGCTTCAGCATCCTGACGGGCAGCCGGTCCACGATGGCCTGTGCAATCTCACGCACCGCTTCGGCCCCGCCCTCTGCCGCGATCTGTGAGTATTCCATCATGGCGAAATCAAGGAACTAGCTTAGGATTAGTTTTCAATTAGGACATTGTTAAGAATGAGTTATTCTTCACGAGCGATCGTGGGATTTCTCCCGGGAGGGTTGCTCACCCCGTATGATGCGTTCCTCGATCCTCGCAAGCACGTCGCGACAGCTGGCTACGCTTTCTGTCGCGTAATGAGCGCCAGCGGCACGGAGCGTTTTCTCCGCTTCCTGGATGCGTCCAACCCGATCCTCGCCGGTTAGGCATTCGGCCTCTTCCACGGATAGCCCCAGCTCGTTGCCCGAGAGCGTCACGCCGATGGTCCACATACCAGCGTTCACGCCTTCCATGATGTCAGCCGGCGTGTCTCCTATCTTCACGATACGACGCGGCGGACAGACCTGCAGCTTGATGGCGTTGAGAAAGCACATCCACGGGAAAGGCCGTCCGGCAGGGACATCCGATGGACACACAACCGCGTCCGCGGTAAATCCCTGGCGGGCCGTTTCCGCGGTGAGGATGTCCATGATGGACCGCGAGTAGCCTGTCGTGGACCCGATCTTCATACCCCAGCAGCGAAGCTCATCCGCCAGCTCTCTCGTCCCTGGGACGAGCCGGGAATATCGCCTTGCCGCTGCTACCAAGCGCGGCTCGAGCTCCTCGTAGAGCGAGTCCACCTCCTGCGGCCCGGGATCGGTCCCGGTCGCTTCTCTCCAAAGCCCGCGAAGGCCCTCATCCATGAGAAGTCGGCGGATGTGTTCGCGTTTTTCCAGCCCCATAGGCCCTCGTGCTTGGGCCATTGTGAGCGGGACGCCTCGATGCGCGAAAGTCTCCACGATCGCTACGGCCGGCGCGAAGCACCCGAAGTCCACTATAGTACCGGCCCAATCGAAGATCACCGCTCCTATCCCGTTATCGTCGAGGGCGCTGCTGTTCGATTTGCGCATAAGTGCTAAAACAATTTCGCGGGTGTGTTAGGTATCCGTGAAGGGTTCGTGAATTCTCCGTTAGTCAGTGCGGTGAAAATTAGCGCGCGGCGGCGAGGATGCCCTCCACGGCGCGTATGCCGCTCGCCCAGGCCGCCGTAATCCCACGGCTTGTGCCGGCCCCGTCGCCGATCATCCAGATTCCTGGTCTGGCCTGGAAGCTCGAGTCGATGAAACGCGGTCTGTTTCCGTACAGTTTTATCTCGGGATAATACATAATGGTTGACGGATGCAGGACGCCGGGGATGATTGTATCCAGGAGTTTCATCGAGCGCCAGATCGCGCGCAGGATCTTTGAGGGCATGGCAAGGGCGATATCGCCCGGCGTGCAGGCGGAAAGCGTCGGGACAAAGTCATACAGGTCCTCGTTGAAGCTTTCCGCTTTGGACCGCTTGCCCAGGCGGAAGTCACCCACGCGCTGCATCAGGGGCTGACCGCCGCCCATGAGCGTGGCCTGCTGGCCTAGCATCTGCGCGAACTCCTGGCCGCTTGCCAGTGGCTCGGTGAACCGCACGGTCTTGAGCAGTGCGAAGTTGACGAGACCGTTCGCTTGCCCCCGCTTGGAAAACGCGTGGCCGTTCACGCTGAAATACGCGTGGCCGTCCGCGTCCTCGTATCTCTCTTTGACCACGAAGGCCCTTCCGCTATTCGTACAGAACGTGCGCACTTTCTGCGGAAAATGGAACTTCGGATCGTAATAGTCCCGCACGATGGGGTAGTTGTCCTCACGCGCTTCCAGGCGCAGGCCGATGTCGACGACGTTGTCGACATACGGGACTTTCAGCTTGTCCATGAGCCGCTGGAGAAACGCGAACCCTTTGCGACCGGGCGCAATCACGAGGCTTCCGAAGTTGATCTCCCTTCGATCAGTGATAAGCAGGTGGTCCATCTCCCTGACGTCGAGCGCGGTCTCTCCCAGGGACACCGTCGCTCCAGCTTTCCCGAGTTCCTCCGTCATGGCGCGGGCGAGCGCGACGCCGCCGTCTGTCCCGAGATGGCTTTGCCGAACCTCCAGAAGCTCCACGCCGAGCTTCTGTGCCCTATTCGCGTAGATCCCGAGGTTGTTCTTCAAGAGGATGCGAGGTTGGAGCTTAGCGCCTACGAACTCCAGGTACTTGTCCGCCGTCGACCGGTCCCAGTACTCCATGGGGAAGCCGATGGGAAAAGTGAAGTTCATCTTGCAGTCATTGCACAAGCCGCCGGTGCTCAGGGAGGATTTGTCGATGAGTAGAATAGAGCCTGCGGGACGCGCCTCACGGAAGGCAAATGCCGCCCCTAGGCCGGCCGGGCCCGTTCCGACAATCACAAGGTTGAAGTGCTCCGTCATGCCTTTGTGTCCTTCAGTTTCTGGAAACTATCGATCGCGATAGTTAAGCACAGATCAAGGCCACGCAGAAGCGGCGCCCGGCGAAAACCACCGGCTCACCGAGACAAGAGGCCGGCATCAGTGTGAGGGGGAAAACTCACGCCTCCCGCGGTTATCTCCACGCCGTTGCCCCGAAACGTTACAGCCTGGATCCGCGCGCGGGAAATGCACAGGCAGTTACGCCATGGGAGTGGATCGAGTCGCGCGAATCACCCAGCGAACGGAGCTCGAAAGACGTCACGATCACTAGGTGACTGCGGACAATCCTCCGGCGTCTGCGCAACGCCCGAAGGGAAGGCTCCCGCCTTCCTTTGCAGTGATGGCGGTGAAGCCATCACAATCCGGCAAAGTTGGCGCGACTGACAAGGCCTACCGCCTCATGGCTCCTGCGCCCCGCGCGCATTCACGTACAACGCATACAATGAGGTATGAGCGGCAATGAAGATCCTGTTCCGCCGGGGACCGCCGAAGGTGAGGTTTGCCACCGTCTCGGGGACCAGTACTTTGCCCAGAGGCTCTCCGTCCGCCGAGTAGCACAGAACGCCGTCAGCGCAACTGATCCAGACGTTTCCTCCGGTGTCCGTGCGCAAGCCATCCGGAACGCCCGGGGATATTTCCGCAAAAACTTCTCCGCCGGAAAGCCTGCTACCAGAAACGCTGAACCTGCGCACGTGGTGGGGGCCATCCTCCGCGTGGGACGCTCCGGAGTCCGCCACGTACAATATCGTCTGGTCCGGCGAGAAAGCCAGCCCGTTCGGCTTTTCGAGATCGTCCGCGGCAACAGCGACGGCGCCTGTCGCAGTGTCCACACGGTAGAGGTAGTTCCCGTCCTGCTCGGAGGCGGCTTTCCCCCCCTCGTAGTCAGACAGGATGCCGTACGGAGGGTCCGTGAACCAGATCGTGCCGTCACGGGAGACCACCAAGTCGTTGGGAGAATTGAGTCTCTTCCCCTTGTGGCGATCAGCGATGGTAGTGACGGCCCCATCCTGTTGCGTTCGCGTCACGCTGCGGCTGCCATGCTCGCAAGTCAAAAGCCGTCCGGCGAGATCACGCGTGTTGCCGTTTGCAAAATGTGAGGGAAAACGGAAGACGGTGACCGGACCACCATCAACCCAGCGGAGCATCCGGTCGTTCGGAATGTCGCTGAACAGGAGGTACTGTCCGTCCGCGAACCAGACTGGTCCTTCCGCCCAAAGCGCGCCGGTGAACAGTTTCTCGATTTTCGCGTTGGGAAGAGTGAGATCTCGAAAGCGCTTGTCGTAGGCTTCCCAGTCCGCCATCACGTCACGTCTTTGCGGGATATAACGCATAAAACAGCGCTTTGCAAGTGCGCCGCCAGGGTGATAAAATCCGCACCACCATGGAAATGGACGAGCTTGTCGCGAAGTGCCGCAGCTACCGAAGGTTCGACGCCAGCGCCCCGGTTTCAATGGCAGCGCTGAAGGAACTGGTGTCTCTTGCGCGGCGGGTCCCCTCGGCGGCCAACAGGCAGCCCCTGAAGTATGTCCTGTCCTGCTCGCCACAGATGAACGAACGGATTTTCCAGACGCTCTCGTGGGCGGCGTATCTTAAGGATTGGCCAGGGCCGACTTTTGAGGAAAGACCTGCGGCCTACATCGTCGTGCTCCTGGACTCGGATATTTCCCAGTCCGCGGACATCGACGTGGGGATAGCCGCGCAGACCATCCTCCTGGCGGCGACGGCTCAAGGGTTGGGGGGATGCATGCTCGGAGCAATCAGGCGCGAGCAGCTGGGGGAAGTTCTTGCCCTTCCCGCGTCCCTCTCAATTGCGCTCGTCATCGCAATTGGCAAACCGGTGGAAAAGGTGGTCTTGGAAGGTCTACCGCTGGACGGTTCGATCAAATATTACCGTGATCCGCACGGGACCCATCACGTTCCGAAGCGGTCGGAAGAGGACCTCATCCAGGCCGCCTACGATTAACGTTACTTCGGCAGGTCCCGCGTCACCTGGACCTGGAAAAGCTTCTGCGTTCCGTCCTCCGCGGTAACGAAGAATCTGATTGTCGCTTTCTGTCCGGGATCAACATCCACGGGGATAGTAACGCTTTGCGAACGCGCGGAGTCACCCTCGTTTGCCACACGCGCGAACGGGCTGGCCGCCGTTGCGCTGAGCTGGACGCCCGCAGCATCGGGGGGCAGGTGCAGGGTGTACGTGTCCACTTTGGCCGAGAGGGCGGGAGCGAGCGTCCCGGCGGACGCGGTAAGCGAAGCGAGATCCACAGTGCGGTCAGGAACAGATCTGTGCAGGAGGAGCGTGTAGCGCAAGGTCTCCCCGTTTTGTGCAGTTGCCACGATATTGAAGCCCTTGATCTCCAACTCGTTGAAGTCGATCTGCACGCCGGCCAGGTCCCCGGGATAGGCGCGAAGAGACGGTGGTGAGGAAGCGTTCGGGCTAGCTGCCTGGGCCGTTTCTATGCTTATGGTCGCGTTCTTGTCCTGCGGCAGTGCCCGGATGGTTAGCCGGGTCCTTGAAAACGGGACTTCCGCCGTGTACGCCAGCGTGTCCGGCGTGAACTGCGGCGAAAGGGGGGCGTCGGAAACCACCAGGTCCGAAAGCCTGTTGTTGTTGCTCGCCTCCCTGCGAAGGATTTCCAGGTTGTACCTTTGCGTAGTCCCGTCCTGGGCTGTGACGGTAAGAATGAGCGGGAGCCTTCCGCCGGTTGGGAAATCCACCCGCACATTGCCGGCACTCGCGCCGCGGCCAAGGGCGACCGGTCCGCCGGAAGCGCCCGGAATGATCAGGCTTACAGCGGCGTAGGGGCTCTGCGCCTGCGCGTTGAGCACCACCTCACGCACCTCGAAAGAGACGGAAGCGGAATAGGCGAACTTGCTCGGCGTGAAGGGCTGGTTGAAGACAGCGTCAGGGATGTACAGGACGCCGAGAAGGGCGTTGCGGTCAGGCGGGCTGCGCTTCACCACGAACGTGTAGCGCATACGCGTCGTGCCATCTTCCGCGAGCACAGTGATGGGGAACGTGGTCTGCTGGCCCGAGGAAAAGTCCAACGCCGCCACGGCCAGGTGGCCGGGCGTGGATGTGCCGCCAATCGCGATACTTTGAGGGTTGGCGCTTTGAGCAAGAGCGGCAACGCTCAGGGTTTTTGTCTCGAACGGCACTTCGATGGTGTACTGGTCAACCACTGGGCTGAAAGCCGGCTGCAGCACCGCGCGTGCCGGAAGCGTGACCTGGGATAAGCGCGCGTTCGTGTCGGCCTCCCTCACTACGACGCGGTACATCCACGGCTCCTTTTCGCCAGGGATCTCGATAGAGTAAAGCACCGGAGACGTGAAGTCGTTCGCGGTTATCCCGTTGGTCTGAACGATCCGCTGGTCGCCCGAAAGAACCGAAATGATCGCTTTTGTGTTGAGGGCGACGGCTGCGATCAACTTGTGAATGTCGACACCATGAGGGACCACGGCAATGATGAGCTCGGGTTCTCCCTGGGCGATGATCCTCCCGACGACGTCGCGGGGAAGGCCGGGATTGGACGATCCCGTAAAAGTGAACGAGTCAATGGGTCCCGTGCCATGTCCGCCGACCGTGGCGCATGCGCCCAGGGCGAGCGCCGCAAACATGACCGCACAGAAGTGCATTGAGCCCGACTTCATTTTTTCGATCTCCCCTGCTTTACAAAAACAGCATTTTACTCCCACAGCAATGGAAGCGCCAGAGCAGCCTTTGATTGACCGTCCGCGGACCTCTTATGTGCCTGCGCAACGGTGCAGCGCAGGGGCGGCGAGAACGGGAATCCCGGCTTCCACAAGGGCCAGGGCCGTTCTCTGGACCGCTTCATGCTTGTCCAAGTAGTTACGCTCCATTCCCGTCATGAGGCCTTTCGCTTCCACCTCTGACCGCACCATAAAATAGTCGAGGATGTCAGACGGGTGCTCCCGCTGCTCTTCCGTGCTCGGCAGGCCTCCCTCGTGCTTCGCCGAGATGTTCTTGACCTTCTGCGCTATTTCGACTAGCTCCGCGAGCCTGTCGTACGGCTGGCGGACGATGCTCTTCCAGGTCTCAGTGATATGGTGCTCGAAGCGCACCTTGTCTTCGAAACCGAGCGCCGCGCGCGCGCCAGACGCCATTTCGAGGGTCCAATTGTCGGTGGAATTGGAAAGATTGAACCCCGTCAAGGGCGTGCTGCCGTCTTCTCGGGCAAAAAGCTTCGCTGTAAGAAGCGTCCAGAGCACGTTGAACGGGTTGTCATTGCCCATGAACACAGAGATCTTGAACTCCATGTCCACGCCCAGCTTATGCAGCAGGTACCCGACGAGGACAGTCCCGCCGTTGAGATTGAGGACCTGCTTGACTCCATATTTCATGTAATAGTACAGGTACTCCTCGACCCACCGATAAGGGTGGTCGTTCGGTTGGCCCACGCCGCCGAAATACCCGGTGATCGTATCCGGACCGCCCAGGTGAACGTTCGATCCGTCGGTCCCCCGGGTGTCGAGAGATTCAACCCAGGAGGCGCTTAGGATTTTCATCGCGGCCGCCACCGCGGGAAGATCACCGTCCTGCTCCTGCTCTTTCATTGCCCGTACGCGGATGAATCTGGCGGGCATGAGCTCACCGCGCTGGACGGACTGACGCGCCTGCACCATGAACCAGGAAAAATATTGCAAAGCGGAGATTTCCAGCGTCACCCGGTAGCTTGCGTCCTTGCTAGGAGCCGGCGCCCCGACCTTCTTACGGAAAGCCTCAATCGAAATGAACTTTCTGCCGTCCCTTTGCCCGATCAGCCAGGCAAGGTCGTCCGCGTAACGAGGATTCCCCGCTTTGACCATCTCCATGAGGCTTTCCAGCTTTCCGTTCTCCGAAGCCGCTTTGTTTATAGCGTTCGGCCCCCCGTGCTTTTCAACAATCCTGACCAGCTCATCGATCACTGGGTTGTCCTTCGCAAGCAAGAACTCGTTGATCGAATCAAGGACTTTCCTGTCGATTTTCAGCCGCTCTTTCATTCTCGCGTACCTCACCGTCTCAGGGGTTTCAGTAAGGGATAACAGCCGGCCGGACCAGTGTCAAGGATTTTCCAGAATGCACAATCTCGACCGTGTCGCGGCCGCTGTGCTTCGGGAAGGACACCAGCTCGCCACGCCGGACCAGGCCGTTCTGATGGGCCAATCGGCAAAGCCTCGCCAGCGTGAGGAAGCGGAGCGGAAGTGTAACGTGGGCCATATATCTCCCCTATTATGGGTTGCCCACCTCGAGATGGCTTTGATGAAGGACCAGGATCTCCCGAATCATCGCCCTGCGCGCAAAACTTCGACTTCAACAAGGTGGCGCGCCAGATCAGGCCGATCCGAGCGCCCGGTCGATCCGCCGCAGCTCCTCGGAGGAGAAATCCATGTTGTGGAATGAAGCCACGCAGTCGTCGATCTGCTGCGGCTTGCTTGCGCCGATCAACACGGAAGTGACCCGGCCGCCCCGGAGAACCCATGCAAGAGACATTTGCGCAAGGCTCTGGCCTCGTGCCTTCGCGATCCCGTTCAGCTTCACGAGTCGTGAGCGCAGTTCGGAAGTGATATCCTCGGGCTTCAGAAAAACGCTGGGTCCCGCGGCACGCGAATCCGCCGGGATTCCCTCAAGGTATCTATCGGTGAGACGGCCCCGGGCGAGAGGGGAAAAAGCAATACAGCCGACTCCCTCGGCGTGGAGAAGCTCCAGCAAGCCGTCCTCCACCCATCGATCCAGCACGGAATAGTTCGGCTGATGGATGAGGCATGGGGAGCCCAGCCGCTTCAGTATGGATATCGCCTCCCGAGCCTCAGGCATCCGGTAGTTGGAGATACCCGCATAGAGCGCTTTCCCCTGCCGCACAGCCTGGTCCAGCGCAGACATAGTCTCTTCGAGGGGAGTCTCGGGATCCGGCCGGTGGGAGTAGAAAATGTCCACGTAGTCCAGTCCCGTCCGCTTCAGGCTCTGGTCCAGGCTGGCAAGAAGGTACTTTCGGGACCCCCACTCACCGTAGGGGCCGGGCCACATGAGATAGCCGGCTTTCGTGGAAATGACCATCTCATCCCGGTAGCCGTGGAAGTCCTCCCTCAAGATCCGGCCGAAGTTTGCCTCCGCAGAGCCGGGCGGAGGCCCGTAGTTATTGGCAAGGTCGAAGTGGGTAATGCCGAGATCGAAAGCCCGGCGGATCATTGCCCGGGCACTCTCGAAGAGAGTCTCTCCTCCGAAGTTGTGCCACAGTCCCAGAGAAACCGCCGGCAGCTTCAATCCGCTTCTGCCGCAAGTGTTATACCTCATGGAATCATAGCGATCAGCCCGCGGAAAATGACCCGGTAACATCGATTCCCCCTTGACCTTTGCTCGCGCCTTCAGGCCGGAGAGTATCAAACCGCCAAAGACGTATTTCTGCAACAGGAGGAGCAGCATGACTGGGCAAAGCACTACGAGCGCCGAAACCGCCGTCAGCGCCCCCCACGTGCATAAACCGCAGAGACACGATGTGGGAGATCCCAAGGCTCAGCGTGAAGCGGTCGCTCTTATTGAAAGAGATCAGCCGGTCGAGGCCGGGCGAACTCATAGACGAACAGCGTGACGAACGATGGTTTGCATTGGGGAGCATGACCCTGCTGGATTTGCCAGCCCCGTCGCACCCATTGATGATGACGATTCGTCCAGCTCGTTGGGGATCTGCGTGATGAGCTGACGGCGTAGGATACAAATGCAACGAAAAATCAAACCAGAAAGATACGATCAGGGGCCTGTACGCGTTGCTCCGCCCCAGCGCGCTGAACTCCGTGAACTGCGAAATTCCCTTCACATCCCAGAAAACGAAGATGGTTGCAATCGTCAGGAGGAAAAGGGCGCTTCGACGGAGGAAGAAAGGGAGGCTGCGAACAGGGCGACCGCCGCGCTGTGGTAGTTCGCCAGGCTGAGGCGGGCGACGGTCATAGAGTTCCAGGCGAATGGCGAATCAAAACCGCGAGCGTGAGCAGAAGGCACGAAATTGCCGCGGCAAGAGGCCTGCCCGCAGGCGAGCCTTTCATGACGCCAGTTGGAGGACCACCGTCTCGTGCGGCTGGACTTTGAGGGAAAACCCCGGCGAATAGTCCGCCACCACGCCCTTCTTCCACAGGTCGCGGACGGACCCTCGAAAAGAATCGAGCACCCCAGCGTCGACGGGGCGCAGGGCTATGTCAGCCACCGTAGCCCCGCGGTTGAGTAGCGCGATGACGATGGAGCCGTCCGCCATAGGCTTGCGCCAGACTTCCTGCTTTCCCGTGCGGCGAACCATCACCGCCGGGCGTCCGAGGGTATCCTGGCTCACGGCAATCAGCCCGGAATTGGAGAGTATCTCCCGAACGGGCCCTTCCAGGGAGCGCACGTCGCATCCGATCATCAGCGGAGAGCACAGCACGCACCACATCGACATCTGGGTCCGGTACTCCCGCAGCGTTGCCCCCTCTCCGGGGATACTTCCTGAGCCATGGAGTCCCACGACGAGCATGTCTAGGTCGTTCCAGCCGCCAGGGCCGGCGTATTCGCTGAGCGAGGCAGCTGCCTCGATGGCGCTGTCGATCCCAATTCCTGTCCAGTTGCCTTTCTCCATCCACGTGTCTGTCCAGCTATCCAAGACATCAGGGGTTGCCCGCCACATCTGGCCTCCCGCCCGGCTGGCCCAAAGGTGGGGGTTCCTTCCGCCCCACTCGCAGATGCTGTAAAGAATTTCTCGCCCGGTCTTTTTCAGCGCTTGACCCATTCGCGTGTAACGCTCGATGGCGACCGCCTGGTCCTGGGGCGCATGGCAATAGTCGTATTTCAGGAAATCGATCCCCCAGGAGGCCCACAACGCGGCATCCTGCTCCTCGAAGCCGAAGCTGCCGGGATAGCGGGCACACGTGAGCTCCGCGGCATCGGAGTAGATCCCGAGTTTCAGGCCGAGGCCATGCACGTAGTCCGCCAGGGGTCGAATCCCGCCGGAGAACCGCTCGGGATCCGGGACGAGGTCCCCGGTTTTCCCCCGCTCGTGCGCCGCCCAGCAATCGTCTATAACCACGTAACGGTAACCAAGGTCACGCAATCCCGAAGAGACTAGCGAATCTGCGGTCTGTCGAACAACATCTTCGCTCACCCGTGACCCGAACCCGTTCCAGGAGTTCCAGCCCATGGGAGGAGTGCCGGCCAGCATGTCAGTCCTCCTTCGCGAGTTTAAAGACCGATCTGAGGACGTCCAAATTGCGTACGTTCTCCGTCTTCGAACCTTCTTTTGTATATGTGTATTCAATCAGGTCCCGGTGGACCTCAACGATTTTATGGCGTACGAGCTTTAACATGGAGTTGATAGTGCCGTCTTTCTCATTGAAGGGTTCCGGCACGATCTGGAAAACCGCCGGTTCCCAGGCTGGCTGGACCTTCTTGGCCTTGGGGTCGGACCGGTACTTTGTAAACTCCTGTGAAAGAATCCGAAGCAACTCTTGCGCGCATGTGATCCCCTGCGCATCGACAAATCTCTGCACCTTCGCCGTGTCCAGAGTGACGAGGGCCATCGTGTACTTGCGGTGATCGCAGTATGCCATGATCTGATCGATCAGGTCGGTGGACGTGGTGACCGCCTCCTCGATGTCCTCGGGACTGTATTTTTCCCCGTCCTCAGCAATCAGGAGCGCCTTCTCCCGCCCGACCACCACGAGGAAGCCGTCCCTGTCCTGGTATGCGAGGTCTCCGGAGTACAGCCAGCCCTCCCGCAGAGCCTGGCTCGTTGC
>Ga0326728_10015746_pt1 | contig 15630 bp, 14 predicted proteins | sample MB3enrmetagenome_FD_207602 | JGI IMG/M metagenome (GOLD analysis project Ga0326728, IMG submission 207602) | Lab enriched peat soil microbial communities from McLean, Ithaca, NY, United States - MB31MN | ecosystem: Environmental > Terrestrial > Soil > Wetlands > Peat | place: USA: New York...
CAGCGGCCCGCTGACCGTGAGCTCGGCGGCTTTGACGATCACGGCGGCCAACGCGAGCAAGGTCTATGGCGCGGCACTGCCGACCCTCACTGCCACTTACAGCGGATTCGTCAATGGAGACACTGCCAGCAGCCTGACCACGCCACCAACGCTGACTGCCACGGCGACGGCCTCCAGCCCGGTGGGGACTTATTCGATTACTGCCGGCGGTGCGGCCGACCCGAATTACACCATCAGCTACGCCAGCGGCACGCTGACCGTGAGCTCGGCGACCTTGACGATCACGGCGGCCAACGCCAGCAAGGTCTATGGCGCGGCGCTGCCGACCCTCACTGCCAGCTACAGCGGATTCGTCAATGGAGACACTGCCAGCAGCCTGACCACGCCGCCAACGCTGACTGCCACGGCGACGGCCTCCAGCCCGGTGGGCAGCTACTCGATTACGGCCAGCGGCGCGGCCGACCCGAATTACACTATCAGCTATGCCAGCGGCACGCTGACCGTGAGCCCGGCCACGCTAACGATCACGGCGGCGGACGCCAGCAAGGTCTATGGCGCGGCGCTGCCAACCTTCACTGCCAGCTACAGCGGATTCGTCAATGGGGACACCGCCGGCAGCCTGACGACGCCGCCGGTTCTGGCTACCATCGCCACGGCGGCGAGCCCGGTGGGCAGCTACCCGATCACGGTCAGCGGGGCCGCCAGCCCGAATTACACGATCAGCTACGCCAATGGCACGCTGACCGTCAACCCGGCGGTGCTCACGATCGCGGCCGCCAACCTCAGCAAACTTTACGGCGCGCCGATGCCGACTTTGACCGCCGCCTACAGCGGTTTTGTCAACGGAGACACCGCCGGCAGCCTGACCGCGCCGCCGAGCGTGACCACCACGGCGACGGCTGGCAGCCCAGTGGGCAGCTACCCGATCACGGTCAGCGGCGCCGCCAGCCCCAACTACACGTTCGCCTACAGCGCGGGCACGTTGGTCGTCACCAAGGCCAGCACGGCAGGCGTCTTGAGTTCGTCGGCAAACCCTTGCCTGGCTGGCCGGCCAGTGACCTTCAGCTTCTCGCTCAGCGCCCTGGCCCCGGGAGCGGGGACGCCCGCGGGAACGGTGCAGTTCGAGGTCGATGGCGTGGCCGCAGGGGCGCCTGTATCCCTGAGTGGAGGCACGGCGAGCTATACCACGGCCAGCCTGGCACACGGCTCCCACACCGTCGGCGGGGAGTACGCCGGGGACGCGAATTTCCAGGGCACGACCAATCTGCTCTCCGCGGCGGAGGTGATTGATTCTCCGCCCGTGGCCAAGCCGGTGACCATTTATCGGAACCCGGCCAATGGCGTGCAGGTCACCGTCGTTAACTTGCTCACCAATGTATCAGACCCCGATGGAGACCCGATTACACTGACCGGCGTCAGCCCCACCAGCGCCAACGGGGGCACCGTGGCGACCAACAGCGGCTGGGTTTTCTACACGCCGGCGCCGGGCTTTACCAACGCCGACACCTTCACCTACCAGGTGAGCGACGGCCTGGGCGCGCCCGTGACCGGGACGGTCACGGTGGACATCGCGGTGGAAACCGGCCGGTCGCAAAGCCTGTTTATTGCCAACCTCGGAAACGGCGCGCTCGCGATAGGCGGCGACGGGATTCCGGGCAGGAGCTACCTAATTCAGTATGCCACGAACGCGCCGCCCACGATGAACTGGCTGACGCTGGGCGCAGTGACCGCCGACCCCACGGGCGCCTTCGTCCTGATTGACCCCTTGGCGCCGGGGTTACGGTTCTACCGGGCGGTGTGTCCCTGACAGGTTTTTTTTGCCATGCGTCACGGCTCAGGCTTCGGTTTGCCGCTGCCGGTCTCGCTCGCGGGCAATGGGCAGCAGCGAGCCTTGGCCATATTCCATCGAATGGCGGCCTGGAGCAATTCCTCGCCATCGCGCAAATTCATCTTTTCCCTGATGCGGGCGCGGTAGGACTCCACGGTGCTGACGCTGACCTTGAGCATGGCCGCAATGGCTGAGGTGGCGGCGCCGCTACCGATGAGCTCGAACACCTGGAGCTCGCGTTCGGAGAGCAGGTTCTCCGGCAGGTCGCCGGGGCGGCGAATCGAACGGGCGAACTTGGAGGCGACCTGGGCGGCGGCTCTTTGGCCCCAGTAGATCTCGCCGGCCAGCACCGTGCGCACGGCCTGGAGAATCTTCTGGGGCGGCTCTTGCTTGGAGATGTAGCCGCTGGCGCCAGCGCGGATCGCCCGTTCGGCGTAAAGCGACTCGTCGTACATGGACAAGACCAGGGTAAGCACGCGGGGATGGTGCTCATGGATGTCCTGGATGAGCCGCAGCCCGTCCGAGTTTTTCAGCCCCAAATCCACAATGGCCAAATCCGGCTCGGAGGCTTTCATGGCCGCCAAGGTCCCCTCGTGGTCCTCGGTCTCGCCGCACACGGCCAGGCCGGGTTCGCGGGAGAGGGTTTCTTTCAAGGCATCGCGGACCAGTGGGTGATCATCCACCAGCAGCACCCGTGTGCGCTCTGTCTGGTTTGTGCGAGCCATGGCCACGGTCCCAATCGCTGGGACCTCAGGGGTATCATACACCTTCCCGGCGCAGGCGCAAGTGACAATTGCGCTACACGATATAGTGGCTTGGGATTACAAGGCCGTCCCGAATATCCCCTACAGGAGAATCATCATCGGGCACGATAGACAGGGGATAGGGATGTGTTCCATGCTTAGAGCCAAGATTTGTGCGGGAGGAGCAGCGTGCGTTTTGCGCGGAAGTGAGCGTCCTGGAGATGGTCGGCTGCCGGCGCCGTGAACTGCCTTCCGCGGCCCAACCCTACGGAACGATATGCCAATAGAAAGCCCTGGAAGGCGGACCCGCATTCTGCTGGTTGACGACTGCGCGCTGGTGCGCCAAGCGCTCAAGGAGCTCCTCGAGCACGAGGAGGACTTGTCGGTGTGCGGGGAGGCCGAGGACCGGGAGGGGGCGCTGGCGGCGGTGGACGAGTGCAACCCGGACCTGGCCATCGTGGATTTGAGATTGCGGGGTTCGGATGGAATGGAGCTCATCCGGGACCTCCACCGAGAGTATCCCCGGCTCCTGCTCCTGGTCCTGTCGATGTATGACGAATCGGTATATGCCGAGGAGGCGATCCGGGCCGGGGCCAGCGGTTACGTGTCCAAGCTGGAGGCGACCAGCAAGCTGATGGACGCGCTGCGGTTTGTGCTGCGCGGGGAGATTTACCGCAGGTGAAAGGCATGACACCGTGTCAGGGTTATCCACTACATCAAAGTCATGTGCGGCGGTGGCAATAGAATCATGAGGGGCCATGATAGACGGTTGGGCGGAGGCGTGGGAAACTAGGCGCAACACGATGAGTGTAATGGAAACAGCCTGGTACTGCGCGCGGACAAAGCCCAAGCACGAGCACATTGCGGCGGCGGGCCTGGTCCGGCGGTTGGGGTTGGAAGTGTTCCACCCGCGGATGCGATTGGAGCGGGCCACCCGGCGGGGCGTGGCGCGGGTCGAGGAGCCGGTGTTTCCTGGCTATCTATTTGTCCGCTGCGGGGCCGGCGATGGCCTGGATGACGTGCAGTATGTGCCTGGGGTGAGCAGCTTGGTGCGGTTTGGGCAGCGCGCGGCCACCGTGCCCGAGCAGGTGATCGACGAGTTGCGGCAGTGCTTTGGGAGCCAGAACCCGATGTGGGTGGAAGACCGGCTCCGCCCGGGGGCCGAGGTCACGGTGGCGGAGGGCTCGTTCCTGGGCTCGAGCGGCATCGTGGTGCGGATGCTCCCGGCCAAACAGCGGGTGCAAATCCTGCTCGATTTTCTGGGGCGGCCGACCTTGGCCGAGGTGGACCGGCGGTCGGTGACTTTGGAGGAGCGGTGCATGGCCGACTTGTTACCCGGGTTGGCGCGGACACCGCAGGGATGTGTTGAAGCGGCCGCCTAGCGGCGGGTCGGGGACCCCCGGCCGAGGAGCGCCGAGGGAACAGTAAATGGAAGTTAGCAGAGCAGTGAAAAACGAGCAAGTGCGGAGCTTTGTCCTGAAGGCGTCGGCGTCAGATACGGTCAGTTACTCCGTTCCCGTCCGAGTGTCGGAGACTTGGGCAGGCCCGGCGGCCGAGAAACGCGAGGGGATGCCGCGCTGGAAGCGGTTCCTGGACCTGGCAAGCATTCTGGCAGCGGCGCCCGTGGTGGTGCCGCTGGGTCTGCTCATTGGGCTCATGGTCAAGCTGGCTTCTCCCGGCCCGGTCCTCTTCAAGCAGCAACGGGTTGGCCACCGTGGCCGGCAGTTCACCTGTTTGAAATTCCGGACCATGGCGGTCAACGCCGACAGCGGCGTCCATCAGGGCCACGTGGTTAACCTGATGAGGTCCAAGCGCCCGATGACCAAACTGGATGCGGAGGGGGACCCCCGGCTCATCCCCGGGGGCTGGCTGCTGCGCTCGTGCGGTCTGGACGAGTTGCCCCAACTGCTCAACGTGCTGCGGGGCGAGATGAGCCTGGTCGGCCCGCGGCCGTGCCTGGCTTATGAGTGCGAAAACTATGAGTCCAGGCACTGTCGGCGTTTCGAGACACCGCCCGGTTTGACCGGCTTGTGGCAGGTTAATGGCAAAAACCGGACGACTTACGAGCAGATGCTGGACATGGACCTGGACTACGTGAGACACCAATCGCTGCTCCTGGACCTGAAGATCATCGCGCGAACGATCCCCGCGATGGTGCGGCAGGTGCGCGAGCAGCGACGGGGAAGGAGATCGCTTTTGCGGCGCCAGTGACGAGGGGCGATGAGAACCAGTGGTTCCATGGCGGGCAGGCAGGCACAGGACGAAAAGGGGGAATTGCCGTGAGCGCCCTGAATGGAAAGGAATGAAGATGCCAAAGAACATTAAAGTGGGAGTCGCGGGCTGCGGGTACTGGGGCCCAAACTTGCTGCGGAACCTCAGGTCCCTGCCCGACTGTGCCATGAAAGTGGCGTGTGATATCAGCACCGAACGGCTCAAGCACGTCACCGGGTTGTATCCCGAGGTAAAGGGCGAGCCCAATTACCAACGGATGCTCAAGCACTACGACCTCAACGCGGTGGTCATCGCCACGGCGGTCAAGCATCACTTCCCCATGGCCAAGGCGAGCCTCCTGGCGGGCAAACACACCTTTATCGAGAAGCCCATGGCCGCGTCGGCCGCCGAATGCGAAGAGTTGATCGACCTCGCCCGCCGGCAGGGATTGGTGCTGATGGTGGGCCACACGTTCCTCTTTTCCCAGGCGGTTCAGAAGATCAAAGACATCATTGATTGGGGGGACATCGGGGACATCCGTTACGTCGCCGCCCGGCGGCTGAACCTGGGTTTGTATCAGAAAGACATCAATGTGGCGTGGGACCTGGCCCCGCACGACCTCTCGATCATTCTCCACATCATGGGCGACCCGCCTCTGAGCGTGAACTGCCAGGGCAGCGCCCACATCACTCCGGGGGTGGAAGACGTGACGATGATGCACATGGAGTTCCCCAAAAACCGCTCGGCGGTCGTTCACAGCAGTTGGCTCGACCCGCGAAAAATCCGGGAAATGACCATCGTGGGGAGCAAGCGGATGATCGTCTATGACGACGTGTCGCAGTCGGAGAAAATCCGGATTTTCGACGCGCGGGTGGAACGGCCGCCCCACTACGACACCTTCGCCGAATTCCAGTATGCCTACCACTACGGGGACATGTACGCCCCGCACATCAAACTGGAGGAGCCGCTTAAGGCGGAGTGCCAACACTTCCTGGAATGCATCAAGACCGGCCAGACCCCTCTAACCAGCGGCGCGCGGGGGCTCGAGGTCGTGCGCGTGCTGGAGGCCTGCTCGGTGTCCTTGAAGCTCAATGGCAACCCCATCGGCTTTGTGGACGGCAAGCTCTCGCCGACCCCTTTCCCCTGCCCGCTACCGCCCTGGGGCGCCAAGAGCAACGGCCACAACGGCGGCGGCAACGGCCAGAACGGCGGCGGCAACGGCCACGCCACCAACGGCGGGGAGGGCGAATTGAAGCTCAAGAAGAAGCTGGTGTTCGGCCGAGGGGATCAGTGCGGCAGCAGCGCCTGAGCATTCCCAGAGGCACTTTGTCATGCAAGCGGCCAATCGTTACCTGCAACAGATCGCCCCGGATGTGAAATTGGGCCGGGATGTGCGCATTTACGAGTTCACCAACCTCTACGGATGCGAGATCGGCGACGAGGTGAGCATCGGGGCCTTCGTCGAAATCCAAAGAGGGGCCAGGATCGGGAACCGGTGCAAGATCTCCAGCCATTCGTTCGTGTGCGAAGGCGTGGTCCTCGAGGAGGAGGTGTTCGTGGGCCACAATGTCACCTTCATCAATGACCGTTATCCCCGCGCCACCAACGAGCGTGGCCAACTGCAGTCCAAGGCGGATTGGGAGTGCGTCCCCACGACGATCAAGCGGGGGGCCTCGATTGGGTCCGGGGCGACCCTGCTGTGCGGCATCACCGTCGGGGAACGGGCGGTGGTGGGCGCGGGCAGCGTGGTGACCAGAGATGTCCCTCCGGGGGCGGTCGTGGCCGGCAACCCGGCCCGCGTCCTCAGGATAGTTCCCTCGGCACGGAGTCGTGAGAAGGCGAGCGCGGGAACCGAAGGTTCGCTGCGACAGGCCGACGCGGAGGCAGAGCCCTGCGCGCCCGAGTGGGCCGTGGCAACCCCTTGAATCTCATGGCTGCTGATACCCAAACGGTGATCTTAGAGGCACGGGAGCAACGGGCCGAATGGCTGCGGGAGGACCTCCGCGCCGGTGAAACTGCCCCGCTGGCGGGCCCAGGGCCCTCCCTGGGTGTGAACCTGGGGCTGTACCGGCAGATGTTCACGATACGGACCGTCGAGGAGCGGCTGTTGGCGCTCTACCAGGAAGGCCGGCTTCGCGGGACGATCCACACCTGCCTGGGGCAGGAGGCCTGTGCCGTGGGGGTGGTGGGCGCCCTGGACAAGGCCAAGGACGTGCTTTTCTCCAACCACCGCGCGCACGGGCATTACCTGGCTTACAGCGACGACGTGGAGGGTTTGATCGCGGAGATCATGGGCCGTTCCACGGGGGTTTGCGGGGGCATCGGCGGCAGCCAGCACCTGCATCGGGGCAATTTCTACACCAATGGAATCCAGGGCGGCATCGTCCCGGTCTCCGTCGGGGCGGCCTTGGCGGAAAAGACCAAAGGCAGCGGGGCCATCGTGGCCGTCTTCCTGGGTGACGGCACCATGGGGCAAGGGGCGGTCTATGAGTCGTTCAATGTCGCCGCACTCTGGAAGCTGCCTTCGTTGTTTGTGCTGGAAGACAACAAGTACGCGCAGAGCACGCCTTGCTGGCGGGCCCATGCGGGCGCCCTGCACGACCGGGCAAAGCCCTTCGGCATCGCGACGCTCACGGCGGACGGCAATGACCTCTTCGACGCTCGGCGCAAAGCCGGCGAGGCCGCGGCGCGGGTGCGAGAGGGCCGCGGGCCCGCCCTGCTGGTGCTGGACACCTTCCGCCTGGGGCCGCACAGCAAGGGGGACGACACCCGCGACCGCAACGAATTGGAGGCGCACCGGCGCAACGAACCGGTCCGCAAGCTGCGGGACATCTTGGGCGCCGGGAATGTGAGCCCCATCGAGAAGCAGGTTGCCGAGAGGGTCGAGAGGGCGGTGGCGCTGGCCACCGCGGCGCGCCACACTTCGTTCGAGCAGTTCGCGCGCGGGTGACCCGATGCCCACGTTTCTCCAAGACCTTCGGGAGGGCTTGCGCGCGCTGCTCAAGGAGGACCCCAGTGTTCTCCTGCTGGGCGAGGACATCCTCGATCCCTACGGCGGCGCCTTTAAGGCGACGGCGGGCCTCTCGTCGGAGTTCCCCAGCCGCGTTTGCGGCACGCCGATCTGCGAGGGGACCATTGCCGGCATGTCGGTCGGGCTCGGCCTGCGCGGCTTCCGGCCGATTGCGGAGATCATGTTCGGGGACTTTCTGACCCTGACGATCGACCAGGTCATCAACCATGCCGCGAAGTTCCAGGCGATGTACAATGGCCAGGTGCGGGTCCCGATGATCCTGCGCACCCCGATGGGCGGCGGACGTGGTTACGGGCCGACGCACAGCCAGAATCTCGAGAAGGTCCTCTTGGGCACTCCCCACATCAAGCTGTTGGCCCCCTCGCTCTATGGGGGGCCGGGGCAGTTGCTCAGGCAGGCAGCGCAGGACGCCTGCCCGATCATCTTCATCGAGGACAAGCTGCTCTATCCGCTGGCGCTGGGCTTCCCGGAAGGGATTCGAGGCGAGCTCCAGCAGTCCCAGGGCCAATACCCCGTTGCCCTCTTGCGGAACTACCAGGGCGAGGCCGACCCCGATGTCACCCTGATCACCTACGGCGGGCTGAGCCGCCTGGTCAACGCCCTGCTTCCCAGACTGGCGGCGGAAGAAATCCGGGTCCTGGCCTGTCTGCCGATGAGTTTGCAGCCCTTGCCCACGGAGGCGCTCCTGGAAGCGGTGCGACGCAGCCGGCGCGCGGTCATCGCCGAGCCGGGCACTCGTGGGTTCGGCTGGGCGGCCGAGGTCGCCAGCCTCCTCTATGGGGAGCTGTTCCGCGAGCTGCAGGCGCCGATTACCATGGTTGGCGCCTATCCGTCGATCATTCCGTCGGCCTTCGAGCTCGAAAAGGAAGTCCTGGTCTCCGCCGAAACCCTCGAGGCCGCCATCGTGGGGTGCCTGTCATGAGCGGCTGTGTCCCTGTGCTCATGCCCCGGGCCAGCGCCAACGACGACGCCGTGTCCATCGTCGAGTGGCGGGTGGGTCCCGGGGCCAAAGTCAAGAAGGGAGAAGTGCTGTGCGTCGCGGAAACGAGCAAGGCCACCTTCGAGGTGGAGGCCCCGGCGTCGGGTTTTCTGGTCTGCCTGCCGCTGCCGGATGGCCGGGCCGAGGTGGGCAGGCCCTTCGCCGCGGTGACCCAGAACGAGAAGGACACCGTTGAGGAGGTGCTCCGCTCGCTGAGCCAGGAGGCCGCCGGCGGCGAGGCCGCCCGGCCGCACACGAAAAAGGCGGAACTGCTTGCCTTGCGGCACGGGATCAACATCGTGGAAATCCATGCGGCGGGAAAAGTGATCACCGAAGCGGACGTGCTGGCCGTGGTCGCCAAAAGGACGCCGGCTTCCAGCCGGGCCGCGGCGGCGCCGGACAACCGCGCGCGGCCCGTCTCGGCAGGCCGCAGCCAGCGCCTGCTGATCGTGGGCGGAGGGGATGGGGCGGTCCAGGTGATCGATGTGCTTCGCAAGACCTCCGGCCAATACGCCGTGGCTATAGTTGATGACGACTCCCGGCTGCACCGGCGCTTTGTGATGGGAACGCCGGTCACCGGACCGGTGGACCTGAACTGGGCGCGGGAGAGCCTCGAGGCCGGCGGTTTCGATGCTGCCGTCATCTCCGTCAGCACCAGTATTCCCTTCCGGCAGCGGATCTTCGAGACCTGGAGCGCGGCCGGGATTCCCTTTGCCAATGTCGTCCATCCCACCACCGCGATCGGCGCCGAGGTCCGCTTGGGCGCCGGCAACGTGGTGATGGCTTTCTGTCAGTTCGGCGCGTGCGCCGCCATCGGCGATAATAACTTCCTCAGCGCGTATGTCAGCATCGAGCACCACTGCCGGCTGGGCAACCACTGCTCTTTTGGCCCGGCGGTCGTGATGTCGAGCCGGGTCACCATCGGCGACCGCGTCAAGTTCGGCAGCGGCATATTCATCGAGCCGAAGCTGGCCATTGGGGCCGATTCGATTCTGGCTTCGGGGGCCATCGTCACCGACCACATCCCGGAGAACAGCCTCTTGAAGGTCCACAACGCGAACGTGCTCAGGCAGCGGCCCGGCCAGACAGGCCTTTGAGGAGGCGCGATTTCTCCGTCGCCCGTTATTGCTCGTCAGTTGTCAGTTGTCAGTTGTTGGTTGTCAGTTGTCAGATCATCGCTAATTCCATGAAAGTGCCATTCTTGGACCTCAAAGCCCACCATGAGCCGATTCGCAAAGAGCTCGAGCAGGCCATTGGGGAAGTCATCGACGCCGGCGCGTTCGCCGGCGGGCCCTTTGTCGAGGCCTTCGAGCGGGACTTCGCCGCCTACTGCGACACGCGCTTTGCGGCCGGGGTGGGCAACGGCACGGACGCGCTCTGGCTGAGCCTGCTGGCGCTGGGAGTGGGCCCCGGCGACGAAGTCATCACCGTCCCCAGCACCTTCATGGCCACGGCTGAGGCGATCAGTTACTGCGGCGCCCGGCCGGTGTTCGTGGATATTGACGAGCGGACGTACACCATGGACCCGGCGCTGCTGGCGGACGCCATCACTCCCCGGACCCGGGCCATCATCCCGGTGCATCTCTTTGGCCAGATGGCCGACATGGACCCGATTCTCGAGCTCGGGCGAAGGCGCGGTCTGCCGGTGATCGAAGACGCCTGCCAGGCCCACGGGGCGCTTTACCAAGGCCGGCGGGCGGGCTCGCTGGGGGCGGCCGGGTGCTTCAGTTTTTATCCGGGCAAGAACCTGGGCGCACTCGGAGAAGCCGGCGCGGTCGTCACCAACGATGCCGAGCTGGAGGCCAAGATCAAGGTCCTGCGAGACCATGGCCAGGCCCGGAAGTACCGCCACACGCTCATCGGTTGGAATGGCCGGATGGACGGCATCCAGGCGGCGGTGTTGCGGGTCAAACTCAAGCGCCTGGAAAGCGCCAATGCGCGCCGCGCCGCCCATGCCCGGCTCTATGAAGAATTGCTCGGCGCCTGCGAGGAGGTCATCACGCCCTACGTGGCGCCTGGCAACCGCCACGTGCACCACGTGTATGCCGTCCGAGTCAGGGAGCGGGACCGGGTGCTGGAGGAGTTGGGGGCCAAGGGCATCTCCTGCGCCATCCACTATCCGGTGCCCGTCCACCTGCAGGAGGCCTATGCGCGGCTCGATTACGGCCAAGGTTCCTTCCCGGTGGCTGAGCGGTGCGCGAGTGAGTTCCTCTCCTTGCCCATGTACCCGGAGTTGAGCCGGGAGCAGGTCCAGTCGGTCGCCAGGGAATTGAGGGCCTGCCTGGGCCGGCGAGCCGCCGAGGCGCGCGGTTTGAAGCTATGTGTGGCGGGGTAGTTGATGCCGAACCGGAGACCTTCGGGCGGCAGCCCGCCCAGGCGGTCGTGATGGACCCGCTGCACCGCTTTTTCAAGAACCTCGCCCGGCACGTGTCCGGTCGGGACCAAGGGGGGGTCTTGACTGCGCGCGCCGGGCAGACGCCCATCGTGGCGGCCGTGTTTTTTACCCGCAACTGTCATGAGCCAGCCGACTAAGCCCGCCTCCGCGCCGGGACTGGATGCTGGGGACATCCTCTTCATTCTGTTCCGCCAGAAATGGAAGATTCTGGCCGTCTCGACCTTGGGCATCCTGGGCACCGTCGCCCTCTTCTTGTTTTATCCGGTCCCCTATCGGTCCGAGGCCAGGCTGTTCATCAAGTACGTCGTGGACACCAAAGCGCCAGTCCAGGGCAGCCCCACTGATTCCCGCATTGGGCTGCCCACCGAGCGCACCGGCGCCAACGTCATCAACACCGAAATTGAGATCCTGACCAGCCTGGACGTCTCGCTCAAAACGGCCGCCGCCTTGCCGCACGAGGTGCTGGTCAAATTGGGTGGAGGCACCAGCACCAACCACCTGGGCGGAGGCACCAGCACCAATTTGGCCAGCGCCGCGGGCGTCATCCTGAAAAACTTGCTGCTCGAGGTCGCCCCGCAGAGCGACGTCATCCACGTGGTGTTCAAGCACAAGGACCCGAGCGTCGTGCAGCCCGTGCTCCGGCAACTGATCGACACTTACCTCGAAAGGCATGGCGAAATCCACCGGGCGGTCGGCGCTTTTGAAAAGTACGTATCCGCGGAAAGAGACGAGCACCAGCGCCACCTGGCCCAGACCGAAGAGGCCTTGCGAAAGGCCAAACGCGCCGTCGGCATTTTTTCCCAAGTCGAGGACAGCAAAAAGTCCTACAGCGAAAAGCTGTACAGGCTCTCGCAGGACATCATGGACACCAGAGCCAATTTGGCCCAAGGCGAGGCGGAAGTCAGCGCGATGAGCAAGCTGGTGCCCAGCTCCGTGCCCGCCACCGCCGGGTCCCTGGCCGCCTCCAATTTCTCCGGGACGAACCTGGCGGCGGTCCCCGCCCCGGCCCCGGTGCCCGCCGAAAAGGTGGACGAATACAGGCGCATCTGCGGCCTGCTGGAGAGCTTGAGCAAGAAGGACCAGGAGTACGCGTCCCAGTTCACCGCGGAGACCCCCTGGGTCAAGGATCTCCGCGAGCAAATTGCCGCCGCGCGGCAAGAGAGGAAGAAGCTCGAGGACCAGTACCCGGGATTGCTCTCGGGCAATACTCCCGACGTCAGAATCCTGGCCCCTGCCGCCGAGCGCCCAGGGCCCTCGCCCGCCCAGATGAACTTGGTGGCCGAAATGGCCAAGGTGCCCGGCCTCGAGCAAAGGCTCCGGGTCCTGACCAATCAACTCCAGACGGTCCGCAAAGAGGCCGATGCCGTGGCCGACGCCGAGGGCTCGATCACCGCCTTGGAACGGCAACGGCAACGGGAGGAGAACGATTACAACTTCCTGACCAAGAGCCTGGAGGAACTGGTCGCCGACGAGCAGTTGGGGGCCAGCAGGAACTCCAACATCAGCACGATTCAGAACCCTTCTCCGCCGGTGCGCGATGCCGCCAAGCTGATGAAGACGCTCAAAATGCTGCTGGGTGGCAGCATCGCGGGCGCCTTTGCCCTGGCCTTTGTGATCGAGCTTTACCTCGACCCGTCGCTCAAACGCCCGATCGAGGTCGAACGCCGCCTGCACCTGCCTTTGTTTCTTTCCATCCCGCGGCTGCGCCTGAGCAAGAAGGTCAACCGCCCAGCCCTGACCGCGCGCCCGCCCGCCGCCCTGCTGCCGGAGACCAGCGCCGACTCCGCGGCGCCGGGGCGCGAGATCCCCGACCTGACTCCCGCGGCGCACGCCTCGGCGCCCATTCTCGCGTGGGACCCCCGCCACGCCCTGCGGCCCTACCAGGATGCCCTGCGCGACCGCCTCATCACCCATTTCGAGCAGAGGAAGCTAACCCACAATCCCAAACTAGTCGCTTTGACAAGCTGCGGCGGGGGCTGCGGCGTGAGCACGGTGGCCGCCGGCCTGGCGGCTTCCTTTTCCGAGACCGGCCAGGGCAATGTGTTGCTGGTGGATATGCACGACCACGGTTCGGCGCAGCACTTTTACCGCGGCAATCCGGCTTGCGGGCTGGAGGACGTGCTCGATCCCCAAGGCCGCGGCACCGCCCTGGTGCGGGAGTATCTCTATGTGGTCCGGGAGCGCCAGGGCGGCGGGGAGGCGCCGCGCCTGCTTCCCGAGCACTTCCAGCACTTGGTTTCCAAGCTCAAGACCAGCGACTACGATTACGTCATCTTCGACATGCCGCCCATCAGCCAGATCAGTGTCACCTCCCGGCTGGCCCGCTTTATGGACATCAACCTGGTTGTGGCCGAAGCCGAGGAGACCGGCCGCGAGAGGGTCAAACGGGCCAGCGCTTACCTGGCCCAGTCGGGCGCCAGTGTGGGGGTGGTTCTGAACAAGACCCGGGCTTATGGTCCGAAGAGCCTCCAGCAGGAGCTCTGAGCCTGGTTCCTTCAGAGACACCCCGAGACGCCCGCCAACTGAACGATGGCCCTGATTGTTCGCATCGACGTGGACCGGCCCTACGGCAAGCGCCCGCTATTGAGGCATTTCTTGAGCCGGCTCGGTTCCGATCTTTGGTTTCCCGCGATCCCCGGCCTGGGCTATCTAGCGGAACTGAATTGGATGCTGCAAGCGCTCAACGAGCGAGGCGCGCGCGCCCATGTGTTTTTCCGCCGCTGCACTCTCCCCGGCCCGGTGACCTTGGCATTGCTCCGCCAAGGCGGGCACGTCAGCGGCCTGCACCTCGAGAATTCCCGCTCCTTTGCCAGTTTCGCCAAAGAGAAGGCGCTGCTGGAGCGGCACCTCCGCGCCCCGGTGCGCGCCCTTTCCAAGCACGGCTCGGGCCAGGCCCGTTATGGCCGCCGTCATTATGCCCCTTATGAGCCGGCCAAATATGTCGCCTGGGCGCGCCAGATCGGCATGAACGTGTTTCTGGGCAATCTCGAGGACCCCTCGCTCAGGCCGGAGCGCGTGGATGGCGAATTCGTATCGTTTCCCTCGGCTTTCTGGCTTGAACCGCCCTGGAGAGACACCGCCAAATTCAGCCTCGATTGGTTGCTCTCCCGCGCTCGGACCAGCGACACGGTGCTCCTGGTTCACCCGGAGAACGTCCTCGCCAGCGCGGAACTGACGAGGTCTTTCACGGACCTCCTGGCTGCCTTACCCACCCGGACCCTGCCTTGAAAAACAACCCTGCCATGCCGACCGAGCGGATCCTGATGATCGCTTACACCAATTACCGGAGCGACCCGCGTGTAATCCGAGCGGCCGAAGCCGCCGCGGGGGCCGGGCTTGAGGTGGATTTCGTCACCCTGCGCTATGATGGGGACCCCAAGGTCGAGGTGGTCAACGGCGTTCGCGTCATCCACCTCGACCAAGGCCGCTACCGTGGAGGCGGATTGCTGGCTTACACCCTCTCGTATCTGCAGTTCTTTGTCCGCTGCCTCTGCAAGGTCACCTTCCAGCTCTCGGCCAGGCGCTACCGCGTCGTGCACGTCAACAACATGCCCGATTTCTTCGTCTTTTGCGCCCTGCTCCCCAGGCTCATGGGCGCCAAAGTCCTGCTGGATATCCATGACCCGATGCCCGACACCTTTGCCGCGAAGTTCAAGAACGGCAGCGACAGCCTGGCCTTCAAGCTGCTGCTATGGCAGGAGCTCCTCAGCGCCCGCTTCGCCAACCGGGTCCTGACGGTCAGCGAACCGCTGAAACGGCACGTACTGATGGGGCACGGCATGGCCGACGAGGCGATCGAGGTCATTGCCAACTTCCCGGATGATCAGCTCTTCCCAGTGCGCCGGAATTACACCCTTAATGGCAAACTGCGCCTGGCCTTTCACGGCACCATGCTGGAAAGGTACGGACTGGGACCTCTGCTCACGGCCCTGTCCAAGGTCAAGCATCGGGACAAGCTGGCCGTGAGGTTCATCGGCGATGGCGATTATGCCCCGCAGATGCGCGCGATGATCACCGCGCTGGGAATCGGCGATTTCGTCGAGTTCGACAACCGGATTTATCCGCTGCGGGAAATGCCGCGCCGGCTGGCTGACTGCGATCTGGGCCTGGTGCCGCTGGCAACCTCTTCGGTGATCAACTACGCGCTCCCGCTCAAGCTCCTGGAATACGTCTCCATGGGCCTGCCGGTCGTGACCGTGAGAAACGCGGCCGTCGCCCATTACTTCCGCGAGGATGAATGCCTGTTTTACGCGCCGGGCGACGCCGAATCCCTGCCGAGGCTGCTGGACGGGCTGGCCGAGAATCCAGCGCGCGTGATGGAGTGCCGCCAAAAAGTGCTGGCGGTGCGGGAGAAGTTCCTGTGGAGCAACGAGAAACGCAAATACGTCGCCCTCCTGCGGGAATTGGCTGGGAACTAATCCGGCCAAGCCCTAGCCTGGGATG
>Ga0326728_10015747_pt1 | contig 15630 bp, 16 predicted proteins | sample MB3enrmetagenome_FD_207602 | JGI IMG/M metagenome (GOLD analysis project Ga0326728, IMG submission 207602) | Lab enriched peat soil microbial communities from McLean, Ithaca, NY, United States - MB31MN | ecosystem: Environmental > Terrestrial > Soil > Wetlands > Peat | place: USA: New York...
GGCTCTGTCGGCGCCGAACCATTGTCGGCTTGTTGCAGACGCCCGTCGGTTTGACGGCGGGCGCCTTGCGGCCTTGCCTGCGGCGGACTATAGGCCGGACCATGGATGGTCTTTCGGCCCGCAAGACGTCGCGCATCGTGATCGCCATGTCCGGCGGCGTCGATTCCTCCGTCGCCGCCGCGCTGATCGCGCGCCAAGGCTATGACGCGGTCGGCGTCACGTTGCGCCTTTACGATGCGCCGTCGGCGCGCAAGGGCGCCTGCTGCGCCGGGCAGGACATCGAAGACGCCAGGCGCGTCGCGGCCAGGCTCGGCATCGCCCATTACGTGTTCGATTACCAACAGCGCTTTCGCGACAAGGTGATCGCGGACTTCGCGGAAAGCTACGCGCGCGGCGAGACGCCCATTCCTTGCGTGCGTTGCAACGAGCGCGTCAAGTTCGCGGATCTTCTGCAAGCCGCGCGCGATCTGGGCGCCGAGGCGCTGGTCACCGGCCATTATGTGCGCCGCGTGGACGGCCCGAACGGACCGGAGCTTCACCAAGCCACCGACGTAAGCCGCGACCAGAGCTATTTCCTGTTTGCGACGACGCGCGAGCAGCTCTCCTTCCTGCGCTTTCCGCTCGGCGAGATGAAAAAGCCAGCGGTGCGCGCGCTCGCGGCGGAATTGGGCCTCATCACCGCCGGCAAGCCCGACAGCCAGGACATCTGCTTCGTGCCGCAGGGTCGCTATGCCGATATCGTGGAGAAGCTGAGGCCAGAGGCGGCGCGACCCGGCGAGATCGTCGATGAGGCGGGCCGCGTGCTCGGCCGCCACGACGGCGTCATCCATTTCACGGTGGGCCAGCGCAAAGGCCTCGGCCTGTCGGGCAACGGCGAGCCGCTGTTCGTCTTGCGGCTCGACGCCGCGCGGGCGCGGGTGGTGGTGGGGCCGCGCGCATCGCTTCGTACACGGACGATCGCGCTGCGCGAGGTCAATTGGCTCGCCGATCCCGCCGAAGCCGCCGAGTGCGCCGTCAAGGTGCGTTCCATGCGCACACCGGTCGCCGCGCGCGTCTTCGCCGGCGAAGGTTGCACCGCCCGCGTCGAGCTGTTCGCTCCCGAAGAAAGCGTGGCGCCGGGCCAAGCTTGCGTCTTCTACGAGGGCGCACACGTCTTGGGCGGCGGCTGGATCGCGCCCGCAGAGCCGGCCATAGCCGCGGCGGAATAGCGGCATCTTTACGCTGCGTCACTTCGCAAGCGATTTCACCTTAATCAATTGCTAAAATCGCGCGTCTTTCAGGAGCCACGCGCATGAACCGCGAAATCGCCGCGCAAGCATCGGTCTTGTTGCTGACGGCCCTTCTAGCCGGTTGCGGCATGGCGAATCTGCCGGCATCGGTAAGCTGGCAAGCCAAACTGGACGCCATGCCTGACGCAGCTTGCGTCAAAGGCGCCATCGCCGCGACCTACGCCGTATCGCTCGCCGATTACAAGCATGTGGAAGCGCCGCAAACCAGCGCAGACCACTATCTGATCAAAGTCCCACCCGCCGCCGAGCCTGCCATGGGCATCACCTTCACCAAGGCCGGCAACGAGCCGGTGGGCTTTACGCTCGCCTACGCTTACAGCCGCAGATACGAGTGGGCGGACAACACCGCGGCCCATGCGCTGATCAAGGCGATCGCGACGCGTTGCGGCGTGCCGGAACTGGCTGAGCGGGCAAAGCGGACCACGTCGGAGCACTGGAGTCCGGATCTCTTGAACGTCTGATCGTTGCCGTTCTTGACAGGCGCCGTGCCCGGCTCCTACATCCCCCGCCCGGCTGGCAGCGTAGCTCAGCGGTAGAGCAGGGGAATCATAATCCCTTGGTCGGGGGTTCAAATCCCTCCGCTGCTACCAACGCCGCCTGTGCGCTGATTGATTCGCCGCCCGGCGTGAGCCTATACATCGCGCGCCACGGGATCGTCCGCGGTCAAGCGAGGCCGAATTGGACGCGACCACATCTGCCGTCACCATCGACGACGTCCGTGCGGCGGCTTCAACCATCGCCGGCGAGATCGAGCGCACGCCCATGCGTCCGTCGCGCACGCTGTCGGCGATCGCGGGCTGCGGCATCTGGCTGAAATTCGAGAATCTGCAGTTCACCGCCTCGTTCAAGGACCGTGGCGCGCTCAACAAGTTGAAATCGCTGTCGGCGGAAGAGCGCGCCCGCGGCGTCGTCGCCATGTCGGCCGGCAATCATGCGCAAGGCGTGGCATACCACGCCGGGCGGCTGGGCATACCCGCCGTCATCGTGATGCCGCTCGGCACGCCCTTCAGCAAGGTCAAGCACACCAAGGATTTCGGTGCGCGCGTCATCCTGGAAGGGACCACGTTCAGCGAAGCCGCCGCCAAGGCCCGCGCCATTGCGGCGGAAGAGAAACGGGTTTTCCTGCATCCGTACGACGATCCCAAGGTGATCGCGGGCCAGGGCACCGCCGGCCTCGAAATGCTGGAAGACGCCCCGATGCTCGACACGCTGGTGGTACCGATCGGCGGTGGTGGATTGATTTCCGGCGTGGCCACGGCAGCCAAAGCGCTCAAGCCCTCGATCGAAGTCTACGGCGTACAGACGCGCGCCTATCCTTCGATGTACAACGCCCTCAAGGACGCGAACCTGCCCTGTTCCGGCCAGACCATGGCCGAAGGCATCGCGGTGAAAGAGCCGGGCGTCCTCACCTCGCCAATCGTACGCGCGCTGGTGAAGGATATTCTGCTGGTCGGCGAAGGCGACATCGAGTGCGCCATCGCCGCGCTGCTCGAGATCGAAAAGACGGTGGTGGAAGGCGCGGGCGCCGCCGCTTATGCCGCGGTGATCGCCAATCGCGAACGCTTCGCCGGGCGCAAAGTCGGACTCGTTCTCTCCGGCGGCAATATCGACATGCGGCTGTTGTCGAACGTGATCCTGCGCGAGCTGACACGCGAAGGGCGCATTCTTTCGCTGGTTGTGGAGATCGTAGACCAGCCTGGCGTCCTGGCGCGCGTCTCCGCCCTGGTGGGCGATGCGGGCGGCAATATCCTCGAGGTCTTCCACAACCGCATGGCGACGGACACCTCCGCCAAGCTCGCCGATCTCGGCATGACCATCGAGGCGCGCGACGCCGAGCATGCCGACGAAATCAAGCGCGCGCTGACGGGGGCCGGCTTCAAGCTGAAGGTGCAGTAAGGCATCTGGAAATCCCGTCCGGACTTCCTATATGAAGGGAAAGCTGGGAGGCGGCACATGTTCCACTGGTTCTTTTGGCCGTTCGTCTTCTTTTGGCCGTTCCACGGGCTGCTGACGATCTTGGTGATCGTCCTGATCTGTAGCCTGATCTTCGGCCGTCGGCACTATCATTACTACGATCAACCCCGCTCGAGCCGATCCGACGCCTTGGCGGTTCTGGAAGGGCGCTATGCGCGCGGCGAGATCGACCGCGAGGAATATCTCCAGAAACGCAAGGACCTGGGCGGCTGAGAGCAATCCCACGCGCGCAGTGCGGTAGATAAATCGCGCCGATCGCCTTATGCTGGGCGCGAAGCCAGGAGCGCCACGATGGAACCGATCCGCGAAGGCTACGACGTGTTCGTGCACGACGGCGACAAGGCCGTCGGCGCGGTGCGCCATGTGTCGGCGCACGATCTGACCGTCTATGTCGAGAACGCCGGCGACTTCACGGTGCCGCTTTCGGCGGTCCGGGAAGTGGATGCCGAAAAGGTCGTGCTCGATTGCGGCAAGCTCGAGCATCGCCTGCGCCGCGCCATCGGCCATGCCCACGACCGCGAAGATCCGGCGATCCCCTAACCAATTAACCGCTCTTTAAGCATCTTCTTCGCCGTCGCCGCCCGGCGCGTTAGGCTACGTTCCTTGCGTGGGGACAACTATGCCGAAAATGGCGCAATTGACGGGCATGATGGTGACGGCGATCGTCGTCTTCGGGACGGATATGGACGTGCTCACCGCCGTGCCGCTCGGCGTGCTCGCGGGCGCGCTGGCGATGTTCTTCGTGGCTTTGGCGGAGGGACGCGCGAAGGTCGAAGCCGAAGATCGGTAACAAATCCGCTAACCGTGATCGGGCGGGATGTTGTCCAGCGCCTCTTCCAGCTCCTGGAAGGTAGGCTGAGCGACGGACGGCACGCTGCCGCGGCCGATCTCGACGGAGACTTGCGCCGCATTGCCGTGCAGATGCGCGACCAGGATGTCGCGGATGACGTGATAGAACAGCGCCTCTTCGTCGACGATGGCGCGCAGCCGCTGCCCCATCGGCCCCACGATGCCGTAGGCCAGGAACACGCCCATGAAGGTGCCGACCAGCGCCGAGCCGATCATTTGGCCGAGAATCGCGGGCGGCTCCGTGATCGCGCCCATGGTCTTGATGACGCCCAGCACCGCGGCCACGATGCCGAGCGCGGGCAGCCCGTCGGCCATGGTCTGCAAGGCGTTGGCCGAGATTAGCGCTTCGTTGTGGTGCTTATCGAGCTGCTTTTCCATCGCCGCTTCGACCTGATGGGGGTCTTCCAGGCTCATGGTCATCATGCGCAGCGTGTCGCAGATAAAGGCGAGCGCGAAATGGTCCTTGGCGATATTGGGAAAGCGCTTGAAGATCGAGGACTCCCCGGGGTGTTCGATATGGGCTTCGAGCGCGATCAAGCCCTTCATTTTCATCGTCTTGGTCAAGAGGAACAACAGGCAGAGCAGGTCGCGGTAGTCGGGTGGTTTCCATTTCGGGCCGGCGATGATCTTGCTGAGGTCGCCGCCGATCCGCTTGAGCGAAAACATCGAGCCGGCGATCAAGAGCCCGGCCATGGCAGCGCCCAAGATGGTCAGAATTTCGTGCGGCGCCGCGTCGATCAGCACGCCGAGCGAGCCGCCCGACATGACGAACCCGCCGAACACGCAGGCGAAAAGAACGACCAGACCGCCGATCTGAAGCATGGAATCCCGCTCGAAACCTGAGGCGGATATTCCGGGAAAGTGCTTAAGGAGCGATAAATTAGCGGCTTTACGAACCCTTAAGGTCCGCCAAACGCTTGCCGACCAGAGCGGCCAATTCGTCGGCGACCTCTTCGCCCAGCCTGGTCGCTTCGTCCTCGGCGTGGGCGGCGCGCGCGATGGCGTCGAGATGCAGCTCGACCAGATGCGGGTCCGCCTTACCGTCGGCGCGCCATAGTGCGTCGAGATAGCCGCACAGCCCGTTGGCGATGCGTCCGGTGGCCGTCAATCCGGCATTGCCCGCCAGCCCGCGGATTTCATGCGCTTCGGCGAAGATGGCGCAGAGATCGGCGCCGGCCTGTTCCATGCGCCCGACATGATCGAGCGTGGCCAGGCGCATCTCCTCCACCTTGCTGGCGATGGCACATGCAGCTCGCTCGACCACCACGGGATCGCGCAAGGCGTGCAACAGACCTATCGCCTCGGCGCCGGCGATGACGGGATAGCTGCCGGGCGGGATGCAGGTCGCCGGTTTCGGTTCCGTCATCGGATCTCCAAATCGTCTTTGCGGTCGGAATGTCTACGCCGCGGACCGGCATAATCTTCTTCGGCACGCCGCCGCCGGTCGGGCCCGAAATAGCCGGAGCAGCGCACATAAGGCCTTGGCCGTTCGACGATCTCGGCGATCCTCAGGAACAGGTTCTGCGCCGTGATCGGCTTGGCGAGGAATTCGGTCACACCCGCGTCGCGCGCGGCCTCCACGCGATGGCGCTCGGTATGGCCTGTGATCATGATGATCGGGATGTAGGGATTGGGGCTAGCGTCCGACAGCCGCACTTCGCGCGTGAAGGCGATGCCGTCGACCGGCTTCATCGACAGATCGCTCAGGATCATGTCGGGCCGCTTGTCGCGCAGGACGACGAACGCTTCCGTGCCGTTCGCGGCCTCATAAACGTGTTTCATGCCGAGCGCGAGCAACAGCGAGCGCAGCAATGTGCGCATATGCACATTGTCTTCGACGACCAACGCCTTCAAGTAATCGAACGTCGCCCCCGGCATCGTCCTTTTGTCCGAACCTTCCGACCGGATGCCAGCTCCCGGGCGGGCGCTTGCTCCGCAATACGGTAAATGTCAAATGGCACCCGCAATGCCCAACGCAGCCCTTGCGTCGAGCATGACTTGCTACTTCAGGTTATGTAAGAATTATTAGCAAGTCCTTACTACATGTCTTTACGTAAGGAAAGATCATGCGATTTTTGTTAAGTATTTTTACCACCATGTTTTTTTGGCTCAGGATGATCGTGCGGGCCATTTTGTCGCCGGTTGTTCTGGGGGCGGCCGCCTTGGCCGAAAAGGACGGAAAGATCGTCCTGGTACGTCAATCCACTGCAACCGGCTGGTCGCTGCCAGGCGGTGCCGTCGAACGCAACGAACCACCCAGCGAGGCGGTCTTGCGCGAATTGCGGGAAGAGATCGGTCTGGTTTCTTCGCAGCCGCCGGAATTCTTTGGTCTCTATGCGCGACAGGTGTTGTGGATAACCAATCTCACTGTGGTCTATCGGCTGCGCGAGGTGGTCTTCGACTTCAAGCCCGGTTTGGAGATCAGAGCCGTGCGTCTGGTCGATCCCGCCGATCTGCCGCTCGACATCCGTTTGGGTACGCGGCGGTTGCTGTTGGAACTGGCAGGCAAACGTCCGCCAAGTCCTTATCGGTGATCCGGCCGAAAGACAATTGGCGCCGTCGCTTGCATTTGCGTCGCGGCGACAGTAGCGAGAGCGCCATGAGCGAAAGAGACCAGCCCTGGCAGATCAGGCCGGAAGGCGAAGACGACCTGCCGTTGGTCGAGGCGCTGAACGCTGAGAGCTTCGGGCCGGGACGCTTCGCCAAAGCGGCCTATCGCCTGCGCGAAGGCGTCGATCCGGTGGCGGGGCTGAGCTTCGTGGCGGTGGAGGGCGCGGCTTTTCGCGGTTCGATCCGGTTTTGGCAGGTGGTCGTCGGCCAGGAGCCCTCGCTGCTCTTGGGGCCGCTCGCCGTGCAGACGCATCAGCGCGGGCGCGGCATCGGCATTGCGCTGATGAAGCACGGCATCGAAGCGGCGCGCGCGCAAGGACACGCGAGCATCATCCTGGTGGGCGACGAGCCTTATTACGTGCGCGTGGGCTTTGCCGCGCTGCCGCCCGGGCGCATCAGGTTTCCCGGGCCGGTCGATCCGGCGCGCATCCTCGGTCTTTCGCTCAAGCGCAACGTGCTGCTCACCATGCAAGGCGAAATGCGCCGGGCGCATATCGACCATCCCGTTTGCGCCGACGGAGCGGGGTTAGCGCAATTTAGCCTCCCCCTTGTGGGGAAGCCGGAGCGCTGAGCGTAGCGAAGCGATCGGGGTGGGGGCAAGCGGTGAAGCCGCCCCCCCGAAATTCGTTCGCTTCGCTCTCGAATTTTGACCTCCCCACGAGGGCGAGGTGATAGTGAAATTCTTATCGTCCCTCTTGCCGCCATGCGAACATCAGCGTTCCGAGCAGCAGCAATAGCGCCGCCCAGGCGGGGAACAGCGGCGCCTCTTCGACGGCGGTGACGCGCGTCGTGTGATTGGCGGCAAGGCCGATCCAATCGCTGCCCGCCATGCGCCCGCCGCGGCCGATGCGCCTGATGTCCGGCATGCCGTCTTCCAGCCAATGCACCGAGCCGCCGCTTTGCTGCGCCACCGGTAGAAGGATCGCGTCGGTGGCGCGCATGTCGGCGACCTCTTTGGGATTGAGCGGGCCTGCCGCCGCCACGGCCGAAAGCTTACCGTCGTTGACGCGATAAAGCCCTAGCGCCTCGGCCTTGGCCTTGCCGCGCCAGATGCCCGGCTCGACCTTCTCGAGCGGTACGACGGTTTGGCGACCGGCCGGATCGGTCAAGGTCACTTGCGGCGGGGTCTGCGCCATGGTGCGCCGCTCGACGGTGATGTCGCCACCGGTGATCATGGCGGTCAGTTTCTCTTCTTCCAGTTCCGGTTCCTTCATCAGCCAATGCGCCAGGCGCCGCAGCAATTCCTGCTCGGGCCCGCCGCCTTCGAAGCCGCGCGCCCACAGCCAGCCTTGATCGGACAACAACTCGGCCACGCGGCCTTGCCCCACGCGATCGAGCACCAAAAACGGCTTGTTGTCCGGTCCGCTCATCAGGGTTTCGCCGCTGGCTTTTTCCGCGCCGATCAGCCGGAACCAGCGGCCCCAAGTCGGCGGCGCCGTGTCGGTGTTCGCCCCCGGCAGATCGCGTGTCACCGGATGGGCAAGGCCTTCCGCCGTGAGCTGTGGCTTGAAGCCTTTCGCCACGATTTCGCCCGTCGGCTTGGCGGGCAGCACGGCGGCCAGCGGCGTGTGATAAAGGCTCAACGGCCCTGCGAATTCCGGCCCGGCCGTGACCAGCAACGCGCCGCCGTTCAAAAGGTAATTGGCGATGTTCTCGAAATAGGCGAGCGGCAGGATGCCCTCTTCGCTGTAGCGGTCGAAGATGATGAGGTCGAAGCCGTTGAGCTTTTCGGCGAACAGCTCGTTGACCGGAAAGACGATCAGCGAAAGCTCGTTCAGCGGCGTGCCGTCCTGCTTTTCGGGCGGGCGCAAAATGGTGAAATGCACCAGATCGACGGAGGGATCGCCTTTCAGCAGATTGCGCCACACCCGTTCGCCGGCATTGGGCTCGCCCGAGACCAAGAGAACGCGCAACCGGTCGCGCACGCCGTTGATGGTCACCACGGCGCGGTTGTTCTGCAGCGTCAGTTCGGAGGGGCCCGGTTCGGCCTCGATCTCCACCACGCTTTCGCCTTCATGGCTGATGGGAATGTCGATGGCCGCGTCGCGGCCGAGCGGCACTTGCTGCGCGCCGGCAGCGGCGCCGTCGACGCGGAAATTGACGCGCGCCAGCCCACCCATGCCGCCGCCCAGATCGTCGACGCGCAAGACGATGCGCGCCTCCTCGCCGACGATGGCGTAGCGTGTCGCGTCCACGATGGTGAGCTTGCGGTCGCGTTCGCCGCGGCGTCCCACGATGAGCGCCTGCAAAGGGCCCATGGCGCGCGCCGCCGCCGCATCGTGCACCTCGCCGTCGGTGATCAGGATCGTGCCCGCAAGCCTCTGCGGCGGAACATCGGAAAGCGCCGCGTTGATCGCCGCGAAGGCTTCTGTGCCGTTGTCCTCGCCCGTCGTCTTGGTGATGACCTCGGCGGTGCGCAGTTCGAGGTTCTTTTCGCCCGCCAGCCGCTGCTTGATCGCGGCCAGCGCCTTTTGCGCTTCGGCTTGGCGCGTGCCAATCTGCATGCTCTGCGAGCGGTCCAGCACGATCAGCACGATGTCGGGCAGCGGTTCCTTGGTATCGCGCACGATCGAGGGATTGGCGATGGCGAGGATCACCGCGGCAAGCGCCACCGCCCGCGCCCAGGCGCCGCGCGCGCCCATCGCAAAAGCGTAGAGCGAGAGAACCGCCGCGATCGCGATCAGCGCCCACAACAGGCCCGCCGGAACGAAAGGCGCGAACACGATCTGGGGCATCACTTTCCCAGCCTTTCGAGGATCGCGGGCACGTGGATCTGGTCGGCCTTGTAATTGCCGGTGAGGGCGTACATCACGAGGTTGATGCCGAAGCGGATCGCCATTTCGCGCTGGCGGCTGCCGCCGGGCGAAACGTCGACCAGCGGGCGGCCTTCGCCATCGACCGCCCACGCCGCGGCCCAATCATTGCCGCCGATGATGATGGGCGAGACATTATCACCGCCGCGCACCGGGCCTTCGCCGGGCATAGAGGGCGGCAAGGCCTCGGCCCAGACTTGTCCGCCGTCCCAGCGGCCGGGAAAATCCGAGATCAGATAAAACGCCTTGGTCAGCACGTGATCGGGCGGGACCGGTTCGAGCGGCGGCAGGTCCAGCTTGCCGAGCAGCCGGCGCAGCGTCTGTTGTCCCGGCGAGTTCGGCCCGCGCACCGCGCCCAACGTCAGATCGCGCGTGTCGACCAGGATCGTCCCGCCGTTTCGCATGTAATCGGCGAGTTTGGACAGCGCCTCCGGCGACAAGTCCTTCTGGCGTGGATTCATCGGCCAATAAAGCAGCGGGAAGAAAGTGAGATCGTCCTTCTCCAGATCGACGCCCATGGGCTCGAGCGGCACATAGGACGTGCGTTCGGCGAGCGCGCGGCCGAGGCCCTCCAGCCCCGCCTTGCTCGTCGCGTCCGTGTCGGGAACGCCGGTGACGACATAAGCCAGGCGCGTGTCGAGCGCGGCTTTGAGATCGAAGGCGTCGTCGGCGCGCGCTCCGCCGTGGAACAGCAGCAGCGCGAAGGGCAGCGCCGCCGCGAAGATCTTCAGCCGCGGCGCGTAACCGCGCAGCAGCAGCGAGATCATAAAATCGATCAGCAGCAACAAGGCGGCGAGCGTCAGCAACGCCGGTTCGAGCGCGATGGCGGAGGCGGACGTATAGCTCTCGCGCGCCATCGCCGGCATGGGCAGCAAGGCGGTGTCGCCGCGCGCCGCGTTGAGCGCGTACTCGGCGCCGGGCACACCGTAAAGCCCCGGCGGATGTTTCGCCGACGGATCGGTGCGTTCGAGCGCGCCCGCCAAGATCGGCTCGGCTTCGGCGCCGGGCGTGCCCTCGCGCCCGAAACCGTCGAGCGCCGAAATCGCGGGCAGGCTCGCTTTGGCATTCATCTCGCCAGGGCCCACGCCCGCCGATAGCGCCAGCAAGCGGCGCAGCATCTCCACGTAGAGTCCCGACAGCGGCAGGCTCGACCAATTGGGGCCGGCGGTCACATGGAACAGCACGATCCAGCCCTTGCCGCGCGGCGCCGCCGTGACCATCGGCGTACCGTCGGCGAGCCGCGCCCAGGCGCGCGTCGAAAGCTCGATCGACGGCTCGGCGAGAATCTGCCGCGACACGGTGACGTCGTCGGGAACGCTAAGCCCACTGAAGGGGCTGAAATCGGGAAACGGCGCCAGATGCTGAGGCGCGGCCCAGGCCAGCGCGCCGCCCAGATAGCGCCCGCCGCTGCGAAGCTGCACGGGAACCAGATCGTCCACCGCGGCCGCCATGTGCTCGCCCGCGAAACGGATCAGCACGCCGCCGCCGTCGACGAAGCGCGCCACGCGATCGTAATCGGCGCCGGCGATGCGCCCGATGTCGGCCAGCATCAGCACCGACACGTTGCGCGACAACGCCTCGGAGATTGTGCCCTTTTGCACGTCGGCATAAGGCGAGAGCGCGCGTTCGAGATAATAAAGATCGGAGAGCAGCGGCTCTTGGCCGACATCGCCGGCCACCAGTCCGACCGCGCGCCGCGGCGCTCCGTGGTCGAAGAGATGCACCGCGCCCGCGCTGTTCTGGCCGGCGATCTCGACGCGCGCGATCTCGTTGCGCATCTCAAGCGGCAGGGGCGCGCGCGCCGTGGCGTGGTTCTTGCCGTCCTCGAAGCGGAACAGGACGCTCGCCAGCGTCTGGCCTTGGCGGCCGAGCACCGAAAGCGTGCCCGCGCGCACCCCATCGATGCCGGGACGCAGCAGATCGGCCTCGATCCCCTCGCCGCTCTCGGCGACAGTCGTCACGGCGAGCGGCCCGCTTTCGTCGGCAAAGACGCGCAAGCTTCCCAGATGCGACAGGAGGTTCTCGGTTTGGCGCGCCTCGCCTTCGTCGATGCCGTCCGACAGCCAGAGAAATTCCGGCCGCGCGGTGAATCGCGTCTTGGCGAGCGCGGCCAGCACATCGCCGCGGCTGGCCAGCCAAGGCTTGGGCTCGAGCGCGCGCACCGCTCGCGCGGCCGAGCCTGCATCCAAGAGGCCCGTGTCGGGCCGTTCGGCGGTAGTGAGGAGTATCACGCCGCGGCGCTGCTCCGCCGCGATGCGCACCGCTTCCTCGGCGAGGTTGCGGCGCGCTTGCCAGGCATGCGCCGCCGTCCAGCCGTCATCGACGAACAGCACCAGCGGGCCGTGGCCGGTCAGCACCAAGGTGCGGCCGATCTCCGGCCCCGCCAGCGCCACGATCACTGAAGCGGCCGCGACGAGGCGCAGCGCCATCAGCCACCAGGGCGTGGTGGCGGGCGTTTGCTCTTCGTCTTTGAGACCAAACAGCAGCCGCAACGGCGGAAACACCACGCGCTTGGGAAGCGGCGGCGTCACGCGCAGCAAATACCAGATTGCCGGCAACACCAGCAGCGCCAGAAGCACCCAAGGCGTGGAGAATGAGATGCTCGAAAGCCATGCCATGCCCAGGCACCATCAGCACTTGATCTGCCATCCGCCCCTTGAGGGATGGTCGAAATTTGCGCAGCGAAGCGAAGCAAATTTCGGGGAGGGGTTGGCGGAAACGATACCCCTCTCCGAAAAATTCTTCGCGGCGCCACGCACCGCTCGAATTTTTCGACCCTCCCGGCTCCGCCAAGAGGCTTCGCCGCGGCAAGTGAGGCTCGCTTGGCCCGCCGAAGCGTCAGCGAAGGCGGCCCTCAAGGGTAGGGTGGAAGATGGAATAAAGCGAGGGTTGCTCCGCATTATTTCGAAAGTCCTTGTCCGCCGAGATCCGCGTAAAGCGCCACCAGTGCCGCTTGCGGCGCGCGATCCGTGCGGTGCGCCAGATAGTTCCAACCGAAACGCCGCGCCAGCGCCGTCAGCGCCTCGCCATGTGCCTTGAAGCGCGCGCGATAGGACGCTCGCACGCTCTCGGCGCGGCCCAGGATGCGGCTTTGCTCGCCCTGCGAGGCCTCGAACCGCGTGCGCCCGAGATAGGGAAAATCCTCTTCGGCGGGATCGATGATGTGCACCAGCCGCCCGCCCGCTTGCGAGGCGGTGAGCCGGCGCAGCGACGCTTCGATCTCTTCGATGGGTGCGAGAAAGTCACCGAACCAGACGAATTGCGCTTTGTGCGGCAAAGGCATTTCCGGCGGCGTGGCAGCGTCCTTGGGGGCGCGTTCGCAAAGCGCATAGCCCATGCGGCGATAAGCGGCGCGCGAGGCCGAGGGCGCTTCGCGTTCGCCGAACAGTGCCACGCGCTCCCCGCCGCGCACCAACAGCACGGCCAGCGCCAACGCCAGCAAGCTGGCGCGGTCGATCTTGCTTTCGCCGCCGGAGGAAAAGCGCATGGTCGGCGCCCCGTCGCGCCATAGCCACACCGACTGCGCCGCTTCCCATTCGCGCTCGCGCACATAAAGGTGATCGGAGCGTGCCGATTGCCGCCAATCGATGGCGCTCGAGGCATCGCCCAGGCGATAGCGGTGGAATTGCCAGAAGCTCTGGCCGATGCCCGCCTTGCGCCGTCCGTGCACGCCGAGACTGACGGCCGAGGCCAAACGCTCGGCGCGCACCAGCAAGGGCGGCAGGCTTGCCGCCAGCTGTTCGGCCGCGTCCGCCAAAGAGCCGTTCGGCCGCGCCATCAAAGCAGCGTCTGGACAAGACGGCTGATGACGCCCATGACCGTCTGCCCTTCGGCGCGTGCGGCGAAATTGAGCGCCATGCGATGGCGCAGTACCGGACCTGCCAGCGCCGCCACGTCGTCGGTGGAAGGCGCCAGCCGCCCTTCGATCAAGGCGCGGGCGCGCACCGCCAGCATGAAGGCCTGGCTGGCGCGCGGACCGGGCCCCCAGGAGATAGTGTCGCGCAATTCCGCAAGCCCGTCCGCTTCGGGGCGCGCGCCGCGCACCAGGCGCAAGATGGCTTCGACGACCTTGTCGCCAACCGGAATGCGCCGCACGATCGCCTGCGCCTCGCTGAGGGCCTCCGGCCCGCAGACGCGCTCGGGCCGCTCTTCGTCGCCGAAGGTGGTGGCGATCAGCATGTGCTTTTCCGCCTCGAGATCGGGATAACCAACGTCGATCTGCAACAAGAAGCGGTCGAGCTGCGCTTCGGGCAGCGGATAGGTGCCTTCCTGCTCCAGCGGGTTTTGGGTCGCGAGCACGTGGAAGGGCCTGGGCAGATCGAAGCGCGTGCCCGCCACCGTCACTTGATGCTCCTGCATCGCCTGCAGCAGCGCCGATTGGGTACGCGGTGAGGCGCGGTTGATCTCGTCGGCCATCAGTAGTTGCGTGAAGACCGGGCCCTTGAGGAAACGAAACGCGCGATGGCGCTCCCTGTCCTCCTCCAGGACCTCCGAACCGATGATGTCGGCGGGCATCAAATCGGGCGTGAACTGGATGCGCTTCCAGTCGAGGCCCATCACCGTGCCGAGCGATTCAACCAGCTTGGTCTTGGCCAGCCCCGGCACGCCGATCAACAGCCCGTGTCCGCCGGCGAGCAGCGTCACCAGCGTCTGATCAATCACGTCCTTTTGGCCGAAGATCACCCGTCCGATGCCCGCGCGCACCTTGGCGATGGTGCCGGCGGCCCTTTCGGCGAGCTCGATCGCTTTGTCTTGCACGATTTGGCCGGAAACGTCGTTCATGGAGCCTCAGGTTGCGGGCGGCGCGCGCCAGCGCCTATCTTTTCGTCCGCAGCGGTTTGTACCGCGCCCGGCCGGGCGCAACAAGGAAAAGCGCCGTGGAGGAACTTGCGTTAAGCATTACGAATCTCGGGCGGGCGGTATTCTACCGGCTTGCCGATCTCGATGTGCCGGGCGATGAGGACGTGTTCTTTGCTTTAGGCTCTGCGGCATGATTGGCGATATTTCCGGCGAGCGTTTGCGCGCCTGTTTGCATCCTTCCCCGCCCGCGCTCCCGCCGGGCCGCAGCGATTACGATCTCAATCCGGCGGCGCGGCCGGCCGCGGCGCCGCTGCTTCAGTCGGCGGCCGTACTGTTGCCGATCGTCGCGCGAGCGCAGCCGACCGTGCTGTTCACCCGGCGCAGCGATGATCTGCCGCGCCATGCGGGACAGGTGAGCTTTCCGGGCGGACGCGCCCAGCCGGGCGATGCTTCGCTCGTCGCCACCGCCTTTCGCGAGATGGAAGAAGAGACGGGCATCGGAGCCGGCTTCGTCACCGTGGAAGGCTTTCTCGATGTCTACGAGACCGGCACGGGCTATGCGATCCTGCCGGCGGTCGGGCTGGTGCGCGAAGGCTTCGCGCTCAAGCCTTGCGCGCGCGAAGTGGCGGAGATTTTCGAAGTGCCGCTCGCCTTTCTGCTCGATCCGGCCAACCGCGGCGAGGAAACGCACGAGTGGCTGGGCAAGGCGCGGCGGTTTTATGTCTTTCGCTTCGAAAGTCATTATATATGGGGCGCGACCGCGGCGATGCTGGTCGATCTGGCGCAAAGGCTCAAGGCATGACCCGGCTTTCCTCGCAGCCTTGGATGACGGCGCCAGAGACCAAGAAGTTGATGGCGGCGCTGGGCGAAGCGCGCTTCGTCGGCGGGGCGGTGCGCAACGCGTTGCTCGGCTTCTCCGTCGCCGATGTCGACGTGGCGACGCCGCTCACGCCGGACAAAGTGCAAGCACGGCTTGCGGCGGCCGGCATCGCGGCAGTGCCCACCGGCATCGCGCACGGCACGCTCACGGCGGTGGTGGACGGCAAGCCGTTTGAGGTCACGACCTTGCGCCGCGACGTCGAAACTTTCGGCCGGCACGCCGTCGTGGCCTTCAGCGATAACTGGCAAGAAGACGCTGCCCGGCGCGATTTCACCATCAACGCGCTCTACGCCTCGGCCGATGGCGAAGTGTTCGACTATTTCGGCGGCATCGCCGATCTCGCCGCGGGCCGGGTGCGCTTCGTCGGCGATGCCGCGACACGCATCCGCGAGGATTATTTGCGCATCTTGCGCCT
>Ga0326728_10015748_pt1 | contig 15628 bp, 12 predicted proteins | sample MB3enrmetagenome_FD_207602 | JGI IMG/M metagenome (GOLD analysis project Ga0326728, IMG submission 207602) | Lab enriched peat soil microbial communities from McLean, Ithaca, NY, United States - MB31MN | ecosystem: Environmental > Terrestrial > Soil > Wetlands > Peat | place: USA: New York...
CGGGTCGCTATGCGGCGGGTTTTGAGCAGGAGATGGCCGCTTTCCTCGGTTCCAGATATGCTGTCTTAGTCAATTCAGGGTCCTCCGCCAATCTGCTGGCCGTCTCCTGTCTGAGTTCGCCAAAACTGGATACGCTTGCATTGAAGCCCGGCGACGAGGTGATAACAGTGGCGGCGGGCTTTCCTACCACACTGAACCCGATCATTCAGAATCAATTGGTGCCCGTTTTCGTCGATATAAACCTCCCGACCTACAACATAGATACGCGCCTGTTAGAGCAGGCATACACCGGACGAACCAAAGCGGTCGTCCTGGCTCACACCCTCGGCAATCCCTTCGATGTGCAAGAAGTAGTGAAATTCACCGACGAGCACGGCCTTTGGCTGATCGAGGACTGCTGTGACGCTCTCGGTTCCATGTATGGAGGCCGGAAAGTCGGAACATTTGGCCACTTGGCCACCTACAGCTTTTATCCCGCTCATCATATCACGATGGGTGAGGGAGGATGCGTGTCGGGAGAACAAAAGGAACTGAAGACGCTTTTGGAGTCCTTCAGGGACTGGGGACGCGATTGCTGGTGCAAAACCGGACAAGACAATGCCTGCAAAAAGCGGTTTGACTGGAAGTTCGGAGAGCTGCCGTTTGGCTACGATCACAAGTACACTTACTCGCATATCGGCTATAACCTAAAAGCCACCGATATGCAGGCAGCCGTTGGCTTTTCCCAGATAAAGAAACTGCCGCAGTTTATCCAAATCCGCCGCAGAAACTTTGAAATGCTCTATGCGGGCCTTCAGGACCTGTGCGAATTTTTCGTCATGCCCGAAGCAACGCCCGGCAGCGTCCCAAGTTGGTTTGGGTTTCCCTTGACCGTCCGGGATGACGCCCCATTTTCCCGTAATGCCATTTTGCGTTTCCTTGATGAAGCCAAGATCGCCTCAAGGTTGCTTTTTGGCGGCAACCTGATCCGGCAGCCTGCCTACCGTGACGTTCCCTATCGGGTTGTCGGGGACCTGGAGGTCTCAGATATTGTCATGAACCGGGCTTTCTGGATCGGTGTCTACCCAGGCCTGACACCACCGATGATCGAATACGTACTGGAGGTTTTTCACCAAATACCCAAAGTTTTCAATCAGTCAAGAACCTCACTGAAGGCTCGAGCCTGAACGTGGATTATGGAGATTGCCATGCCAAAACTCAATTCGTTGGAACCCTTTTTCATATTTGAAATGGCAAACAACCACATGGGGCTTGCCGAGCACGGTCTCAAGATCGTAAGAGAATTCAGCAGAATCTCAAGCCGGTTCCCCTTCACATTCGGCTTCAAACTTCAGTACCGTCAACTGGATACCTTTATCCACCCGGCCTACAAAACCAGGACGGATTTCAAATACATCAAGCGTTTCACGGAGACCCGCCTGACGGCTGACGAGCAAAAGCGGATCCTTGATGAGATTAAAGAAGCCGGGTTCATATCCGTATGCACACCCTTCGACGAGGCATCGGTCGACCTGATCGAGGAACACGGTTTCGATATCATAAAGATTGCGAGTTGTTCTTTCACGGATTGGCCCCTCCTGGAGAGGATCGTCCGGACCGAAAAGCCGATAATCGCCTCCACGGCGGGAGCTCCACTGCAGGATATCGACAGGGTGGTCAGTTTCTTCGAACACCGGAAGAAAGATTTCGCCGTAATGCATTGTGTAGCGGAGTACCCGACCCCGGCCGCGCGGATACAAATGAACCAGATCGATCTTTTGAAAGCCAGGTACCCCGAAGTGCGGGTCGGGTTCTCCACACACGAAAACCCTGAGAATGTGGAAGCAATCAAAATTGCCGTGGCAAAAGGAGCCACCATTTTTGAAAAGCACGTCGGGGTCCCCGACGGCGATATCCGGCTGAACGACTATTCAGCCAATCCGGAACAGGCCAGAAAGTGGCTCCAGTCAGCCCAGGTCGCTTTCGGGCTGTGCGGAGACTTCGGAAGGCGCGCCGAATTCGGCAGGGAGGAACTGTCCAGTCTGCGATCTCTTCAACGGGGGCTTTTCACCAGGCGAGCATACAAAAAAGGGCAAAGAATTCCTCACCAGGACCTCTATGCCGCCATTCCCACACTGGACGGCCACATAACCGCCAATGACCTTTCAAAATACACGGAATTGCGAGCGCTTGAGGACATCAAAGCCGATGCTCCCCTTTTGCCTTCGAATGTTGAGGTGCGCAATTTTCAGGAAAAGGTCTATGGGATCGTGCAGGAAGTCAAAGCCCTGCTGCTTAAAAGCGGCGTAACGGTCCCGTCACAGGTGGATCTTGAGATCTCCCACCACTACGGCATCGACCGGTTCCACGAATTCGGGCTCACCATGATGACGGTCGTCAACCGCGCGTACTGCAAGAAACTGATAGTCCTTCTTCCGGGACAGAAACATCCCGAGCAATACCACCGTCAGAAGGAGGAAACCTTCCACGTACTCTTTGGCGATGCCGACATCGAGTTGAACGGGTCATTCAAACGGCTGAAGAGCGGGGAAACCATCACGGTTGAACCGGGTGTGCACCACTATTTCGGCAGTGAAAACGGGGCCATTATAGAGGAGATATCCTCGACGCACTATACGAATGACTCTTTTTACATTGACCCCGCAATCATGCAAAACGGCAACAGAAAAACTTTATTGACTTACTGGTTCAATTAGGCCTCAAGGCATTGCTGATGAAAACGATAGTATGGGACGTGGACGACGTCCTGAACGATTTAATGAAAGCGTGGTTCGATGATTGGATATCTTCCCGAGGTTCGTTACACCCCATTTCCTATGATCAATTGACCAGCAACCCGCCGCACGAGATCCTGAAAATCAGCATGCCGGAATACCTGGCGTCACTTGACGCATTCAGGCTTTCCCGGAAGGCTCGAAATATGCGCCCGATGCCGGAGGTATTGGAATGGTTCTCCCGGAATGGCGATAGTTTCCATCACGTTGCCCTCACTGCGGCCCCTCTTTGCGCCACCCATGTTTCCGCCGGGTGGGTGATGCGAAACTTCGGCCGCTGGATTCACTCATTCAATGTGGTTCCCTCCCGACGACCTCATGGGCAAAACGGGCAACCGAATGCCGACAAGATCGAATTTCTCCGCTGGTGGGGAAAAGGAGACGTTCTTGTGGATGACAATCCCCAAAACGTTGCCGGCGCACTGTCAATCGGAATGGACGCCGTGCTCATTCCCCGCCCCTGGAACGGGTCCGAGCTGAGCTTGGATCAAGCCATTGAGACACTCACAAAGTTGGCGCTACGCCCAGCCGGAGTTTATTCACAGGAGGCCTGCTGTTAGGATTACGAATTTTCCACTGGTTTACCGAAGGAGCGGGATTGTAAAATATAGAAAGAGAGTACAGTATAAATGATAAATTGCACGATAATTGCCAATTGTCAGCAAAAGCCACTTAAGTTTCTTCTGCGTTCAGTGGGTCAATTCAACGATACCTACCGGATACGAAACATTGCCCACGTACAGACATGGAGTCGGCAACAGATAAACAATATCAGTGATGTATATGATAACTCTGATATCATATTAACACAGCCACTCTTGTCTGACTACTTTGGAAAGTTCCAAACGCAATCATTACTTGAGTTCAACTACAAGGCCAAAAATATACCCATCATCATTTTCCCAAGTGTGGAATTTAATGGTTTTTTTCCTTTCTCCATCCGAATACCGATAATGCCAGAAAGGATCTTCGCTCCAGAAGCTCAATGCGGGATAGTATTTTGGTCATTTATTAATGGCTACGATGAAGATCAAGCATACGCGTTTTGCAACGACTTTTACAACGATTATTCTCGTGCTGACTTATACAGATCTATCTATTCAGTTGCACTGGCCAGACTTGAAGCTATTGAGACTACACTTGGTATACAAGCTAATATAAGCTACTTATTCAGAAATAAATATACAGATGAAAAATTGATGCATAATCGATATCATCCTGCTAATGTGGTCTTCGCCTTTATAGCAAATCGAATTCTGTCCACTTTAGGAATATACCACAAAGTGGTTGCCCCCCAACGAGAATTCATGATTCAGGATGAGTTGCCAATATCACAATCTATTAAGAATGCTCTTGGAATCACGTTCGATGATGATAATTGTTTTTATAATCTCGGTATTTTACAAGCAATGCCGGATTATATATCAAGTGTTTATTCATTTTACAGACAGAATCCGCCTACTGTCGAATCCACCATCAAAATGAGTGAACACAAACTCAGGGTGATCGATAACATAATCAAACATAAATATGATGACCTCGATATCTTGGCGCTGTTTCACTGGTAATGCAAGTTCTATCCCGGTCTTCGGGGTGAACCGGTCGGATTGGTTTTGACCGCAAGGATTTGACTGGAATGATCAAGCTTTCCGATTATGTAGTGCAGCGAATTTGTGACGTCGGCGTCAAGCACGTATTCCTTTTGGCCGGCGGCGGCTGCATGCACCTTGTGGACTCGGTCGGCAGGTGCTCCCGGATCGAGTATGTGTGCAACCTTCACGAACAGGCCTGCTCCATTGCGGCTGAGGCTTACGGCCAATATACAAACAATATGGGGGCGGCGCTCGTGACGACCGGCCCGGGAGGCACCAACGCCATTACGGGGCTGGCCGGCGCATGGCTGGACTCAACCCCATGCCTTTTCATCTCGGGTCAGGTCAAGCGCCCGGACCTCATAGGCGACCGTGGCGTCCGGCAGATGGGTTTCCAGGAAATAGACATCGTAAAAATCGTAAGCCCGATCAGCAAATACGCCGTGACGGTCACAGACCCGCTTTCCATACGATACCACTTGGACAAGGCCCTGAACCTCGCCGGCAGCGGCCGGCCGGGGCCCGTCTGGATCGACATTCCCCTGGACGTTCAATCGGCGGAGATAGACGAGGATAAACTGGAGGGATACAAGGCGGACCGTGAATTGGCGCCGCACAATCCCGGTGAGCTTGCAAAGCAAGTAAAAGATGCGATCGAGCTTCTCAATCGGGCCGAACGGCCTGTCATTCTGATTGGAAACGGCGTCAGGCTGGCGGGGGCCATCGATGAAATGGAGGCGGTTATCGACCTGGTTGGAGCGCCGGTGCTGACCACCTGGAAAATGGCCGACATGCTGCCGGAAGATCACCCCTCATACGTCGGCAGACCCGGCTCCATAGGACAGCGCCCGGCAAATTTCGCCCAGCAGAATTCAGACTTCATACTCATCATCGGGGCCCGCCTCGACCTTGGGCAAACGGGCTATAACCACCCGAACTTTGCCAAATCGGCGACGAAGGTGATGATCGACGCAGATTCCGCCGAGATTCGAAAACTGGACATCATCATAGATGTTCCGATTTGCGCGGATGCCAAAGCGGCGCTTCAGGAATTCCTGCGCCAAGCGGGACGTATCGAGAAAAAAGCCCGCAGGTCCTGGTGGGATCACTGCAGGGAGTGGAAGACACGGTATCCGGTCCAGCTTGCCGAATACTGGGAAGAGCGTGACGGGGTCAGCACTTATGTCCTGATCGACGTTTTATCAGATGAGATGAGCGCGCAAGACCTGCTGGTTCCCGGCAGCTCCGGGACGTGCAGCGAGGTCACCATGCAGGCGTTTCGCGTGAAACGCGGCCAGCGGATACTCAACACACAGGGGCTTGGCGCCATGGGGTTTGGAATCCCGGCAAGCATCGGCGCCTGCCTGGCAAGCGGCGGCAAGCGCACGGTATGCATTGACGGAGATGGCGGTTTCCAGATGAACATCCAGGAACTGGAGACCGTCAGGCGATTGAACCTGCCCATCAAATTTTTCGTTTTGAATAACCGTGGGTACGGCTCCATTCAGGCCACCCAGAAAAACTACTTTGACGGATTTCTGGTCGGAAGCGACGAGAAGAGCGGCATGACCCTGCCCGACGTGCGTAAGGTGGCAAGGTCTTTCGGCTTGAAAACCGCCCTTATAGCGAACCATGAAAATATCCGGAAGCAAGTTCGCGAAATTCTGAATATGGAAGGCCCCCTGGTCTGCGAGGTGGTGGTTTCACCTAATCAGACGACGTCTCCCAGAATTTCATCAGTGAAAAATGAAGACGGGACGATGTCTTCACGGCCTATGGAAGATATGTGGCCTTTCCTGGACCGAAAGGAACTGGCCGCAAACATGCGGATATCCCGTGGATAAACAACTGCCTGAAGGCTTCATGCGACAGCGGCGGCGATGCCGCGACATGCCTTTTTTAGGAGACATTTACGATGGCAGCGCCAGCTTTCAAATCTGAAGAGGAACGCAACAAACGGAACTCTCTGAAAAAAGAGAAGCCGTACGTCTATGAAAAGGTAATGCAATTCGAGGATAAGCTGAAAAGAGGGGAAAGCATAGCAATTGTCCAGTTTCAGTACAATTACACCTGCAACTTGAGCTGCGTTCACTGCTCAGTGCGGCGCTTCCAAGGCAAAAATCACAGGCGGCCCCTCAATGTCGCCGATGTGAAACACCTCGCAAAACAAGCGGATGAAATGGGCCTTGCCCGGTTTGTGATTACGGGGGGAGAGCCTCTGGTTTTCAAGGATTTTGACGCTGTGGTCGAAGCCATCGATCCCGGCAAGTTCTATATCAACGTTGACTCCAACGGGTGGCTGCTCGACAAGAACAAAGCCAAACACCTGAAGAGCATAGGCGTTGACAGGGTTCAGTTGAGCCTGGACAGCCTCAATGCCGCCGAGCATGACAGTTTCAGAAGAGCCAAGGGTTCGCATGAAAGGGCGATAAAAGCCGTGGACTTTGCACTGGATGCCGGACTGGCGATCTTCATCCAAACCGTGGTCACCAAACAAAGACTGCGGTCTGACGAGTTTTTGCGCTTTGTTGAATTCTTTAACAAAAAAGGCGTTGGAGTATTCGTAACCTACGCCAAACCGGTGGGTTCCTGGGAGGGAAATTTTGACGTCCTGGTGGACAGGAGCGACATGGACTACATGAAGCAGCTTGAAAGCAAGCATAACGTATATACCCACCTGACACCGGCCTACGGTCTCAATATGGGTTGCATAGCCGTCAAGGGGATGTTTTCAGTGACCCAGTACGGCGATGTGCTACCCTGCCCTTACATCCACACATCGATAGGGAATATCCTCGATTCGCCTCTGAACGAAATAGTCCGTAGAGGTCTGAATATAAAGTATTTTGGTGAGCATGTTGATACCTGCCTGATAGCGGAAGACAGGGATTTCATCGATAAATACGTAGTAAAGCGAATATACGGCAAGCCGCTTCCGGTCCCATATTCTGAGGTGTTTACAGACGAAGACACAACTCGACACCCGTTTAACCACGACATGTAGCGGGCGCAATCCGGAGATGTCATGAACATAAAGGAAGCTTTAACCTTTCTTGAACAGGAAGTACCAACACCATGGATGGGGCTGCCCGAGGAACTGTTTCTCTATATAAGCAGATCGACTCCTCTGGTGAACGTGGACCTCCTGGTTAAAGACGAAACCGGACGCACACTTCTGTCGTGGCGGGATGACATATTTGCGGGCAAAGGGTGGCACGTGCCGGGGGGGATCATCAGGTTTAAAGAAAAACTGGAAACACGAATCCAAAAGGTTGCCCAAACCGAGTTGGGATTGAGCAGCATAGTTTTCGATCCGATCCCGTTGGCATTAAACCAGATCATTCATCCGGAACGAGCTATACGAGGTCATTTTATCTCGCTTTTGTATACCTGCTTTCTTAACAGCAGTTTTGTACCGTCGAACGGAGATCTCACCGAAGAGGACAGCGGATATCTTATGTGGCACGACGGATGTCCTGACAATCTGCTCGGAGTTCACGAAATTTACCGGAAGTACATTTGATGACCAAGGAACAGGGATCTCGAGTGCAGGCACGGATCATAACCGGACAAGCACCAGGCGGAAAAAGGACAGTGCTTTCGGACGTACTTCCATTGAGTACCCCGTTCGTTTTGCAGGTATTCCCGATTTACGCATGTAATTTCAAATGCAAATACTGCATCTTTTCAATCCCCGCCAGCGAGCGGCATTTCATATCCGACAAGGTATCCATGTCCATGGATCTTTACAAGAAATGCATAAACGACATGGCGACATTTCCGGACAGGGTCAAGGTGCTGCGGTTCGTCGGAATCGGAGAGCCGCTTTTGCACAGGAATATCGCTAACATGATAGCGTATGCATCGTCACATGATGTTGCTCGAACCCTGGAGCTGCTCACCAATGCATCGCTTCTGAGTCCCAAAATGTCGGATTCGCTCATCGCAGCCGGACTCTCACGGCTCGTCATATCCCTGCAGGGAACGACACAGAGCAAGTACAGGGATGTTTGTGGATTCAATATAGATTTCCAAACCCTGATCGAGAACATCAGGTACTTTTACACGAATAAGTCGAATACAAAAGTATACATAAAAATTATTGATTGCGCCTTTGATGGCAATGATGACGAACAGAGATTTTACGACATCTTTGGGAACATCTGCGACACCATGGCAGTTGAACATGCGGTCCCGATCCACGCCGGGGTAAAATTCGACGGGGTTCTAAAGACTCTTCCCAACGAGGTCACCCAATTCGGACTGCCGGTGTCGGATGTTCACATCTGCCCTCAGCCTTTTTTCACTCTTCAAATCAATCCCGACGGCAAAGTGGTGCCCTGTTACTCGTTCGAATACCCGGCAATAATGGGTGACTGCAACCATGAATCGGTACCGGCGATATGGAACGGTCCGGCCTTTCAGCGGTTCCGGCATGCGATGCTTGGTGGCATGAAGGCGGATCACCCGATTTGTTCCGAATGCAACATAATCAAGTATCGGTTGTTTCAGGAAGACGTTTTGGACAAGGATGTCGACCGGCTGAAAGTGTTTTACGAAAACTGATCGACAGAAAATGGATGTCGAGAATGGAAAGTGGAAATATCTGCATACTCGGAGCCACCTCACACATAGCCAAAGGGTTGATCAATAATTTTTTGAAGCTCCGACACTATAATTTACATCTTTATACCAGGTCGCCGGAGAAGCTCCGTAATTTTCTGGTTTCTATCGGACAATCTCATTCGCATGCTTGCGTGATATATGAAGGCTATGAAGATTTCAGGGATCCGCCCCATGATGTTCTGATCAACTGTGTCGGCACGGGGACGCATCGGAAATTGCAAGGTGACTTTACACCTTATTTTACGGTAACAGAGAAATATGACAACATGGCTATCGGATACCTGAGCGCCCGCAATCCCAACGCTCTTTACATCAGCTTCAGCAGCGGGGCGGTCTACGGTAGAGATCATCGCGCCCCGATGGAAGAAGACTCCCTGAATTGCGTCAGAGTCAATCGCCTGGCTCCTGAAGATTACTACGGTATCGTCAGACTATATGCCGAAGCCAAGCATAGGGCTTTCGCACACCTTAACATCATCGATCTCAGGCTTTTCGCCTACTTCAGCAGGTTCATAGATCTGGCCGACGGTTATTTCATGACCGAGATAATGGACTGCATTCTTAACAGAAAAGTATTTGAAACCGACACCACCAACATGGTTCGAGATTATCTCCACCCGGACGATCTCTTCCGGATGATCCTGCGATGCATGGGCCGCATGCATGCAGGAAAGATAAATGGGGCCTTCGACGTGTGCAGCGCCAAGCCCGCGGAGAAGACTGCGATTCTCGACTATTTCACATCCGAATACGGACTGAAATGCAAGTTTTCTCCATCTTTAAAAAATTCCAGCGCAACCGGCTTCAAGAGCATTTATTGCTCCGATAATACATTGGCTTCGGAAATCGGCTATGCGCCTGAGTCCAGTTCGATGGACACACTTGCCGGAGAAGCTGAATACATACTGAATGGCAGACAATGAAATCGAAAGATGCCGCAAATACAATTCACAGAGGAGTTGATTGATGAATTTAGAACCAGTAATGGACGATCCAAGCCGGCCTCTCGTCAGCATCATTGTCCACAACTATGATGGAAAACACCTTGAAAAATGCTTTGACAGTATTTTTGAACAGACCGTGCTCGACAATATCGAAGTTATTTTTGCGGATGATATGTCATCTGAAGATTCGTGGGACCTGGCACAAATGTACTCATATAAATATCGTTCACTAATGACATTAACTCGAAACAGGCACAGCATAGGACATCACGATACATATTTTCTTTGTACCAAATTTGCCAAAGGTAAGTATTTCGTACCTTTGTGCAACGATCAATGCCTTATGCCGGAATATGTAAAACAATGCATTCAGATCCTGGAAAAGGACCCATTTGCCGACTTTTCCATGGTACACAGGGCGGTAAATATACCCACTCCATTGCCAAACATCAGCAATAAGCCAATTGTCAGTGTAACAATTCATAACTATAACTATGGACGATATTTAAGGCAATGTTTTGACAGCGTGTTCGGACAGACGTATCAGAATGTGGAGATAAGCTTTTCCGACAACGCATCAACCGACGATTCGTGGGATATCGCCATCGAATATGCCCGCAAATACCCTGGAATGATGACAATGACGCGCAATCGGAAAAATTTCGGGAGTCATGCAAACTTTTCGAACTGCCTGTGGAGTGCTCGAGGCAAGTATCTTGTCGAGTTATGCTCCGACGATGCGCTCATGCCGGAATTTGTGTCGAAGTGCGTGGATGCTCTCGAGGCTAATCCTGATGCCGGATTCGCAATGGCACACCGGTGCATAATCGATGAAAACGGCCACAGGACCGAAGAACCTCCATTTTACAACCAGTCCTGCATTATTCCGGGCCCGGAGCAGGCGGCCGTCTATATGATGGCGTCGGTCAATCCCAGCGTTTCCCAGATCATGTATAACAGGAAGAAGACATTTGGGAAACAGGTCTCCGGCGGCGTTGGCGCTCTCTGGTACGGCACTCGCATCATGGATTTTAACCTGTGCTGTGAATATCCCATGGTCTACATCAAAGAACCTCTGCTCATGCAGCGCATACACTCCCAAAATGACGGGCTTCGGGCCGCGGACAACTTGGTCGAGATTATCGGCCCGTATATACTCCAGCATCAATTTGCTGAAACAGCCTCCACTTACAACCACACGAAAGTTGTCGAGCGTCTGCCGGCATCTCTGGAGAAATTGAGCCGTTTAGCCCTGCGGTATTGTGTTCGCTTTCTGGCCTCAGATTACGAGCAGCAAGCCTCGAGATATTTTCATCTATCCCTGGCGATTATGCCCGGCATCAGAAAAGATCCGATATTCAACAGAATAGACGAATACTGGACCGCCAGCCCGTCGAAACGGAAAGAGATAGTTCAGTCGCTGGAATCGACTGATAATTTGACAACCAGAAGCGTTTCCTATGACCCTCCTCCGGGAAGCGTCCCCCTGGTTTTGTGTTAGTAAGCAAGATAGATCAAAAGGCAATGCCATGACTGCTTCTCGGTCACTCGAACTCATGAGAAACATAATACACGATTCAAAATACGTGTGTATGTTTGGAGTGGGTGTATTAGTCAAAGAGTGTTTCCCCCAGCTTGTTCTGTCGATAGGCCGGCAACCGGATTTCTTTTGTGATAATGCTCCTGAAAAATGGGGGACCGAATTGTTTTCCATAAAATGCCTTTCCCCCGCGCAATTGGGAGATCTGGCCGACGATACCGTTGTCGTTATAACCGTGAAAAGCTATGAAGCTATCAGCCGGCAACTCTACGGGATGGGGATAAAGCATGTGTTCGCCGTCTTTTTCGACAGGTCTTATAACAGCGTCCGCGCAGTCAAAAAGATTGAAAAGGAACAGAGTTCGGCACCCCCGCCTGCGCTTGGTTCCTCTCCGCTTCGAGGAAAGTGGACGCTGATAACCGGAGCTTCCCGCGGTGCTGGCCGGCAGATCGCCCTGGCGATGGCCGGGCTTGGGTCCAATATAATCGCACACAGCCGTTGCGTTTCGCATGTGAGCGGACTCGTCCACGAGTGCTCCGCACTGGGTGTGGAAATCGCGCCCATCGTCGCGGAACTCAGCAATCCGGATCAACTGGAAACGATGCTCTCAGAGCTTGAACACCTGGTTCCTCGAGTGGACATAATATTCAATAATGCGGCTATCCCATGTCAATCGGGTTTCTGGTCCTCACCGAGCCGGGACTATCTCGAATGCTATGCCGTTAATGCCGTCGCCCCCATCCGCATATGCAGGCAACTCATCCCGCCAATGATCGAGCGTGGCTACGGCCGGGTGGTAAACGTCACAAGCAGCGTGCAAAAAAGGCTTGAGACCATGGCTTATGCGTGCAGCAAAGCCGCCCTGGATAAATTCGTGCATGACCTTGCCCCGAGCCTTGAAGGCACGGGCGTTGCAATATCACTGGTCGACCCGGGCTGGCTGCGTACGGACATGACCGGCTTCGACGGCCCACATGCAGTCGAAAGCATAATTCCCGGCGTGCTGCTCGGCGTGCTGCTCGACGGCGATATAAACGGCCGCTGGTTCACCGCTCAGGATTATGCCGGCTTGAGCATCGAAGCGGCCATGGAGAAGGCAAAGTTTGTCTTTGACCCGATCGGTGTTCAAAATCTCGATCACGCGGTCCAGGAGGCCAAATGAACTATCGACCCCAGGATATGGTTAAATCATGCCGGAGGCTTGAAAGCGGACTTCGTCTGGGACAGGAGGGGATTTGTGCCTGCCAACTGGGACAACTGTGCTCGCCCGTGTTTTACACGGCGGACGAACTAGCCAAGACCAAGGTCACCAAAGAAATGATTGCGGAAAAGAGGAAATGGCTTTTCGAGTTGCTCAACGACGGCCACGGCGATATCGCCTGCAAAGGCTGCCGCCAGGTAGTACTCAAGCGTTATGAAGATGTAGATTTCACAAAACTCGGGCGCATGGACCTTGCCACGACTTCCATATGCAATCTCAGGTGCAGTTTTTGCGGCTACGCAAAGAACAATGCTTTTCGCGAAGCAAAGTTTGACGCGCTTGCCGTTCTAAAAGAATTCTCAGCCGAGGATATTCTATGGGATTCAGCCGTTGATTTCAACGGAGGGGAGCCAAGCCTTCTCACCGACCTGGACGAATACCTCGAATTTTTCGCTTCGCGCCGGATCCGGGTCCTTCTTTACACGAATTCCGTAAGATTTCGTCAGTCAATTTACGACGGCCTCGCCAACGGTTCGCTCCAATGGGTTTGCACATCCCTTGACGCGGGCTCTCCGTCTGCATTTCTTCGTCTGAAGAAAAGGGATCATTTTGCCCAGGTGCTCGAAAATCTTTCCCGATATGCTCATGCGGGGAGTCAGGGTGGAGGAATGCTGGGTGTCAAGTATATCTTTTGCGACGAAAACTGTGATGAAGATAATATTGTCGGTTTCACCTACGCTATGCTTGCCGTCCGCCCGCAACGGGTCTGGCTGACGTTCGACTTCGAGCCGCTGACAAGCCTTCGAGGGGATTCTTCTGATTTCGGCGGCTATGACTATTCAAAACATGTCGCCGCTTACGCCAAGATGTACGGGTTGATGAAAAAACACGGCCTGACTGCAGTTCACTATACCGAAGGCCACCTTGCCCAGGTGAGCCAACATGGCAGAATTTTGCTGGAAAGGGTGCTCTCTGAAATCGAAGAACGAGGTGCCAATGCGTTAGAGACCCCCGACATGCTTTTGACGGATTTCCGGCAGCCCGTGAAGGCTCAACCCATGAACACGGAATCATTCCTGACGATGCCATTGCGAATAAAGGCGCCCGACACGGACCCCAAACCCTGGTCATTGCGCGGCAAGCGCGTGGTCCTGGCCCCCGCCTACCAATTGACAACCGCTCTTCTGGACGACCCTGAAATCAGAGAAGCCCAAATTGTCGGTTTTGTTGACCGTGATCACGTGTTGAATGGCAAATCCTTTGCAGGGATAACCATCTATGGCTACGAGGCCATTGCGGAGTTGGATCCGGACGTTATCCTTGCCGCACCGCCGCGGCAGCATCGGGACGATATTTTACAGACAATCAGCAGATATGCGGACAGTAGCAAGCGCATCGTCGTTTTCGAGCAAAGCTCGAACTAGCTTATGCACGGTCGAAAGAGGGAAAAGATTATGCCGGAACTCGCCACGCGATCAGAGATGGTTGAAAAAATGAAAAACATCATTTCCGGCGAGGTACAACGCGTCATTGCGGCCAGCCGTTCCAGAAAGATAATAATCTATGGGGCGGGCGCCCGGGGTATAGTTCTCTTCGAACTGCTAAAGTCATCCGGATACGAGGTCCCCTATTTCATTGACGCCGGGAAGAAGGGCACAACTGTCTGCGGTATCCCGGTTTACGAACCGATGCACATTATGTATGAGGACTTTGACACTATCTTCGTCGCAGTAGCCGCTGATTTTCCCGGGGAGCTGATCGAGAATCTCAAGAACTTCGGACTGGATCCCGAGTCGAATGCGACATGTATATTCGACAGAAAAAGCCTCGATGACGGAACAGCTTATGTAACGCCCTACCCTACCGTGGATTTCTTTCTCGGGCATACCCGCATCTACGAATTGCCGGGTTTCAAGTACCTTGGCGACGGTGACGCGCGTAACATAGATGTTCGCAATGGATTGAGGATATTGACACTTGGGGGCTCCACAACAGACCCGGAAGTCGTTGACCCCATCGATCTGAACGGCTCCGGCAACCTGGCAAATTGCGCCGGATCGTGGCCTCGATTCCTTCACGAACTCCTAACCGATCAAGGAATTAGGAACAGCATCTATAACGGCGGTATGGGCGGCTACACCGCGGCCCAGGAAGCCATTAAACTGGTGCGGGACGGCCTTGCGATCAAGCCGGATATAGTCATAACGCTTGACGGAATAAACGATGGGTGCTGGATTTACTGGCTCAAAAACAAGTATCCAAAATTTCACGCTTATTTTGAGCATTTGGAAAGGGCTGTTTCGCCAATATTAGCCGATAACAAAATGGCTTCCGTATATAGCCCGGTAGCAGGGTTCGTCAATGGTATCTCTTATGGAATCGAATCGAGCGAAACGTCGGCATTCGAGGAATGGCATGCGAATCACAGGCTCATGCACGCAGTGTGCAATGAATTCGATGTTGAGTATGTCGCCTTTCTGCAGCCGGGCGGTTTGCACGATGTCGATTACCTGGACAGCTGCGATGTCCAGTACCGCGCTCATTGGTTTACATGTAAATTTTTCACCACCACCGGACGCCAGCTGCACGATCTTGCCGGAGACCAATATTCAAAGCTGCATAATGGAATTGAAGTAACCGAACTCTTGTCCCAATTTCATTCTAATATCTTTGATTACGATGTCGATGCGGTAGCAAATTTTAATATTAGATATAAGAACATCGAGGAATTTTACAAGAAAGCAAAGCAAGTCGCCGAAAAGTCCGACTACATTCTGGATATCGTTGACACGTTTAACGGCATCCCCGACGTCTTCATGGACACGGCTCACTGCACTTCCGAAGGCAACGCGCTACTTGCTCGGCGAATTTATGACGAGATGAACAAAAGCGGGGTTTTATCCAAAGCACTAGCCAAAGTGGCGGCAAGGAATCAGCCATGAACAGCACGT
>Ga0326728_10015750_pt1 | contig 15627 bp, 15 predicted proteins | sample MB3enrmetagenome_FD_207602 | JGI IMG/M metagenome (GOLD analysis project Ga0326728, IMG submission 207602) | Lab enriched peat soil microbial communities from McLean, Ithaca, NY, United States - MB31MN | ecosystem: Environmental > Terrestrial > Soil > Wetlands > Peat | place: USA: New York...
CCCTACGGCGAGCGCGTCAAACTGGTCCAGCCGAAAACGCCTCCCCAGCAGCGTCCCGTGCCGGAGTGGACATTCCAACGGCACGGCTTCGCCTACATGACGTTCATCATCGGCGACATGCAGGACATGGTGGCGCGGCTGAAGGCGCACGGAGTTAAACTGGTCAGCGAAGGACCGGTCGAAGTTCGCACAGGCGTCTTTGCCTTGTTTACCTTAGATCCGGAAGGGAATTACGTGGAGTTTGTGAAGTTTCCGGATATCGCCGCCTATCGGCCGGACCTGTTTCCCAGAAAGGATTAATCGACTTTATGAGCAGCAGCCCTAGCGTGATTCCCGCGTGTCAAGGTCCCGATCCCCAACCTCGTCCGCCCCGCCTGAAAGCGCCGCCGGGAGCGACCGACACCCATTTTCACATTCTGGGTCCGGCAACCCGCTATGCCTACGTGGAGGAGCGCGAGTATACGCCGCCCGATGCGGTGCCGGCAGCTTGCCGCAAACTGTTTGACACGCTCGGCATCCAACGCGCGGTACTGATCCAGCCTAGCGTTTATGGCGAGGACAATACCTGCATGGTAGAGTCGGCGCCACAACTCGGAGTCCCTTTCCGAACGGTCGTGGTGGTTCCATTCTCTACGCCGGATAAGGAACTCCGGCGATTGCACGATGCCGGGGCGCGCGCGGTGCGGTTTATCCTGGCGCATATTGGCGGTCTGCCGCTCAGCGATCTGGAGCGGTTTTCCGCCCGGGTAAAGGACATGGGTTGGCACATCCAGTTTCTGCTGCGTCCGGCCAACCTCATCGAACTGGAAAGCCGGCTCGCCAAACTGCCCACAGAATTCCTGATCGATCACATTGGCCTGATTCGGCCGTCCGAGGGCGGAGTGCAGCAGCCTGCTTTTCAGGCTCTGCTTCGCTTATTCCGTACCGGCCATTGCTGGGTGAAACTCACCGGCGGTTATCGCATTTCTTCCGAGGCGCCGCCTTATCGCGAAGTGATTCCGCTGCTGGAGGCGCTGGTCAAGGAACGCCCCGATCGAATCCTCTGGGGCAGCGATTGGCCGCACGTCATGATGAAGGGCAAGATGCCCAACACCACCGAGTTGTTCGATCTGCTGCTGGATTGGGTGCCGGACGAGAAGATCAGGGGGCGCATCCTCGCCGACAACCCGCAAGAGTTGTTCCGGTTCTAGCCAAGGGAGAGAGCGATGAACCAAACATGGGAGCGGAAACTGGGGCTGATTGTCCCCTCGTGGAACACGGTCAACGAGTACGAGTTCCAGCAGGTAGTTTACCCGGCCATGTCCGTGCATTCGATGCGCCTTAAGATTACCGCGGACGACGAGGAGAACTTCACGCGCATGGCGACCGAAGTTCCCGGCGCGGCAAAGCTGCTGGCCCAGGCCAAGGTGCAGGTGATTGGTTACGGCTGCCTGGCCGGCGGCTTTATCAAGGGTCCGGGGCATGACCAGGAAATCATCCGCGACATCGAATCCGCGACGAGTATTCCCGGTGTGGCCGCCGCGGCGGCGGTGGTGGATGCGCTACGTGCCATGGGCGTGACGCGGGTTAGCGTGGCCTCGCCTTACGAACCCTGGTTGAATGAGAAACTGGCGCAGTATTTGAACGCTTTCGGCGTCGAAGTGCTGGCTTTGAAGGGACTCGGCACCCAGGCCCACGCCAGCTTTACGCCGGAACAGAATGCGGCGCTGGCCAGCGAGGTAGACCGTCCGCAATCGCAAGCCATCTTCATCAGTTGCTCCAATTTCCGGACGCTGGAAATCATAGAGCTCCTGGAGAAGAAGCTGGGGAAACCGGTCATCACCAGCAATATGTCTTCGCTCTGGAAGATGCTGCGTGTGCTGGGAGATCGCCGCTGCCTGCCCGGCGCCGGCCGCCTGTTCCGGGAAGCATGAACACTGGCGCAGGCCGGCAAACACCCAGCGCAGAGCCGCAGAGTATAACCGAACGGGCGACTGGCGCGCGAAAAGGTTTTTTAAATTTTTCCCCCTCAGTGGCGGGCTATCGCGGGCTATGGCGGGTTGTCGCGGGTTTTTTGGGGCGAAGCAACAAGCCGCAAGCAACAAGCCACAAGCTAAGAGCAAAAAAGGGGCGCATCTGTCTGTGCGCCGGCTGCTGATAGTTCTCAGTTCCCTCCCGCTTAGCGGGATCAGTTCTCAGTTGTGCGCCGCGAAACCTCTCGGCTGCCACCGTCGCGAGCCTCATAACAACAGCAGAGTAGCCGACTTGGAGCGCACCTGTGTACTGATTGGTCGCTTTGGACGGGTTTTTTCAACCCGGTACTCAGCAGGGGAGGAGGGATCGAACCCTTTTCGTTCCTTGCATTTGCCAGCCATCGGCAGCCTCTGTAGCAGCAGAGTAGCCGGTTTCCCGCGGCACCTGTGGACGCTTTGGTCGCTTTGGTCGCTTTGGACGGTTTAGTCGAGTTGGACGGTTTGGTCGAGTTGGACGGTTTTTTTTAGCGAAGCAACAAGCGGCAAGCAACGGGAGGCGACAAGCAGCAAGCAGCAAGCCACAAGCTAAGAGCAAAAAAGGGGCGCTCTGTGCGCCTCTTCAGGCGCGTGCCTTCAGAATGACAGACATTGAGGGGGGCGATTTGCAGGTTGTAGTGGTATCAGGACTTCTTCTTATCGGTGGTGAGGGGCTTTTCCGTGGGCATGATGAAGGGGCGGTGCAGGGGGACCAAGGCGCCGGCGGCGGGATCGGCTTCGGCGCCGTGGCTGCGGCGCATGATTTCGGTTTGCAGGTAACGGAAGAACTGCTGCATCTGCTCCTGCACGAGTTCCATCTGCTTCCGCATCAGGTCCATGTTCTCGCGCATGCGGAGGATCATGTCGATACCGGAGATGTTGACCCCATAATCGCGCGCCAGTTCGAGGATAAACTCCAGGCGCTTAAGATCCTCGTCGGTATAAAGGCGGGTATTGCCCTCAGTGCGCGAGGGTTTCAGCAAGCCTTCGCGTTCGTATAGCCGGAGCGTCTGGGGATGGATCTCGTACATCTCTGCCACGGCAGAGATCATGTACGCCCCTTTGCCACGTTTCTTGGCCATAACACAAGCACTCAGCATTCAGCACTCAGCATTCAGCCAAACTCTCAGACCCGATCTTTCAGCTCTCTGTGCCAGGTTTGGCTGAGTGCTGATTGCTGAGTGCTGATTGCTACTTTCACACTTGCCGCCACAGATCCGCCCTGGGATCGGTGGAATTCAGTTGCGCCAACCGGCGCAACAGGTCCTTGGTTTCTTCATCCTGAGGCATAGGCAGGGCGATCTTAACCTCGACGATCTCATCGCCGCGGGCTCCTTCCTTGGTGGCGGAAGGCACGCCTTTTTCCCGCAGGCGCAATTTCTGGCCAGATTGGGTGCCGGGCGGAATCTTCAGCAGGGCGCGGCCGTCGATAGTCGGCACTTCAATCTTGGCGCCTAATCCGGCTTCGGTCACGCTTACGGGGACCACCACGTGTATGTCGTCGCCCTCGCGCTGAAATACCGGGTGGGGGGTGGTGCGCACGATGATGTACAGGTCGCCCGGCGGACCGCCGAAGGCGCCAGCGTTGCCCTTGCCGGCGATGCGAATGCGCTGGCCGTCGCGGGTGCCGGCCTTGATGCGGACTTCCAGCGGTTCCGTACGGCTGATGGTGCCTTCGCCATGGCACTTGGGACAGAGGTTCTGCACTTTTCCCGTGCCGCCGCAGCGCGGGCACTGCAGGTTGAAGCGCATATTTCCGCCCACCTGGGTAACCTGACCCTTGCCGCCGCACTCCGGGCAGGTACCGCTGCCCTGGATCTGCCCACGGCCCTGGCAGTTGGGACAGACCTCCAGATGCTGGATGTCGATCCGCATAACGGTACCGCGAATGGCGTCCCAGAAGCCGACCTGGACCTGATACTCCAGATCGGATCCGGGTTGCGGTTCTTCCCCGCCGCGGGCGCCCCGTCCACCTCCGGTGAAGATATTGGAGAAAATGTCACGAAAACCGCCCCCGCCGCCAGCCCGCTTGCCGGTACGCTCGCCCGCCTGTTCGAACAGGTCGCTAAAGTCGAAGCCGCCGAAATCTACGGGTATCTTTTCCCCGCCCGCGGTGGTTGGGTTGCGAAAGCCGTTGGCGCCGCCGCCCGCGCGAGCGTAGGCTTCAGCGGCGGCCGGGTCGATATTGTCGGAATAAAATCCGAGTTGGTCGTAGAGTTTGCGCTTTTTCGGATCGCTCAGGACGTCGTTCGCTTCCGAAATCTGCTTGAACTTTTCCTCGGCGGCCTTGTCGCCGGGGTTGACGTCGGGATGATGCTTTCTGGCGAGCTTCCGGAAAGCCTTGCGGATATCTTCCGCAGAGGCGCTTTTCTTTACCCCGAGAACTCCGTAATAATCTTTGGTCTGCGTCGCCATTTCAACCCAGTGGTCACTTTATCGGGTGATCGGGTGATCCGGTGATCGGGTGACTGGTGATCGAAGAACCATTGGCAGATCACCCGATCACCCGATCATCTGCCAATGGTTCTTCGATCACCAGATCACCCGATGCCAGTGCTTCAATTCACTTTCGTCGGATCCAATTTCTCTAACATGCCGTCGAGGTGCATTTTCACTTTGCCCACTTCGGTGAGCACACGGGCCTCGAACAGCTTGTCTTCGGAGATAAGCACCTGCCACCATGGGCAACCGAAAGCCCATAACCCGGAGCCTTCCGGAGCCAGTTGCAGCCAGCACGGCACGCCTAAACAGCCAATTACCAGAGCCCGATGCTCGGGGTGATAGCGCAATTCCAAGACGTGTTGGGCCTCGGCCGTGAGGAGAGTGCCAATCCGCTGGCGCAAGATGCTCTCGGCATGCTGTTGTGCCTGCTGATCCACTACCTCGAACGTGGTTTCCCGTTCTGCCATGAAAAACCCTACTCTCTGCCGCGGGCGCTCGCCGCTTTGCCGAGCGATGTTGCGCCTGGCAAGGGCCGGCGCCCGTAGCGATTCCTACTGGTTACTTCTTTTCATCGACGTCGACGTATTCGGCGTCGATAACCCCCTCGTTCTTGGGCGCCTGCTGGCCGGCCGCGCCATTGGCTCCCGGAGGAGGCGTTTGGGCCCCCCCGCCCGCTTGTTCCGTCCCCGGCGCGGGACCGGCGGCCTTGTACATGGCCTCCGCCAGTTTGTGAGACGCTTTGGTCAGGTTCTCCCGTGCGCGCTCCATCTGAGCGACTTCACCCGATTCCAACGCCTTTTTGGCATCGGCCAAGGCCGACTCCACGTCGCCGCGTTCGCTGCCGCTGATCTTGTCGCCGTGCTCGCGCAGCATCTTTTCAATGCTGTACACCATCGAGTCGAGCTGGTTGCGGGCCTCAATCTCCCCGCGCTTCTTCTTGTCTTCTTCGGCGTGAGCATCGGCTTCCTTAGCCATCTTCTCGACTTCATCCTTGGACAACCCGGAGGAAGAAGTGATGGTGATCTTCTGATCGCGATTGGTAGCGCGATCTTTTGCGGTCACGTTCAGGATGCCGTTGGCATCGATGTCGAAGGTCACCTCAATCTGCGGCAAGCCGCGCGGAGCCGGCGGTAATCCGTCCAAATGGAAGCGGCCCAAGGTGCGATTGTCACGCGCCATGGGACGCTCGCCCTGCAGCACGTGTACCTCGACCGACGTCTGGTTATCCGCCGCGGTAGAAAAGACCTCGGTTTTGCGCGTCGGAATGGTGGTATTGCGCGGGATCATGCCCGTCGCCACTCCGCCCAGAGTTTCGATCGACAGCGTCAGCGGGGTAACGTCCAGCAGCAAAAGATCCTTTACTTCTCCGCCCAACACGCCGCCCTGAATGGCCGCCCCGATCGCGACGACTTCATCCGGATTGACGCCCTTATGCGGTTCTTTGCCGAACTGTTCCTTCACCAGTTGCTGGATCTTGGGCATGCGCGTCTGGCCGCCTACCAGCACCACCTCGTCGATCTTGTCGGGGGTGATGCCCGCGTCCTTCAATGCCTGCCGGCAGGGTCCCACCGAGCGCTGAATGATGTCGTCCACCATCTGCTCCAACTTGCCGCGGGTGAGCCGCTTGACCAGGTGTTTCGGCCCGGTGGCGTCGGCGGTGATGAAGGGCAGATTGATCTCGGTTTCCATGGTGGTGGAAAGCTCGATCTTGGCGCGCTCGGCGGCGTCGCGCAGGCGTTGTAAGGCCATCTCGTTGCCCTTGGCGCGCAGGTCGAGACCTTCGTCTTTCTTGAACTCGTCAATCAGCCAATCGACAAGGCGTTGGTCGATATTGTCGCCGCCCAGGTGAGTATCGCCGTTGGTGGATTTGACCTCAATTACGCCTTCCCCGACCTCCAGGATCGAGATGTCGAAGGTGCCGCCGCCAAAATCGTAAACGGCAATGGTTTCGTCTTTCTTTTTGTCGAGTCCATAAGCCAGCGCGGCGGCGGTAGGCTCGTTGATAATCCGCTTGACCTCCAGGCCGGCAATCTTGCCCGCGTCCTTGGTGGCCTGCCGCTGGGCGTCATTGAAGTAGGCGGGAACGGTGATGACCGCATCGGTCACCTTCTCGCCCAGGTAGTCCTCGGCGGCCTTCTTGAGCTTCATGAGAATGAAGGCCGAAATTTCCGGCGGGGTGTACTTCTTCCCCATGATGTCGATGGCTACCCGGTCGCCATCCGGGAGGACCTTGTACGGCACCATCTTCATCTCTTCCGATACTTCGTCGAACCGGCGTCCCATGAAGCGCTTGATGGAATACACCGTATTCTCGGGATTGGTGATGGCTTGCCGCTTGGCCACCTGGCCAACCAGACGTTCGCCGGTCTTAGTAAACGCCACGACCGATGGGGTGGTTCGCCCTCCCTCTTCATTGGCAATGACCTTGGGTTCTCCGCCCTCCATCACCGCCACTACTGAATTTGTCGTGCCCAGGTCAATGCCTATAATCTTTGCCATTGAAGGCTCCTCCTTCTGATAACTCTCGTGTCAAGCCAGCTAAGTTGTTGTCTGCTAAGACACTTCCATATACTCTCGTATATTGACCGTCCGATAATAAAACTTGAGCAAGTCACTGTCAAGTTTTAGATGAGGGAGCGGGGAGTCTGGTTGCAGATTGAAATAAGTGGGAGCGGCCAGCGGTTAACGCCCGTTTCAGGTTTCCGGTGATCGGGCAGGCGGTCGCGTTGGGGATTCTTACGCCCGCTTTGCGGCTGGGGTGCGCTTACTCACACCCCGGGCTCACACGCCCTTTCAATTACCCACAAATCAGTGTGCGAGGGATGGGCACGGGACTGCGGTCCCGCGCGAGTTCAGCCGCCCCTTCCGGGGCTGGGCGGTTCTTACTGCCCTACCCGGGATTCCGGGGCTCGGCGCGCAAACCACGCGCCGAGTGCCTCCATCCCGGGCTACTTTCGGGTCGTGCCTACGGCACTTATGCTGTCTGCGTGATTTCAACTTGCACATCACCTGACACTTAGCCCAAACCACTTAACGGAACGGCATGGGCTTAAAAGGTGAAGCCGCCGGAGGCATGCTCGTAGGCGTGCGCCAAGCGGAGGAGAGTTGACTCGTCGAAGTGGCGTCCCTGGATTTGCAGCCCGATGGGCAACCCTTCGCTGGATTTCCCGCAGGGGATGGAGATGCCCGGCACCCCTGCCAAGTCGGCCGTCACCGTGTAAATATCGGCCAGATACATGGATAGCGGGTCGTCGGCCTTTTCTCCCAATCGGAAAGCGGTAGTCGGGGAGGTGGGGGTCACGATGGCGTCGACCCGGCCAAAGGCTTGCTCGAAATCGCCCGCCAGCAGGGTGCGTACTTTCTGGGCCTTCAAATAGTAAGCGTCATAATATCCGGCGCTGAGGACGTAGGTGCCCAGCATGATCCGGCGCTTCACTTCGGTGCCGAACGCCTCGTCGCGGCTGCGGCGATACATCTCCGATAAGGTATGCGCGTCCTTGGCGCGGTAGCCATAGCGGACCCCGTCGTAGCGGGCCAGATTGGAGGAAGCCTCCGCCGTGGCGATGATGTAATAGCAGGGAACGGCGTAGGGAGTGTGGGGCAGAGAAATGGGTACGATTTCGCAGCCCAACCGGGCCAGGGTCTGGATTGCGGCCTCTACCCGGCGGCGCACCTCGGCGTCCAATCCTTCGGCGAAGTACTCTTTCGGAACGCCCAGGTGCAGACCTTTCACCGGCTTGCCTATCTCCTCCACGTAATCGGGCACGGGGACGTCAGCGGAGGTGGAATCCATGGGGTCACGGCCAGCGATCTGCCGTAGCACCAGAGCCACGTCTTTGACGGTCTTGGCCAGCGGTCCAATGTGATCGAGGGAGGAGGCAAACGCGATGAGCCCATAGCGGGAAACCCGTCCATAGGTGGGCAGCAGGCCTACCACCCCGCAGAAGGAAGCCGGTTGACGAATGGAACCGCCGGTATCCGATCCCAGCGTGGCCACGGCCATCCCGGCAGCTACCGCGGCTGCGGAACCACCCGAAGAGCCACCGGGGACACGGGTCAGGTCACGCGGGTTGTGCACCGGCTTGTAAGCGGAATTCTCGTTGGAGGAGCCCATGGCAAATTCGTCGCAGTTCAACTTGCCCAGAACGACGGCTCCGGCCCGCTCCAGGCGCGCCACCGCGGTGCAGTCGTAAGGCGCGACGAAGTTCTGCAGGATCCTGGATCCGGCCGTCGTACGCAGGCCGCGGGTGAGCATGACGTCCTTGATGGCCACCGGCACTCCGGCCAAGGGGGGCAGGGGATCGCCACGGTCGGCCAGGGCGTCGATTTCGGCCGCCTTAGCCAGCGCGCGCTCCCGCGAGATCAGCAGGAAGGCGCCGATTTTTTCATCTTCGGCTTCGATCTTTTTCAGAAAAGCTTCGGCCAGCGCCCTGGCGCTAATCTGCCGTTCCTGGATAGCGGTGCGAACCCCGTCGATAGTAAGAAGGTTCAGATCCATCTCTTAGGTCCCTCGCTACGCTCGGGATTTCGCCTGCGGGCTCCCGCCCCGCTCACGCCCGCAAAACGGCTCAAGTTCAGATCCATCTCTTCCAACCATCTCTTTTCAGCCCAAGCAGATAGCCCAATCGAGCAGTCTTACAGGTCCCTCTCCCGCTTGGCGGGATCGGGATTTCGCCCCGCTGTGCGGGACTCCCGGCCGCCCGGCGGCCTCACGCCCGCAAAACGGCTCAAGTTCAGATCCATCTCAGCACACTAATCCGCCCTTAGCGTCAGAGCTTGGAGAGCTAAGCTCCGCGTTAAAGTGCTGGCGGAGCTTGGCCAGGGTTTCGTCCGCGGGGACGCCCTGAGTTTTCTGCAACGCATCGGCCACGTGGCGCGCCACATCCGAGAGGAGAATGGCGAAGACGATGGCGGCGTCCTCATCGGCCGGCCCAATATTCAACTGACAGTGCAGATTGCCGTCAATCACCCAAGCGCGCAGGAGTTCCACCGCGTTCTCCGGCAATTCGCCCTGAATCGGTTCCTGGGGATCAAGAGTCATGCATCACCGCTCAATCACTTTAGGCACCTGAAAGAAGGCGCCGTCGGTCTGGGGCGCATTGCGCAGAGCTTCATCATGGGGCAGCGAGGAACGCAGGCCATGGACGGTATCGTCGCGCAGCGCATAGGCGAAGCGCGCCGTGCCGGTCTTGCCCGGGTCCAAGCCATAGCGATCGGAAGTCTGGGCCATCGGTTCGACCTCAGTGGTGTCGAGTTCGTTGAGGTGGTCCATATAGTCCAGGATGGAATTTAGATCGATGAGCATCCGTTGGCGCTCGGCCTCGGTCAGTTCCAGATTGCCGAGATCGGCGACGTATAAGACGTCCTGTTCGGTAACTTTCATATGCTTGCCATGTGGGAAGAATTCAAACACCCAGCGCAGAGCCGCAGAGCCGCAGAGCAAATCAATCCACCGGGAACTTTGTCCGGTTGCACTATGCACCTCCGCTGCGAATGTAGCGCTGGCGTCCCTTCGTAAAAACTCAGGGCAAGCTCTCGCCGGCGGCCCCAATCTTTGCTAATCGCAGCCCGCCGCTCCTTCGGTTCCCTCAGGACAGGCTCAGGACGGCAGCGCTACTTTGTGGCTACGACGAAGTCCAGTTTTCGGACTTTGTCCTTTCCCAACCACAGCTCGAATCCCCGTAAATATTGGGGTTCCAACTGGGCCAGTTGGAGACGCCATCCGTTATCGGGGACCTGGACGCGCAAGACACCGCCCGTAAATTGCAGCGCCCGGGTGCGTCCAGCCACGGCTGTTCCGCAGATTGCCGGCCAAGCCAGCAAAGGCGCCTCCGAGGCCGGAGCCGCGCGCAGCAATTCCTCCATGATGCGCCCCAGCCCTTGCCCGGCCTGCTCCATTGCTTTGCTCAAGATTCCTGATTCTATCACCCAGCCAATTTTGCAATTTGGTAATTTGGTAATTGAAAAAACCAGACTGCTTTCCGATTACAAAATTTAGTTGGTTCCCCAATTACTCAATTACCAAATTCCCCTTGCTCAATTACCAAATTTCCCGAGGCTTAGGTTACTCAGGATCAACTGGCGGACAAACTCGAGTGCGTCTTCCTTAGTCTCCAGCTTCCCTTCCAATTGCTCGTCTTCGACGGCGGACAGAATGTCACGGAACGATGGTCCGGGCTGCAACCCCATGGCCAGTAAATCGTTGCCGTTAAGCAAAGGTGCGGGGCAAATCTGCTCCTGCGGGGTCTGGGTGAATTTATCGCGGACGTAGTCGTAAATCGTCAGATCGCCATGGCTGGCCAGACAATCCAGCCGGTGCAGCGCGAGATGTTCCTCGAACCGCGGCAGGCGCAAGAAGCGCTTCAGCGTGGATTGCTTCATCCGCAGCGCATCGGCGAAGCGCATGTGATTGCCGATCAACGCCATGATCTGGCCGGTGTCATCGTTCGACATGCGCAAGCGCGCGCAAATTTCTTTGCCGATGGCCTCCCCGATTTCCACGTGCCCGTCGAAGCGGATCCGGTCGGGGGCAATGCGGAAGGTAGGGGGCTTGCCGACATCATGCAACAAAGCGCCCCAGGCCAAGGTTCGGGAACACGGTTCCGGCAGATGTTCCAGCAAAAGCAGGGTATGGACCCACACGTCGCCTTCGGGATGGAACGGGGGCGACTGGGCAACGCCCTTCATACGCTCCACCTCGGGGAGAACCTGGGCCAGCAGCCCGGTCTCGTCGAGCAGCTCGAAGGCGCGGCGCGCATGTCCTTCGGTGAGCATCTTCGACAGCTCGTCGCGCGTGCGCTCCCGGCTTACCAGGCCGATTTGCGGCGCCAGGGCGCGTATGGCAGCCAGGCTTTCCGCTTCAATCCGGTAGTGGAAGCGCGCGGCAAAGCGGACGGCGCGCAGCAGACGCAGCCGGTCTTCTTGAAAACGCAGCCGAGGGTCGCCGATGGTGCGAATGATTTCATGGCGCAGGTCGGCGAGCCCGCCCACGTAATCCAACACCCGGTCTTTCTCCAAAGGATCCAGCAGGAGGCCGTTGATGGTGAAATCGCGGCGGCGGACATCTTCCTCCGGGCTCTTGCTGAATTGCACCTGGTCCGGATGACGGCCGTCCGTGTACCGGCCATCACAGCGAAAAGTGGCGACCTCGACTACCCGGTTGGGGGCTTCTTCGTTCTTCAGAGTCGGCTCCGGAGTATCGCCGTCAACGGGGACGAGCACGACTCCGAACTGTGCTCCCACCGCCCAGGTCCGGGGGAATAGTTTCATGACCTGGCCGGGAGTAGCATCGGTGGTGACGTCAAAATCGGCGGGCTCACGCCCCAGCAGGAGATCGCGCACGCAGCCTCCCACCAGGAAGGCCTGATACCCATGCTCGCGCAAACGGCGCACGATCTGAACGGATTGTTCGAAACCAGCACTCAGCATTCAGCACTCAGCCGGCACTCAGCACTCAGCATTAAGCCGGAGGACCTGTTCAATTTCATACGGTCCCCAAAAGATTGTACGATGTTCATAAAGAAAGAACGGCTTTGGTAATTGCCTGTTTTGGCTGAGTGCTGAATGCTGAGTGCTGATTGCTGGCTATGGCCGACGTTTACATTCTCGGAATTGAGAGTTCGTGTGATGAAACCGCGGCGGCGGTGGTGCGTTCCGGCGAGCAGGTAATTTCGAACGCCGTGTTTTCGCAAATTGCCACGCACCAGCCGTATGGTGGGGTGGTGCCGGAGCTGGCCGCGCGCGAGCACCTGCGGGCCATTGTGCCGGTGGTGCGCAAGGCGCTGGCCGATGCCGCCCAAAGCTACCAATCGATCGACGCGCTGGCGGTGACCCAGGGCCCGGGACTGGCGGGAGCGCTGCTGGTTGGGGTGAGCTATGCGAAAGCGCTGGCCTTTGCGCTGGATAAACCGCTGATTGCGGTCAATCATCTGGAAGGCCACATCCACGCCGTCTTGCTGGAGGAACGGCAGAAGGGCCACCATGAGGTCGAGTTCCCGCTCATGACCCTGGTGGTGTCCGGGGGGCATACCCACCTGTACCTGGTACAGCAGAACGGACCAAACCCGCTCTGGACCTATCGCAACATCGGACATACGCGCGACGATGCCGCGGGCGAAGCGTTCGACAAAGTTGCGAAATTGCTCGCGCTGGGATATCCCGGAGGGCCGATCATCGACAAGCTGGCCAAGCACGGCCGCTCAGATGCGGTGCGATTCGGGCGGGCGCAAATCAAACATCGCCAGCGCGGCGACCGGAGTCCCGCACCCGAGCGCCCACATTTCGATTTTTCCTTCAGCGGGCTGAAGACGGCTGTCTTGCGCTATGTTGAGACGCAGGGCCTGGAGCCAGCTATCGAGCAGCGGCGCGTGGCGCTCAGCCAGATCGCCAAGCCCCGGGCGGAGGACGTGCTGGCGCTCTGTGACGGCACGACCCTGGATCTGGTCGCCAGTTTCCAGCGGGCCGTCATTGAGGATCTGGTGCAAAAGACGCTGGCGGCCGCCCGCGAATACGAGGTCAATACCCTGTTCGTGAGCGGGGGGGTGGCAGCCAATAGCGAACTGCGGCAATCGTTTGAGCAACAGGCCGCACAGGAGGGCGTGCCCGTTTATTTTCCCTCCCGGCCGCTTTCCACCGACAATGCAGCCATGATCGCCGCCGCCGCATACCCTAAATTCCTGATAGGCGAGTTCGCGGCGCCCGATTTTTCCGCCGAAGCGGCGTGGCCGTTGTGATTACAGTTCTCAGTTCTCGGTTCTCAGTTGCCGGTACTCGGATTCCCCCAACTGAAAACTGAGAACCGGGAACTGAGAACTACGTGTTTCCGGTTTCCAGTTTCCAGCGGGCAAAGTACTGGAAATCGAAAACTGGAAAACTGCGCTGTTCTGCTGACCACTGACCACTAGCCACTGCCCTGGGTCACCTGGAAAACTATTCCCCTTTGCCTGATTTCGGGTTACAACCAGAGTCATGCGCGATTTGGCAAAGGACAGGGAGAAGCACAGCCGGCTGGTCTCCCAGGCGGTGGACTGGCTGCGGCACCACTACCGTTGTGGCGTCATTCTTTCCGAGCAGTGCTGTGCTACGGGCGAGATTCCTGACGCTATCGGGTGGAAAGGATTTTGCCATTCGGTGGTAGTCGAGTGCAAAACGGCGCGCAGCGATTTCCTGGCGGACGCAGCTAAGCCCTTCCGCGCCGATCCGGGGAAGGGCCTGGGGTGTGAGCGCTTCTATCTGGCGCCGTCCGGCATGATTGCTCCCAGTGAACTGCCTGGCGGCTGGGGCTTGCTGGAAACCAAGGGCAAGAAGGTACAGGTCAGGGTCAAACCATGCAAGCGTAATCTGCGCAGCGCCGATGGGTTGATGAAAGAGATGAATCTGCTGCTGGCCAGCCTGCGCCGCGTGGAAATCCGCATCGAACCGCAGACTATTACCGAGTTCCTGAAATGGAAGAACCGTATGGCCAAATACAACGGCGGATTTCTGCCCGCCGGCCTGACTGAAGAGGAAGCCAATTCGCATTTGGCGGACCGCAGTTCTCAGTTCCCGGTTCTCAGTTCTCAGTGAAGCGGTGGTCAGTGGCCAGTGGCCAGCAAGAGAGGACAGGTTTCCAGTTCTCGGTTTCCAGTTTCCCGCGGGCAAAGCACGGGAAACTGGAAGCCGGAAACTCGAAACTGTTCTACTGGCCACTGACCACTGCCTTCGAGCAACTGCCCAACCTGAACTCGCATCTAGCGCAATCACTTAACGCTTGTTGCAGCGGGGGTTTTTGTGGCAGAGCGAGTTGTCCCGTTTTCTCCACCGCCAGTTTCGACCAAGCTTACGCGCCAGCAAATCACGGGGTTCTGGGGAGCCTGGACCGGCTGGACCCTCGACGGCATGGACTCCGTCATCTATGCCCTGGTGCTCAGCCCAGCGCTTACAGAGCTTCTGCCCAAGTCGGGGATAGCAAACAGCCCGCCCAATGTCGCTCTTGTCGGCTCAATGCTTTTCGCGCTCTTCCTGATCGGGTGGGGATTGTCATTTATTTGGGGACCGATTGCCGACCGGTTCGGGCGGGCGCGAGCGCTGGCCGCCACGGTTTTGGTCTATGCGGTGTTTACGGGCGCTGCGGGGTTGTCGCAGAACGTGTGGCAGCTCGCAGTGTTTCGCCTCCTGGCCGGCATTGGAATAGGCGGCGAATGGTCGATGGCGGGAACCTACGTGGCGGAAGCCTGGCCCGAGGGCCGGCGGAAAATGGGCGCAGGCTATTTGCAAACCGGGTACTACGCGGGTTTCTTCGTGGCGGCAGCGCTCAACTTCACGGTAGGGGCGCATTTTGGCTGGCGCGCCATGTTCCTGTGCGGGTTGGCGCCAGTGGTGGTGGCGTTTCTGATTCGCATACGCGTGAAAGAACCGGAGCGCTGGCAACGCTCGGCCAGAGCGCTGCAAGTTCGGCGTCACTCCACGTTACGCGAGATCTTTACCGGCCAATATCGCAAGCGCACTTTGGTGAATACGGGCTTGCTTACGGTGGCTATTGTAGGCCTGTGGGCAGCCGCCGTTTATGAACCGACAGCGATCATTACCCTGGCGCGCAAGGAGAACGTGTCGCTGCCCCAAGCCGTGCGCTTGGCCTCCTATGGCACGGGCCTGCTATCGATCGGCACCATCCTGGGGTGCCTGACGCTGCCGCCGCTGGCCGAGCGCCTGGGGCGGAAAGGGACGCTGGCGGTTTACTTCGCAGGTATGGGAATCAGCATTCTGCTCAGCTTCGGCTGGGCTTTTTATGTGGAGCACGGGCTCGGCCTGTTCATCGCCTTGCTGTTCCCGCTGGGATTTTTCGGAGGTAATTTCACGATGTTCAGCCTGTGGCTGCCCGAGCAGTACGGCACTTCAGTGCGCGCCACGGCGTTTGCCTTCGCCACTTCGTTTGGCCGCTTCATTGGCGCAGGAGTGAACTTCGTGTTAGGCGCTCTGGTGCGCCATATGGGCACGCTGGGTAAGCCGGTGGCGCTCACGGCGGTAGCGTTTGGAATCGGACTGCTCCTGATCCCGTTTGGCACGGAGACCCGCGGCCAGCGGCTGCCGGATTAAGCAATCAGCACTCAGCATTCAGCACTCAGCCAAACCAAAGCCAGAACCTAGCCCTCTGATTTAGTCTGGCTGACTGCGTTGTGGGTGCCCCACCCTCCGCCCTGGGGTTGGGCGGTGGGTGGGA
>Ga0326728_10015751_pt1 | contig 15623 bp, 10 predicted proteins | sample MB3enrmetagenome_FD_207602 | JGI IMG/M metagenome (GOLD analysis project Ga0326728, IMG submission 207602) | Lab enriched peat soil microbial communities from McLean, Ithaca, NY, United States - MB31MN | ecosystem: Environmental > Terrestrial > Soil > Wetlands > Peat | place: USA: New York...
CGCGTCGCCATTTTGGAAGATGGACAACTTTGTGAGATTTACATCGAGCGGGAGAAGGAATTTGCGTTAGTCGGAAGTATCTACAAAGGCCGCGTCACGCGCGTGCTGCCCGGCATGCAGTCGGCCTTTGTGGACATCGGACTGGATAGCGACGCCTTCCTCTACGTCAGCGATTTCCTGGAAAATCTCGAGGAATACGACCACGTCGCCACGACGGTCGAGAACAAGGTCCAGAAGATGGAGCAACAGGGCGGCGAAGTCTTCGCCGAGCCCGCGGCTCCGGCGCAGCCTGCCTCCGAGGCCGAGGCCGCACCCGCGCAGCAGTCCGACGCGCAACCTACGGAACAAAGAAATGTGCCGCCGCCGAGTTCCGCGCCCTCGCGCGGGAATTTTCAGCCGCGGCAAAGTTCCGGCGGCGACCGCCGTCCGGGCGGCTACGATAACCGGAGAGGCGGCCGCGGAGGCCGAGGACGCTGGGGACGCCGCGGGAGCGGCGGCCGGGGAGATCGCGGCGGGCGCGGCGGGGATCTGCCGCCGTCCAAGTACGCGCCATCGCGGCCGTTCGAACCACGCCCAGGCTCGGCGCGGCCTTACGAACCACCGCCTCCAGCGGGTGACTACGTGCCCGTGATCCTTCCGGGCGAATCGTTAGCCAAATACAAAGATCGAATTCCTGCGCCGCCGGTTCCGCCAGTGGAAAGCGGCGCAGCACCGGGCTTCGCGCCCGCCGAAACGCCTGCTCCTCCGCAAATGCAAGAGGCGGAACACGGGCACGGCTTGCCGGATTCCCTCTACGCTCAGCCGGAACGCGCGGCCGAACAGCCCGAATCGCCGCTCTCCGCGGAGCCGGCCGCTCCGTCGCCCGCGGAAACTCCCGAGGAATTGCGCGCGGACCAAACCTTCACTCCGGCCTGGAGCGAATTTGAAGAAGCGCATGAGGCGGAGCCGCACGAACCACCGGCGGCCTCCGAGGAATCAGCGCAAGATTTCGAGATGACCGAACGGGCCGATTCGCACGAAACTCTAGGCGCGCCGGACCTCTCCGAGGACGAAGCGACGGCGCTCGCCGAGCAATTGGCGGAAGCCAAGCACGAAGAAGCGCAGGCCGAGCGCGAATCAGCAGCGGAAGCCGCCGCTCACGCGGAACAGGAAGAGCACGAACAGGAAGAGGAAGCGTTCGCAGACGAGGCCACGGGGGAAGCTACCGAAGAAACCGAAGAAGCAATTGATTCGGCCGATGCCGCCGCGGCGGATCCCTTCATGCCGTCGAACGCGAGCGAACAATTCACGCGGCCGGAGGAGCATGAGACTCCCGAGTCGGGCCCCGACCCCGGGAATGTCGAGCAGCCGTCCAGCGCGCGCGTCAGCGAGCCTCCCCGGGCGCGGTTCCAGCGGCCGATGCGCCGCGGCGGACGGCCCCAGCGTGGAGGACGGCCGCCACGCCAGCACGATCACCGTCATCAACCGCCGCGCCGCCCGCAGCTCATCGGTGAAATGCTCAAGGCCGGCGAGGAAATCATCGTACAAATCGCCAAGGAGCCTCTTGGCAAAAAGGGCGCGCGCATCACGAGCCACGTCGCGTTGCCGGGCCGTTTTCTCGTTTACATGCCGACGGTGGATCACATCGGCGTGTCGCGGCGAATCGGTTCGGCGGAAGAGCGTTCGCGGCTGCGCCGGTTGGTTTCCGAAGCGAAAGGCACGTATCCGGGCGGCTTCATCGTCCGCACGGCGGCCTCGGGCGCAACCGACGACGAAATCCGCAGCGATGTCGAGTTCCTCGGACACACCTGGGACACGATTCGCACCAATTCCGAGCAGCGGCGCGCGCCTTCCCTGCTGCATCGCGATCTCAATCTCGTCGAACGCATCCTGCGCGATTACCTCAGCCAGGATTACACATCGATCTGGATCGACAACGAAGAGGAATACGGCAAGGTGGTGGACTTCGTGAGCCGCTTCCAGCCCAAGCTGGTCGGCCGGGTGAAGCTCTACACGAAAGACGCGCCGATCTTCGAGGAAATGGGCATCCAGCAGGAACTGGACAAAGCGCTGCGTCCGAAGGTCTGGCTGAAATCGGGCGGGTACATCGTCATCAACCACACGGAAGCGCTCGTGGCCATCGACGTCAATACCGGGAAATACGTCGGCAAAGGCTCGACGCGCCTGGAAGACACGATCGTCAAGACGAACGTCGAAGCCACGAAGGAAATCGTGCGGCAAATCCGCCTGCGCGATTTGGGCGGGATCATCGTCGTGGACTTCATCGACATGGAAGAACGGCGCAATCGCGACAAAGTGATGGCCGCGCTGGATCAGGCGCTGCAATCCGATCGCGCGCCCTCGAAGGTGCTCTCGTTCAATGAATTCGGGCTCATCGCCATCACGCGCAAACGCACCAAGCAGGCGCTCGAACGCGTCTTGTGTCAATCGTGCCCGTACTGCTCGGGATCGGGCATGGTGAAATCCGTGCCGACGATTTGCTACGAAATCCAGGCCGAGGCGCGCAAGATGTCCGCCGATCTCGACGCGGCCAGCCTCACGCTGCGTGTCAATCCCGAAATCGCCAAGGCGCTCAAGACGCGCGAATCGGCTCTCGTCGAAGAGCTCGAACGCGTCACGCGCAAGAGCGTCATCATCCAGGCCGACCCAACGCTCCACTGGGAGCAGTACGACATCTATTAGTCCCCGGGCTCATAGCTTCTAAAGCGCCATAATCTTCGGTGGTAGAATCGGCGAAAGGGGCGCCTCCATGAGCAACGTTTACATAGAGCAGGAAAAAGATGGGTACACCGCGACGCAGAAGAAACGAGTCATTGCAACAGGCGATACACAAGCAGAAGCCATAGCAAGGGCAAGAAGGAATCGAGCAGAATCAACGGACCCTATGCTTGCCGAACGTGTGCGGGATACGAGCGTTGGCGGGCGCGACAAGTGGCGCAGAGTTTATTGAGCCGCGCCAGTACTGGAGTCCGCGCGAACGCCGATGAAGAATCCTGTCACAGTTCTGCTCGTAATTGTAGTTGGAATCCTTGGACTTTTCGCGTACTCACAAGCTGTCGCCCTCCGGCAACAACGACGGCAGGTTCAGGAGCTAACCGCGAAGTTGAACTCCGCGCCCAAAACCGCGAGCCTTGATCTTCAGGAAAAGTGTGCAACGCAGGCGCGGGAGTTCCTGTCTCAATTCCGGAACGACGATGTTGTCGAAACGCTGAATCACTTCAATGTTGGATTAAATAAGTGCTTTGTAGAGACCCGCACGGAATCATTTGAGTACGGCAACCATAACGAGTCGAAGATACTGACGGATGCCGTCGAAGGCAAAAATTACGGTGTCTATATATTCGTCGGCGCGCCCAAGAGACCCGATTGGCAGGTGCCGCCTAGTGAGTGCACGGTGACGCTGCCGTCAGGACAGGAAACGGATTGCCACTCATCGGATGAATTCGATGCGCTCGTGAAGCAGTACATGGAATAAGTCAAGCTGACGCGTGGAAGAATCCGCGCCAGAAAGAGGAAACATCGTGGACATGAACGAATTCAACAAGACGGCTGTGCGGACTGAGGATCACGCGACTATTACATTTGACGTGCGCCCATTCGGAGATAGGCAAGGCGAAGCCGTAGACTCGTTTCTGACCAATTGGATGATGAGTTTGCAAGCGAATGTGGCCTCGCCCCCGTCGAGGCCGCTGGTTGTGCTATGTGATTCAGCGACAGTGGTTACAACTAATGCCGAGAGGTTTCTTCAATTATTAAAAGCGAAAGGCATAGCAATTGAAATTCGCAAGAATTAGTGGAGAACCCAAGCGGCGGCCGGCGGCAAACCCATTCAGGCTTTCTTTGTTGATGGACGCCATGATTCAAAGAAAACACTCCAACAAACTGGCGGGTGGCAAACCCTTCAGCGTTCTTTCTAACGACGAACGCCCACGATTCAATGAAACCACTCCAACGAGCCGCCGCCGGGTGACTGGTTTAGCTCCTCTTCACGTACCTGACTCCCTCCAATAGACCTTGCACTAATGGAGCGGCACAAATCCGCGCCTAATCCAGCGCACGAGGAAGAGAATGAGATAGGTCAATCCCCAACCTAGCGGCACGGGAATGAGCGCGACCGATGCTGCTTCTACCCATTCGCTGGTACCCGTTTCCCTAAGATAATCTGCGCCGCGTCTGCCACATGCGTCATCAAATTCCTTTGTATAGGGACCGCCCTCAATGCAACTCTGTATTATCTCGGAGGCGCGCTTTTCATCGGTGTTGCCCGTGGCCTTGAGGGTATAGATACCCGCACCGAGAATCCAGACAATTGAGGCGACAATCCCTATTCTTTTCCACCCATTTAGCTTCATCACTTTGAATTGTCTCCGACCTTGGCCGCAGGTGGCAAACGCTTTCGTGTTTTTTCTGCTGACGAACGCGCGCGGCTCAATCAAACCAGTTCAACAAGTCGCCGCCGGGCGATCGGTTTAGCCTTTACGGGTGCCCGCCCCTTCGTGCTCCCTCGAAGGCCTGCAGTTTTCTTTAGGAGGGCACGGCTTCAGCCGTGCCGTAAGGCGTCGCGGCTTCAGGGTTTTAACCCCTGAAGCCCTCATAGTTGGACTTCAGGGGCTGAAGCCCTTTCCTCTTCCAACCGGTTGCGTGGGAGCTAAAGCTCCCACCTCCTAAAGAGACGGACGCATATCTTCGGGACGGAGGGCTAATCCGTGTCGAAGCGCTCTTCCTTCCACGGATCGCCGTACATGTTGTAGCCATTTTGTTCCCAGAAGCCGGGGGCGTCGGTCGGCAACAATTCCAGGCCACGCACCCATTTCACGCTCTTCCAAAAATAAAGGTGCGGCACGACCAGACGCAGCGGGTAACCGTGCTCGGGGGCGAGCGTCTCGCCGTCGTGCTTGAAGGCGAAGAGCGTCGTGGGGCGCATGAGGTCTTCGAGCGGCACATTGGCGGTGAATCCCTGCTCGGCGTGGACCATCACGAAACGCGCGTCGGGCTTCGGCACCGCCAGCTTCATCACCTCGGTAAACGGGACGCCCTGCCAACGATTATCGAAGCAGCTCCAGCGCGTGACGCAATGAATGTCGGTGACGATTTCGGTCTGTGGCAAGCGGTTGAACTCTTCCCAATTGAGCCGCACGGGCTTCTCCACAAGCCCGCCGACGCCAAAATCCCACGTCGCCGGATTGAAGACTGGGATCGAGCCCTCGTGCAACACGGGCCATTTGAGCGTCGCCGACTGGCCCAGAGGCAGCCTGCCCTCGTCGCGCATCTTGCGCTCGAGATTCTTGCGTTCGTTCCCTTCGCCGAAGATCATCGTGCGCGTCCCCCCGCTAAGCTACCCGAAGTTCTCTTGAACGACTCACCCCAACGTGTCATTCCTCCCCGATTCCACGCCGCAGAGAGATTCCTCGCTGCGCTCGGAATGACACGTGAAGGAATATTTCGACAACACACTAAATCCTAATTCTACGCGAAATCCGGCCGTCCCGAATCGCTCGTCACTCGCCACTCATCACTCGCCACTGCGGTCATCCCGGCCGGCCCGCGAGGCCATATGATAAGATGCCATTGCAAGAGTTCTGATTCCGTAGGCTGAGGATTGCGCTTGACCGCCCGCATACTCAACGGGAACGAAATTCGAGAGCGAATTTACGCCGACCTCGCGCAGGAAATCGCCGAGCTGGACGCTGCCGGTATCAAGCCGGGCCTCGCGGCGGTGCTCGTTGGCAACAACCCCGCCTCGCACATCTACGTGAAGAGCAAGATCGCCGCTTGCAAGAAGCTGGGCCTCGCGAGCCGACAGGAAACGCCACCCGAAAGCATCACGACACGGGAACTGCTTCGTCTGGTCACGCACCTGAACGCGCGCGACGACGTGGACGGCATCCTCGTGCAGACGCCTCTCCCGCCCCAAGTGGACACAAAGAAAATCTTTGAAGCCGTCGATCCCGCGAAAGACGTGGACGGCTTCCATCCGGTGAATCTCGGGAAGCTGGTCACGGGCAGGCCCGGCCTGGTGGCCTGCACGCCCGCGGGTGTGATGGAGATTCTGCGCCGCAGCGGGATTGAAATCGAAGGAGCGAACGCCGTGGTGCTCGGAAGAAGCGACATCGTCGGCAAGCCAATGGCTCTGCTGCTCATGCACGCGAACGCCACGGTGACGATCTGCCATTCGAAGACGCGCCAGTTGGCTGAAATTGTTCGCCGCGCGGACATCGTCGTCGCCGCGATGGGCCGGCCCGCGATGGTCGAAGCTTCGTGGATTCGTCCCGGCGCAACCGTAATTGACGTGGGAACAACTCGCATCACCGATCCGGCCCAAGCCGAACGCATTTTCGCGCGCCGGCCGGAGCGCCTCGAAAAATTCCGCCAAAAAGGAGAAGTCCTGGTCGGCGACGTCCACCCGGACGCGGTGGAAGTGGCCGGCGCCATCACGCCCGTCCCCGGCGGCGTCGGCCCCATGACCATCGCCATGCTAATGAGCAACACAGTGAAAGCCGCACGTATGCGCCGCGGGCAGAAATCTCCCGTCGCGGCGGGAGCGAAGAGCTGATGCTGCGCGCGGGACTCACGGGAGGAATCGCATGCGGCAAGAGCGCGGTCGCGAAGATGTTGCGCGAGCGCAAGTGCCGCGTGCTCGACGCCGATAAGTTCGCTCACGCCGTCATCGAGCCCGGCGAACCCGCTTACGAGGACGTCGTGCGCGAATTCGGCAAGGAGATTCTCGTTGCCGACGGACGCGTGGACCGCTCGAAGCTGGCCCGCCTCGTCTTCGCCGATCGCGTGCGCCTCGAACGGCTCAGCCAAATCATCCACCCGCGCGTGGCGGATGTCCTCGACGAAGAATTCGCCGAGATGGCCCGCAGGAAGTATGAGGGCATCGCGGTGGTCGAAGCCGCGCCTCTGATCGAATCGAACTATCACAAGAAGCTCGACCGGCTGATCGTGGTGTGGTGCCGGCCCGAGCAGCAACTGGAGCGGCTGACGAATTCGCAAACGGGCCGCGGGATGTCGCGCGCCGAAGCGGAGCAACGCATCGCGTCGCAGATGCCGGTGGAACAGAAGCGCGCCCTCGCCGACGATCAGATCGACACATCCGGCACGCTCGACCAAACGCGCGAGCAGGTCGAAGCGCTGGTTGCGCGCCTGAAGCAACTCGCCGCGGAACGCGGCCGCGCGCCGGGAGGACGCCAATGACGCAAACGCGCGTGTGGCCGAGAACGCTGCGTCTGGTGGCGCTGGGCGTGATTCTGGGGCTCGGATCCTACTGGGCCGGGAGCCGCTGGGGCACGCGCTGGCCGGACAGCGTCGAGGCGCTTCATTCGAGCTCCGGGGGCCAGGTCCACACCGCCGCGCCGCACACCGAAGGGCTCACCGAGGACGAGGCCATCAACGTAAAGATTTACAGCGGGGCCGCGCCTTCGGTCGCCAACATCGTGACGCGGACGATGGAGTATGACGTCTTCATGGAAGCGGTGCCGGTGGAAGGAGCCGGGTCGGGATTCGTGATGGATTCGCGCGGCTACATCCTCACCAACAACCACGTGATCGAAAATGCGCAGGCGATCCAAGTCACGCTCGGCGATGGCTCGCGGTTTCCGGCGAAACTCGTCGGCGCCGACACGCGCAACGACATCGCGCTCCTCAAAATCGAGCCGGGCAATCACAAATTGACCGCCATTCCCATGGGAGACTCCGACGCGCTGCAAGTGGGGCAGCGCGTTCTCGCCATCGGCAATCCGTTCGGTTTTTCAAGCACGCTGACGACCGGCGTGGTGAGCGCGCTCGGCCGCACGGTGCAGACCAGCCAGGAATCGTTCATTGACGGCGCCATCCAGACCGACGCGGCCATCAATCAGGGAAACTCCGGCGGGCCACTGCTGGATACGCACGGCAACGTCGTCGGCATCAATTCCGCCATCTATTCGACTTCGGGAAGCGCCGCGGGAATCGGATTTGCCATCCCCATCAACACCGCCAAGCGCATCGCTTCGGCCCTCATCAGCGAGGGCCGCGTCCGCCACGCATCCATGGGCGTCGAGGCGCGCGAATTGACTCCGGGATTTGCGGATGCGCTCGGATTGCCCGTCGAACAAGGACTGCTGATTGAATCCGTGGTTCCCGGCAGCCCGGCCGAGCGCGCCGGATTGCACGGCGGTAATCGGATGGTGATTGTGGGAATGATGAGAATCCTGATTGGCGGCGATGTTCTCGTGGCGATCAACGGGCAGAAAGTCGGGAGCCAGCTCGATATGGCGGTCGCGCTGGACCGCACGCGACCCGGTGACACCGTAACGATCGATTTTTATCGCGGCCAGGAACACATGAACGTGCGCTTGACGCTCGGGGAGGAATGACGCTCGACGCTTCAGGCGTTCCACTCGGCCGCGAGGCGCTTGCGTTCCTCTTGCGGAAGTGAAAACCAGGACTCCGCCAGATCCCGCACCTTCTCGAGCGCCTTTTGCATCTCCGCGTGTTTTTGCTCGACCAGTTCGCGATCCGCATCCGTGGGAACATCAATCGGCGGATGAATGATCATCACGGTGCGCGAAAAAAGTTTCGGAATCCGAAATTGGTCCCATGTCTTTTCAAGGGTGTGGGCGCGCTCGAAGCCGCAATGGAACGCTAGGATGGGGCAGCCGCTTCGCCGAGCGAGAATCGCCGGGCCGGGTTTGGCGACGTAGCGCGGCCCGCGCGGGCCATCAATGGTGAACGCGACGTCGTGCCCCTTTTCGAGGTAGCGCGCCATCTCCACGAGCCCGCGCAATCCTCCCCGCGTCGAGCTGCCTTGCGCAGTGCCGAATCCAAGCCTCTCGACTGCGCGGCGCGTCCATTGGCCGTCGAAATTTGTGCTGTTCATGACGACGATGCCTTTGTGCTGCCCGACCCAGGCGGCGCAGATGCTGCCGCGATGCCAAAACGACCAGATGAAATTTCGCCCCGCCGCGTGGATCCGGTCCACGTGCTGCCAGCCGAGGAGTTCGATGCGCAGCGTCGGCCCCAGGATTCGCAGGGCCGCGTAAACGACCCAGCCGATCACCGCCACCTGAATCCGGCGCCAGCGCGAAAGCGCGGCGGGGCGCACGTCGTACTGAATGTTCGGACGGCGCTCCGGGCTCCCCGCTTCGGTTTTAGCCGCTTCCACCATCGGCGTATAGTATAGGCGAACCTTGGGCGGCCTCCACGATGGCCTCTGGAACTGCTTCCAAATTCGCGCATCTCCGGGCGCCCGCGCTCCGAGGGACGATCCTCGCTTTGATTCTGAGCGCCTGCTGCGGTTTCGCCCGCGCTCCGCAGACGCCGGAAACGGAAATCGCGCGCATCTCCGGCGATGACATTGCCGTGAGGGGCGCGGTGAGCGTCGAAGTCATCGAAGGGCACAGCACGACCGTGCTCGTCAGCGGGAGCGACATCACTGTGCGCTCAGGCGCGGCGCTCATCACGCTCGCGGCTGGCGGTGAAATCGATATTTGCGGCCCCGCTCATTTCACGCTGCTCGAGTCGGGAGAGACGATCACTGTCGCGCTCGATTACGGCCGCGTGCATCCCAGACTCGACGCGGACACGAACTTCGTCATTTACACGCCGCAAGTCGTCCTCACGCCGATCTCGGTCGGCGGAGGCGGCCGCGATCTGAGCGTCGGCCTCACGCCAGCCGGCACGATCTGCGTGCTGGCAACGTTGGGCGCCGCGCGCGTGGAATTGCAACTCAGCGGGCAAAGCATGATCGTCCCGCAAACCGGTGAAATGACCTTCGAAGGCGGGCAGCTCCAGGCCGGCGGCAGGGTAGGCGAAGCATGTGCCTGCGCAAATCCGCAGGCGCAATCGCCGCGGCCCAGCCCGGCGACGCCCCCGGTCGAGCTGAGCGTGCCCGCGGCGCATCCGAGGGAGCACACGACCACGCAAAGCGCGCCGCCCCCCGCTGACGAGGAACCCATCTATCAGGTTTACATGCCGCCGCTGACGTTCAACGCTTCCTCGCCCGAGCCGCCGCCCGATCCCAGCCCGGCATTGATCCTTTTGGTGCGCCGCGTGCGCGTCAGGCCGGCGGCGTATTTCACCGGCGTCGTCGAGCCTGCGCCTCCGCCGCAGCCCACCGTCGCAACGGCGCCGCCCGCGGCGCGGCCCGCGGCTGCCCCGCAACGTCCCAGCCTCTATCAACGAATCAAGAATTATTTCCATGGTTGGGGCAGCGGTTCCTGAAAGCGCGTCTAGTGGGTGGGAATTCTCGATTGGATCGCTTTGAGGCGTTCTTGCGCGGCCGGTTGCTGCGGATTCAGACGTAGTGCCTGTTCGTACTCGGCGGCCGCATCGGCCCAATCGGACTCTTGCTCGTAATCCATGCCCAGATACACGTGGACGTCGTCCGCTTGAGGCCAGGCGGGGTCGCCGCGCAGCGCCTGTTGAAACTGGGCGATGGACTCGTCAATGCGGCCGGCGGAGTACAACGCCGAGCCGAGACTCACGCGCACGAACGTGTTTTGCGGCTGGAGGCTGAGCACTTGCTGGTAAGCCGCGATCGCGCCGGCGAAGTCGCCCTTCTGCTGCGACGCCACTCCCAACTCGCCCAAAGCGAACGCATCGCCGGAATCCACTTTCAGAGCCTGCCGAGCGCAAGCGATCGCCTCGTCCCACTCATCCAGTGTCGCGTAGGCGCGGCAAAGGATGTCCCGGTCGGCGACCGAGCGTGGGTTCCGGTCTGCTTGCTCGCGTAGAGGACCGATTTCCTTCTCGGCGCTTTCGGCTTTGGCCAGGTTTTCCACGAACTGCTGGTATCGAGGCGCGTTCCCCGGATCCAATTCCTGCACGCGGTGGTAGCACTGTTCGGCTTCGCTCCATTCGCGCGTCTGGACATACGCCCGCGCCAAACTCAGAAGAGTCGGCACGTAATCGGGATGCAGCGCCAGCGCCGCCTTGAGATGCTCGATTCCTTCCGCGGCCCGGCCCGATTCCACCAGCGAATTACCCAAATTGAACTGCGCGGCCTCATAGGCCGGATCGATCTTGACCGCCAACAGGCCGTGCTCGATCGATTGCGAATGATTTCCCGCTTCCTGGTAGGCCAGCGCCAAACCGGACTGCAGGCGCGCCGAGTTGGGGGACGCGAGAACCGTGGTCTGATACAGGCTCAAGTCGTCGTGGAACACGGGAATTCGCCGTTCGATCTGCGCCACGCAGAAGGCGAGCGCCACGGCGAGCCCTCCCCATGTAATCCAGCGGCCCGCGCCGGCACCCGCCTTCCTGAGCAGCCACAGCCAAGCGGTTGCCGCGAAGATGGCCATCCCAAACGACGGGATGTAGAGGTACCGCTCGGTGAAATAGTTCTCGCCGATTGCATTGATATTCAGCGCGGGCAAAAGAATCAGAAGGAACCACGCCAGGCCGAACGCGAGCAACGGCGCGCGCTTGCGCAGCAGGAATGGCGCGGTCACCAGCAACGCCAGCAGAAGAATCGCGGCCCCGGAGGCGGCATGGAACGCTGTAATGGGAGGCGTGAAATAGAAGAAGTTGAAATGCAATGGCAGCAGCAGCTTCCCCAAGTAGCGCGCAATCAGGACCGGCGCCGCGAACGCGAGTTGCCCGGCGCTCAAATGGATGTAGCTGCCGGGACGCGGCTCGAGCGCTCCCAGCGCGTTCACGCGCATCACCAAATAGAGCGCGAGGGCTGCGGCATACGGCAGCAACCGTTGCAGCGCCTCCCACGAACGCAGCAAAGGCGATCGCCGGTAAAAAAACTCATACGAGAGAAGCACAACCGGGAATAGCAGTGCGGTTTCCTTCGTGAGCGCCGCTGCGAAAAACGCGAGCACCGCGAGGGCGTATCGCCACAAGGCCCGGCCCCCGCCACGCGAGCGGGCCCGATGATAGGCGAGCATCGCCAGGAAGAGCAGCAAGCCGCAAATCAAATCGGGCAACGCCGCGACCCAAACCACTGCTTCCACGTGCATGGGATGGAGAGCGAAGAAGAGACAACCCCAAAGGGCCAAGTCCTCTCCGCCGAGCTCCAGGAGGAGGAAATACGCAGCGGCAATCGCACCGGAATTGACGCACAGGCTGACCAAATGCCAGGCCCACGGACGGTTGCCGAAGGCAAGGTATTCAGACGCGAAGACGGCCATTTGCAGAGGACGGTAGTAGTTGCTGTAGCCGCCGCCCAGGAATCCCCAAACATCCGTGGTGAAAAAAACGGGAGCGTAATGATAATCCGTGACGAATTTGTTCCGGAGGATTTGCAGATCGTCGTCGGCCACAAAGCCGTTCCGCAAAGCGCCGGCATACACCAGGAAAGATATGCCGAGGAGCAAGAATAGCGGCCACCGGCGGCGCGGCGGGGCGGATGGGGCAGCAGGCGGCGGCACTGCGGCCCGGGTCGCCGCATTTGTCTTTCGATTCTTGCGCTGGCGCGGCACGGAGGGCCATTCTAGCGAGAAACAAGGAGCGGCGCGAATTCCACTTTTTTTCACGGGCAGTTGACACGCTGCAAGCTTGGTGATAGGTTGGCTAAGCCTTAACTCTCAGGGGTCGTTATTACTTCGTTCACGCGTGCGCGAAATTCGCGTCACGTTGACCCTGGCTTCCGGTTTTTGGGTCTCACGGGTCGTAAGACTGTCCTCAGGAAACTCGCCTGGTTCGCATGTCTTCCTTTGCTCTCGTCCTGCGGCCGCGTCGGAGTAAGCGGAGGAGACACAGCCCCACCTGTTAACCCGCCGACCGTGCAAGTCTTGCCGCAGAATCCTACCGTTAAGACCGGCGCCCAACAGAGTTTCACCGCCACCATCACCAATGGCTCCGGCACTGTCGTGTGGGCCGTGACTCCGAACGACGGAGCCCACGGCGCGATTGACGGCAGCGGCTTGTATACCGCGCCGAATCTGGTCCCAACTTCTCCCAGCGTCACGATCACGGCTACCCTGCCAGGCTCCTCGGGCTCGCCCGGATCGTCCGTCGCGACGATCGCCAAAGGCACGACCACGGTTGCGGTCTCTCCTCCGCTTTCGAGCGTGACGCCCAGCCAGAGTCTGCAGCTCAGCGCCAGCGGCGCGAACACGACGAACAGTTCTGTCACGTGGTTGGTGGACAACGCCGCCGTGAGCGGCACGGTGGGAACGGTCTCGCCGAATGGCCTCACCTTGCTGCCGAATGGGCTCGCCGCCGGCATGCACACCGTCACTGCCACCAGCACGGATGGTTCCGGGGCGCACGGCAGCGCGAGCGTCGCCGTGAGCAGCTACGCAGGCACTTTCTCGTGGCGAAACGACACTTCGATCTCAGGCGTGAATTCGCAGGAGTTGGTTCTCTCGCCGGCCTCAGTGAACAGCAGCACGTTCGGCAAACTTTTCTCCTGCGCCGTGGATGGAGAGATTTACGCGCAGCCGCTCTACGTCGCCAACCTCAGCATCACGCCGCAGGGCCAACAGCAAGCGGTCAAGGCCAACGTGATTCTTGTCGCCACGGAAAATGACTCGCTCTACGCCTTCGACGCCGACGCCTCGCCCTGCGTCACCTACTGGCAGGACTCGTTTCTTCCCGCCGGCGAAGAAGTCGTTTCCTCCACTGACGTGGGAACGACCGACATAACGCCCTCTATCGGGATCACGGGCACCCCCGTCATAGACCCGAAAACAAACACGCTCTACGTAGTCTCCAAGAGCGAGCAATTCGAGGTAAACCCGGTTGAGTATGTGCAGCGCCTTCACGCAATCGATATCACAACGGGACTCGAGCGCCCCAGCAGTCCTGTCGTACTCGCCGCCTCCGCGCCCGGCATCGGCGATGGGACCAATGGCACGGGCATGATCCCCTTCGATCCCTTCCGCGAGAATCAACGTGCCGGCCTACTGCTGCTGAACGGGGTTGTGTACATCGCGTTCGCCTCACATGGCGACAACGGCCTTTATCATGGCTGGGTGCTCGCGTACGGCGACGCCTTCAACGCCCAACCGCTCAAGCAGCTGGCGGCCTTCAACGACACGCCCAATGGAACACCATCGGAGGGAGGAATCTGGCTCGGCGCGGCGGCGCCGTCGGTGGACCCGGACACGGGCTACATCTACGTCGCATCCGCAAAAGGCGCATTCGACACGACGCTGAATAGTTCAGGTTTCCCCAATCTGAGCGATTTCGGCGAAAGTGTCTTGAAACTCGATCCAAAGACCTTGTCGGTGCTCGACTATTTCGCTCCATGCGATCAGGCAACGCTCTCGATGCAAGACATGGACATGGGACCCGGTGGCGTCGTGCCGCTTCCGGATGTTGCAGGCAGCACCGCTCATCCTCACCTCCTGCTCGCGGGCGATAAAGCGGGAGACCTTTACTTGCTCGACCGAACCTCCCTTGGCCACTACACAAACGGAGGCGCGGTAAACTGTCGGGATGCCGGGCCAGTCCAGGAGCTCACTTCCTTCGCCGCGATGTATGGGACGCCGCTCGTCTGGACTGACGCGAAGAACACGACCCGGCTCTATCTGACCGCGAACAACGGCATCTTGGGACTCTACCCCGTCAGCAGCGGCCAGATTTCCAGCTCACCATTGTCGCAATCGCTGGCAAAGTTCTCCGGCAGGGAGCCGTCGCCCGTCATCTCCGCGAACAATGGCGCAAGCGGCGTTCTGTGGCTCATCGACGGCTCAAACTACACCAGTTCCACCGGCGCGAATGGCCCTGCTATTCTGCGGGCTTACGATGCGACCGACGTCGCAACGGAACTTTACGACAGCACACAAGTCAGCTCCCGCGATACTGCCGGAACGATCGTGAAGTTCTCTGTGCCGACCGTTGCCAACGGCAAGGTTTACGTCGGAACGCAATCAGAGCTTGATGTTTACGGCCTGCTGCCCTAGCGGTATGCAGCGCGCCGGCAATTCCCCTCACATCCCTTCGTAATTCGGCCCGCCACCGCCTTCGGGAGGAACCCACGTGATGATCTGGTAGGGGTCGAAGATATCGCACGTCTTGCAATGCACGCAATTTGAGGCGTTGATCCTCAGCCGTAATTCGCCCTTCTCGGGCGCCATTTCGTACACCGCCGCGGGACAGAAATATTGGCACGGATTGCCGTACTCCACGACGCACTTCGTCGCGCAAACGTTTGTGTCTGCGACGTGAAGGTGGCAGGGCTGATCTTCTTCGTGCCGCGTGCCGGAATGATAGACGTCGCTTAGGCGATCGAACGTCAGCTTGCCGTCGCCCGCAAACCGCGCGGGCGCCGGGCGCGCGGGATCGATCTTCCGGTACGCCTCATGGCCCGCGACCCCGCGCATGGGATCGACGAGACCTCGGCCGCCCGTAACCATTTGCAATCCCGCGTTGAACAAGCCCGAGTAGAGACCGTGCGCAAATCCCTGATGAAAATTGCGAACGGCCCACATCTCTTGCTTGATCCAGCTCCGCTCGACCCTCTTCGGAAATTCGCTCAGCGCGCTCGCTGACGTGTTTCCGGCCCGCAGCGCCTCAAAGATCGTCTCCGCGGCCAGCATCCCGCTCTTGATCGCGAGATGAATGCCTTTGAGCCGCGCGCCGTTCAAGAAGCTGCCGGAGTCGCCGATGATCAGCGCCCCGGCCGCGTAAGTGCGCGGCATCGAATACCAGCCGCCCTCGGGAATTGTCTTCGCGCCGTAGCGGAC
>Ga0326728_10015752_pt1 | contig 15622 bp, 10 predicted proteins | sample MB3enrmetagenome_FD_207602 | JGI IMG/M metagenome (GOLD analysis project Ga0326728, IMG submission 207602) | Lab enriched peat soil microbial communities from McLean, Ithaca, NY, United States - MB31MN | ecosystem: Environmental > Terrestrial > Soil > Wetlands > Peat | place: USA: New York...
CAGACCCGGATCTTCTTTGCCATGGCGCGGGACGGCCTGCTCCCGCGTGTCTTTGCCTACGTGCACCCGGTCTACCGGACACCGGTCGTCATCACCCTGATCACCGGTTCCGTGACCGCGATCATCGCCGGTTTTCTGCCGCTTGATATCATAGTGCAACTGGTCAATGTCGGCACGCTCTCTGCATTTTTTATCGTTGCCATCACCGTCGTTGTCCTCCGCAGGACCGAACCCGGTGCCCCGCGCTCCTTCCGGACGCCGCTGGTGCCGTTCGTGCCCATCCTCTGCATGCTCTTCTGCCTGGGACTCATCTCTGTGCTCCCGGTCATCACCCTCCTCCGGTTCGTGATTTGGCTGGTCATCGGCCTGAGCATCTATTACCTGTATGGCTTCCGGCATAGCGTCTTAGGTACCGGATCAAAAGGAGCACCTGAGGGGGGGGAGAACTCCGGATAAAGAGCGGTTCGTGCCCGTGCACCGGATAAACCGGGACGTCTCTCAGCTTTTCTCCAACGGAGGTACACAGAGGGTCGTAGCCGGATCGCGCTTTTTCCGCGCAATCGCCGTATCTGGAAAATTCCTGTTATTTCTCGCCGGTTGTATCCGGAGTAGGACCTGTGCCGGCCTGCCGGAAGCCGGCCTTGGGCACGGAGATCTCGAACCGGGCGCCGTTGCCGTGTTTTCCGGTCTCGAAGATCGTGATGCCGGTGATGGAAAGGATTTCCCGGGCCAGAAAAAGACCAAAGCCGGTATTCTTACCATAGCCTTTATCGAAGATCTTCTGTTTCTCATCCAGCGGGATGCCGATACCGTCATCTTCTATCACGATCACCAGCCCGTCCTCAGCCGGTGTGCAGCGGAGATCGATCCGCGTCACCCGCTCGCCATGCCGGATGGCGTTATCAAAAATGTTGAAAAAAACCTTCTGGAGCATCGGGTCTGCAAAGATCTCAACATCCGTGCCCGATCTAGAAAAAGCGACTCCCTTCGGCTTCACCCCGTCAACGATCTTCCCGAGATGGTACCAGCCGGGAGCATGCTCGCCCAACTCCTGATAGGTCCGGGTAAATTCTATCTGCCTCGCAATCGTCCGGCTCACCGCATCGATCTTTTTTAAAAAATCACTGGTTACCGGGTCGGTCCCCTTCATCATGGCGAGCTGGATGTAGCCCTGCAGGACAGTGAGCTGGTTTGCCACATCGTGTCGCGTGATGCTGTTGAGCAGGTTGAGCTTTTTGTTCGCCTCCGTGAGCGCCTCATCTGCCTGTATGCGTCCGGTAATATCCCGCAGCGCCACGAAGTTTGCCGGCTGCCCGTGGTACTGTATTCTCGTGCCGACCGATTCGACCCAGAGATCGTTTCCGGTCACAGTCCGGGCACGGTACTTCCGGACATATTTCTCCTTCCCGGCAAGGATATTCTGCAGGTCACGGATAGCGGTAGTGCGGAACTCGGGCGAAACGAAGTCGAAGGAACTTTTCCCGATCACCAGCGCCGGATCGGAAAGGCCCATCATCCGCAAAAAGCTCGGACTGGCATAGAGGATCGTGCCGGAGAAGTCCTGAACCAGTACCCCGTCAAATGCATAATCTGCAAGGAGCCGGTACATCTCCTCGCTCTCCTGTATCATCTGCCGGTTTTGCGCGAGCTCTTCCGCGGTTGCCGCGAGCTGCCCGGTGGTGCTCAGGAGCTCTGATTCCACCTGCCTCAGCTGGGTGATGTTCTGAAGGGTCTCGATTGCCCCGACGATATTTCCCCCGGTATCGCGGATGGGGGCCGCGGTGAAGAACAGGTACGTGCCCCCGTTGAGCCGGGGGAAATAATCTGTCGCCTCGTACGCGTGGTCAATGACCTTCGATCGTGCATATTTCCCCCCATACCAGCGGGTGATGCCGTCGGTGTTCTGGTCGACGATGAGATCCGCAAGGCACGGGCGCTGTTGATCATAGAATGCCCTCCAGTGGTCTGATGTCCCGATAACCGCTGGTGCGGTGATACCGCTGGATGCCTCCAGTGCACGGTTCCATGAGATGACATGGTGATCCCGGTCGATGACAAAGGTCGGGATCGGTGTCTCCTGAATAATTTCTTTCAGCTGCTGCCGAGCCTCCCGTACCTGCACCGCACGTTTCACCTTATCCATGAGCCCGGCAATCTGCGCTGTCGGATCACTGCCTTTCTGCAGGTAAGAATCCGCACCGTTATTGAGCGCGTCGATCGCGACATCCTCCCGTCCCCTGCCGGTAAAGAGGATGAACGGGATGTCCTGTCCACGCCCGCGGACAGCTTTTAACAGGCTGATGCCGTCCATTCCCGTCATCTGGTAATCGGCAACAATCGCGTCGTAATGCTTCCCTGCAAGGCGGGCGAGTGCATCCTCTGCCGATTCCGAGGTGTCCACGGCAACATCACCGGTCCGTTCGAGGAATTTCCGGCAGACCTCAAGCACCGCGGGCTCGTCATCGACCAGCAGGATAGCGAGCATGAACGTAACCTTCACGCGGGATACGATATTCTTTTGCTTTGAAGAGGCGGAGCCGGTTGGGATGTGCATAGCCCATCCAATTCATCCATACCTGCTGGTAAACTTCACTGGAGAACGATACAGCCGGCATGGATAACGGCTGAAACAACACAATCACCTATATTTAAGAACAATCAACAATGATAAACGGTAAATCCTCTGTTCGATCCGGTTCCTGCTGACGTCGTAATTGCCGGAACAAAAGGTCCCGGACGGGATAGTGAATCTTATCAAAGACAGGTGAATCCGATGAAAAAACTGATTTCAGCCACGGTACTCATGGTGCTTATCTGTGTTGCGACCGCGTGGGCCGCTCCTGCCGGCATGGTTTCACCAACCGGCGCTATGGTGCATGACGGGACGGGTGGACAGGGCCTTCTCGCTGATGTAAACAATGTAGTCATAACGCATGAGACCATCCAAGGGCAGCGGGAGGATATCCGGCAGGACGTTCAGGAGAACCGGCAGGACATCTACGGCAACCTGACAGCGGGGCACGAAGCGATCGTGGGCCAGCGGGAGGCAATGGAGAATAATCAGGAGAACTGGACAACCGGTCATGGGGCCGTCGTGCAGGAGCGGCAGGGCATGGTCGCGTATGTGCACGGGAACCAAGTCGACCTAGCCGAGAATGTGACGGACCTTCGATCGGAGATTTTGAGCGAACGCCAGACCGAACAGGCAGAGTTTGCCAATCTTACGGATGCGCAGAAACAGGGTCTCGAGCACTGGTACGATGTCGGTATCGCAACCCATGCACTCATGTCAATGCAGAACCTGACCGGTGATATCGGCCCGCAAGTGGCAGATCTTGCCTATGACATCAACGCGTCGGAGAACAATATCACACCCCTTGAACAGCGGATTGAGGACCGGAGTGAGATCTTCCGTCTCTTACTTGGGGGCGATCAGACTGCCGCGAATCAGATCAATGAACAGGTGTCCCTGAACCAGCAGAGGATCCAAGCTATCCAACAGCTGATGCAGAACACCACACCCCCCCTTCAACCGGACGTCCAGCAGGCAATGCAGGACCAGATAAACGCCCTGCAGCAGGAGCAGGCCCGGCTGGCAAACCTTACTGCAGCAGAACAGAATTCCCGTGGTCTCTTCTGGTGGATCTGAACCGGCAGTCTCTTTTTGCCGTGCCTGCCGGCGAACTTCTTCCCCGGAGATCTCATTCACGGTCCGAAGCAGGGAAGCGCGAGATGGCACGCAGGCAGGGATCACCGGAACTCGTACGCCGCCATGCTGAGATCGCCCCACTGCCAGCTGCGGTGGATGACAGTCCCCTGTGCACCCGGCCCCGCCGCACCGAACGCGGCAAGAAGCGGCATATAATGATCCGGCCGCGGGTGTGCTCGCCGGGCGTGGGGTGCACGCGCCCGGTACTGGAGCAGGCTCTCCTGATCCCCACTCGTAACAGCGCCTGCCAGCCAGTCATCGAATTCGACTGCCCAGCCCTCCGTTGGTGCACCTTCTCCAAGAGAGGCGTACGGGTCCCCGAGCGGGTGAACCGCATTGCCGCTGCCGATCACGAGGACCCCCTCGTTTCGGAGCGGCGAGATCGCCTCACCCAGCTGCATGTGATGACGTGGGTCTAAGCTGTGTTGGATAGAGAGCTGGATGACCGGTACCTCTGCCTTCGGGTACATCAGCATAAGGGGCACCCATGCACCATGGTCAAGCCCGCGGTCGCCATCAATGTCGCATCCAGCACCGGCAGCATTCACAAGGCTGGCAACATGTCCCGCAAGATCGGGAGCCCCACGGGCCGGGTAGGTAATCCGGTACAGTTCAGGAGGGAACCCGTAAAAGTCATGGATCGTCTCCGGTTCCGCGATGGCACTGACTGCCGGATGAGGTGTCTCCCAATGTGCGGATATGCACAGAATCGCTTTTGCATCCGGGTAGCGGCTGCCAAGGCCGCTAAGGAAATCCCGGGCCGGGATCGGTTCCAGCGGAAGAATGGGCGCACCATGTGATACAAAGAGCGTGGGCAGCGGATCGGGGCTCATTGATGATCACGTACCCTCTCGTTACCTAGTCATATTAACCGATGGATTGCTTTTTTTCGCCACGCTCACCATTCTACCCGCAGGACATCCAGCAGACAATGAGCCCCCGGTCGGGATAACCGGAATTTTTTACCCCGTTTCCGGGGACATATGATCCGGCCATGGTTATCGCCGGTATCTTTGTCCGCTTTTGGTACCAGATTGGGTAAACGCAGGGCACGTTGCAAAATATTCATCCGTAATAAGTGCCCGCACCTCCGTTCCATACGACACCAACCCTTTTTTATCTCCGCACCGATTCGTACATACGGGATCTGGATCACCGGATCAGGATCCTGATGTGTGAGCACAGCCATGACCGATAAAAAGACCGTTTCCATCTCTTCGGACCCGGATTTTTTACAGGAACTGTCGGAATATCTTGAAGTGCTCTCCAACCCGGTGAGGCTCAGGATTCTCCAGTTTATTGCCAAAGAGCCTCAGGAAACGACCGAGATCGCCAGTCATATCGGCACAACCTACCAGAATACCAAAAAACATCTTGACCGGCTGGTCACCACGAGCCTCGTGAAACGGGAGGCGGGGTTCGGCCGGGAGACCGACCGGGGTATTGCGCCGGTCTGGAAATTTTCGCTTGCGCCGGGCGGTCTTGAGACGCTCGTGAGGACGCTGGGGATCTTCTCGAGTGTCACTATCCCCCCGGGGTACAATGATATCGACCGGCGGATCCGGTCGGTGCGGTCGGCGGTAATCGGAAAGGGTGACGGGAGCGGCCCGGTGCTGTACCTGATCAGCGGACCGGCTGACGGGCAGGCATTCATCCTGAAAAAGGACCGGGTCGCTGTCGGGCGGGAAGATGCGGGTTCGACCAACCCGTCGCCCGATGCCGGTGTCATCCTGCCGGATGCGTACCGCGGCGTGACCCGGGTCTCCCGCCCTCATGCCGTCATCACCCGCACCGGCACCGGCTGGCAGATTGAAGACCGGAAGAGCACGGGGGGGACATTTGTGAACGCGAAGCGCCTTGTGCCGGGACAAGGCGTTCTGCTCTCGACCGGTGACGTGATCGATTTATCTCTGGGTTCCCATGGTGCACGGCTGTTGTTCATCTCCCCGGAATAACCGGCATGCGGAAACCGAGGGGCAGTCCCGCCCTGCATCAGGTTTCCTGCCCATGCTCTGTTCCTGCCTGCTCCTGCTCATGCTTGCAGCAGTCCCGGTGACGGCAGCAGTCCTTGTGTCCAACCCGCCCGGGACAGCGAGTGTGACCGTTATCATGCCGGCCGCTGACACCCATCTCCGGCAGTCCATCGGCACAACGACAGGCCAGGGGACTCCGGAACCACAAGTCCCTGAATGGAGATCCATGGCAATGGGTGGATTGTTTGCATTTGCGGTAGCCCGTCCAGTCGCAGCTGACAACCAGACCTCCATCCTACCGGCACGCACGAACCGGATCAACGAGCTCCGGCAGGAACTCATCCCGGCAGATCTCCGGCAACCGGCACAATTTCCCATATTCCGGGTGGCAGTCATCCTGATCATTGCGGTTGCTGTTGTCGCTGCAATCCTGTACTTCCTCTTCCGCCGGCGTCCTGTTCCTGCAAAAGAGGACGTAAAAAAGCCTGAGGTGCCGGTCTCATCAGCAACCATGGTTGAACCGTCACCGGCCGTGCGCCAGAGTGCAGAGATCCCCGTCTCCCCTCCGGGGGTGCAGTTCCCGGCATCACTCGAACAGAAATACCGGGATCCCGAATTCATCGGGGAAGGGGGTCTTGCCCGGGTCTTCCGGGTAAAACGGATAAAAGACGGTACAGTTGTTGCCGTGAAAGTCCCGATACGGTACGATGAAGCCACGGGCACGCATTTCACCCGGGACATGACGGTCTGGCAGGGGCTCCACCATCCCAACATCATCGCGATCTATGCAGCCAACATCCTTCCGGTGCCCTATATCGAGATGGAGTATGCCCGGTCGTCCCTCGCGGCCATGAAATTCCCGGTCCGCGAGAGCGAAGCACTGGCGATCGTCCGCCGTGTCGCACGCGGGCTTGCGTATGCGCACGCACACGGCATCGTGCACCGGGACATCAAGCCGGAGAATATCCTGATCACTGATGATGGTACACCCAAGATCACTGATTGGGGCCTTGCACGCCCGGTGACGGATGCCCGGCAGTCGAGTGTGATCAGTTTCTCCCCGGTTTATGCGGCACCGGAGCAGATCGCCCCGACACGGTACGGGAAGCCGGGGGCCCGGACCGACATCTACCAGCTCGGCGTCCTCCTCTACGAGATGCTGACCGGGACGGTCCCGTTCCGGAGCGAGGAGATGCTCGAGCTGAACCAGGCAATTCTCTCGGAAACGCCACCCCGGCCGGTCTGGCCGGGAGTCCATGTCGACCGGATCCGGCAGATCATCACAAAATGCCTGGCAAAAAATCCCGATGACCGGTACGAGTCGGTTGCTGCGCTCATTGCCGATCTTGACAGCATGGACACGGGCACATGATGCCCTTGCCGCCCCGCCCCACCCCAATATCCGATCCATGAAACATACTGCCATATTCTCGGCTGATTCCCTGAAGAGGCACGCACCGGAACCGGCAACGGTCCCCGTTACCGGTGTCCTCCGGGTGATGGTAGCCGGCTCCCAAATCATCGTGACAGCGGGAGAGCACCCACGGCTCTTTTTGCCGGCAAACTTGGTACCAGCAGGAATGACTGCTTCGGTCGAGTACCTCGGACATCGCGGCAGGAATCCCTGTTACGCGGCAGAGATCCCTGCCAGCATCTCCCTGCCGGAGGGTCTTGCCTGCACCGGTGTCCGTGACCTCTTTGGCAGGATACCGGATGACGAACTCGCAATCGCCGCGTTTGCCGTCCGGATGATCGAGTTTGCACGAACTGCCCGGTTCTGCGGCCGGTGCGGGACCGGAACGGAACGGGTTCTCACCGAACGCGCACGGCGGTGTCCCGTCTGCGGCCTTGTGATGTACCCCCGGCTCTCCCCGGCGGTCATCGTACTGGTACAGAAAGGGGATACTATCCTCCTCGCCCGTTCCCCGAGGTTCCCGCAGGGCGTTCACAGCCTCATTGCAGGGTTCGTTGAACCGGGCGAGACACTGGAACACGCGGTGCACCGCGAGGTACAGGAGGAGACCGGCATCACGGTTACCGGTCTCCGGTACATGGCAAGTGAACCGTGGCCGTTCCCTGACTCCCTTATGGTCGCGTTCGTCGCTGACTATGCCGGCGGCGAGATCGTCATCGATCCTGCCGAGATCGTCTCGGCAGGCTGGTTTGACCGGGCGCACCTTCCGCCTCTCCCCCAGCGGATGAGCCTCTCTCGGGCCCTCATTGACTGGTGGGCGGGTGGGGCGGGAACCACCGGCTACCTGCAGGAATAATAGGTTCCGGCGCCGGTTTATACAGGCAGGCGTCCTTCCGGTAGGATCGCGTGAAAAAGCTCATCATGGTGCACGGTACACGCGCTCACTATGCCCGGAAAAATGCCTGCAGCGGGTAATGGCCCGGTGGTTCCGGGCTGGTCCAACCGCCTCATCCACGAAAAAAGTCCGTACCTGTTGCAGCATGCAAAAAATCCGGTTGACTGGTACCCGTGGGGAGACGAGGCGTTCTCCTGTGCACGCCAAAAGAACAGGGCCGTCTTCCTCTCCATCGGCTATGCCACCTGCCACTGGTGCCATGTGATGGCACATGAATCCTTTGAGGATCCCGCGGTAGCGGCGCTCTTGAACGGGCACTTTGTCTGCATCAAGGTTGACCGCGAAGAGCGCCCCGATATTGACAGCACCTATATGGCCGTCTGCCAGATGCTGACAGGGCAGGGAGGATGGCCGCTCACTATCATCATGACACCGGAAAAAAAGCCGTTCTTTGCGGCCACCTACCTCCCCAAGGTCAGCCGGTTCGGCATGGATGGTCTGCTCGATATCCTCCCCCGGATCGCCAGGCACTACCAAGAACAGCGGGATGCGATCACCCTGTCCGCGGAGGGCATCGCATCGGCGCTCCGGGCAGTCCCATCAGGAAGTGCGGGCAACCATGGTCCCGATGCCGCCATGATGGACGATGCCTTCGGACACCTCGCGCTCCAGTTCGACCCGGAGAGCGGCGGGTTCGGTTCTGCACCGAAGTTCCCGTCGCCGCACATCCCGCTCTTTCTCTTCCGGTACTGGTATCGAACCGGAAAGGATCAGGCCCTGCACATGGCAAAAAAGACCCTCCGCGCCATTCGTGACGGCGGGATATACGACCAGATCGGGTACGGGCTGCACCGGTACACGACAGATGCTAAGTGGCGTGTCCCCCATTTTGAGAAGATGCTCTACGACCAGGCGCTGATGGTGATCGCGTGCACCGAAGCATATCAGGTAACAAGAGACCCCGCCTTTTGCGGGATTGCCAGAGAGATCATCGCCTACGTGCTCCGCGACATGACCTCCCCGGAGGGGGTTTTCTTTTCGGCAGAGGATGCGGACAGCGAGGGCGGGGAGGGCGCCTATTATACCTGGACGCAGGAAGAACTGGAATCCGGGCTCGGTCATGATGATGCGGCACGTGCAGCAGAGGCATTCACCATCCTGCCAGAGGGCAATTTTCCTGATGCCGGTGGCCGCTCCGGAAAGAATATTCCCCGGTGTCCACCTCAAAGCCCGGAAGATGGATGGGGATCCGGACCGCATGCTGACATGGACGTTCTCCGCAAGCGCCTTTTAGCCATGCGGAACAGCCGCCCACACCCGCCGCGGGATGACAAGGTACTGGCTGACTGGAACGCGCTCTTCTGTATCGGTCTTGCACATGCTGCCCGGGCATTTGGCGAGCCATCCTACGCTGAGGCCGCACGCCGCGCATTGACATTTATTCTCACCCGGATGCGCAGTCCGGATGGAGGACTGTACCACCGGTACCGCGAAGGTGATGCAGGAATTCCGGGATTTGCAGACGATTATGCGTTCACGGTCAGGGCGCTTATCGCGCTCTATGAAACAACTTATGACGTGCAGCTCCTGTCCGACGCCGTTGTGATGGACCGGTTTTTTATCGATCACTTCTGGGACGCCGGGGAAGGCGGGTTCTTCTCCGTCTCCGACCGGGCGGAAGCGATCATCGCCCGCAGGAAAGAATGGTATGACGGCGCCGTTCCTTCTTCCAATTCTGTTGCCTGCGAAAACCTGCTCCTGCTCTCACGACTGACCGGCGATACTGATGCCGAAGAGCGTGCAGCGGTACTCATGCGGTTGTTCGGGAGGGTGATGCGCCATGCACCTGCCTCGTGCGCGTGGTTCCTTGTTGCACTCGATCTCGCACTCGACCCCTCCCGCGAGATCGTGATTGCCGGTGATCCCAAAAATGAAGGGACGATCGCCATGATCCGTGCCCTGCATGCAGCATATCTCCCGCGGACGGTCGTACTTCAGCGCCCGTCGGGATCGGCCGGGGAACCAATTGGCGCCGTCGCACCGTTCACACGTGAACTTACAGCACGGGATGGGGTAACGATGGCTTATGTCTGCTCCGGGCATGCCTGCAGGTTGCCAACGACCGATATTGACAGGGTTCTTTGCGAGCTGAACGCCGATTTCGGGAAAGGATAAAATGCCGGCTTTGGGAGAGATACTCGAAAAAGCAGCGCGTATCATGCAGGTAATTTTTTACGATATGCCAAAAACACAACCACGGGTTTTATTCTGAAAAAAACGCCTTCGGCCCGTTGCCGCGGCATTTGATCGCAATATAGACAATTTTTTCCAGGGACATCCCCTACGATTCCGTCGCGTGGAAAATAATCTGATAATTATCTTCACATGCTCCTTTGCCAGTACCCGAAGAGATTTTTACGAATCGCTCTGACGCTCCTGTGCCACCCCTCAATTATTTAATTTACTATCTCTGTTGAAAGATAAGGAAAACTCCAGAATTGAGGAAATGCCTCTTTTTGTGCCATATGAGGCCGCACCGGATCCCTTCACGGGAGAGAGTTTTTATATCTTTACCATTTATAGAATGAATAACAGAGGTCAGCCGTTGGAATTTCAGTGTCAACGTCGGGAGCCTCGACCCTCCCGCATGCAGACACCGGGCAAACCGGTCAAAAAGTTTCTTGTTTTGAGGGGCAAACGCTCGCTTCTCCCGCTTCTTTCCTGTTTTCTCTCACCTGAAATGAGATCTGGCAGGCAGACGCGTAAATCCATGACCCTGAAAATTCCCCGTACGAGAGCGCGGTTAAAATTCTCTGTTGAGAGTTATGGAGATGAATTCCGATCCACCAGGCACTGATGAAGATATCGCTGCGCAGGAAGACGTCATCGATATCTTCGTTCTCTGCGGAAACTCCACGGACGCCCTGCAGCTTGAGCGGCAGCTGGCCCCGATGGGATACAGGGTGACGCTCTTTTCCGGCACCGAAAGTCTGTTCGAGAACCTTCGGGCAGGATTGCCCAACCTACTCATCTGCGATACGACCGGTCCCGGACAGGATGGTTACGAGGTCTGCCGCCAGATCAAGGCGGATGATGAACTCTGGAGGATCCCGGTACTCCTTGTCACCGGCACCGGAAGCCTTGGCGACCTCCTGAGCGTCCTTGACAGCAACGCGGACAACTTCATCGCACGGCCATGTGATCCGCAATACCTCTACGCGGTCATCGACGCACTGCTCGCTGCACCGGTCGAGAAGCCCGACCCGGAGAAGATCAAGACCCAGTTCAAGATACGGCATGAAGAACGCGAGTACGTGATAACGGCCGACCGCCGGAAGCTGCTCGAATTTGTCCTTTCCTCGTTTGAGATCGCCATCAGCCGTGCCGCAGAGCAGGCGCGGGGGCAGCAGGAGCTCGATGCACTGGCGGCAGAACTTGAGCAGAAGGTGGCGGAACGGACCGCTGGCCTCAGCAGCGAAGTAAGCCGGCTCGAGATGATGGTAAAAGAGCATTCCCGGGCCCTTTCCCTCACGGAGTCCGCTCTGCAGGAGCAGAAAAAGGAAGTAATGGACGTCCGTGGGCAGCTTGAAGACCGCGAATGGGCGATTAACGCGGATAATGTGGAGATCGCCCGGCTCACGCAGGATCTTGAGAGTACCCGTTCCCGGCTGACAGAAGCGGAGGGGGCGATGCGAACGCTTACCACCGAGAAGGACGAACTTGAGCACGCCCTTCGTGGCGATGCCGAGGCGCTGAACCGGGACCTTGAACAGACCCGTGCAGAGCTCGAGAGCGTCCGGCACCAGCTCCACGATGAGATCGAGCGCCGCACTTCCCTTGATGTAAGGTGCGGCGATCTCGCCCGGGAGAGGGAGCAGACCGGTAAAGAGCTGGTCGCTAGGGTTGCCGAACTGGAAGGGATTAAAAGCGCCCTTGCCGCCGAGAAAGACCGGGCAGCGGTTGCCGGGGAGGAAGCACGGTCAGTCCGCGAAGAGAAGAACCGGACCGAGCAGGAACTCCGGCAGATGCTTCATGACCTCACGGAAAAAGCAAACCTGCAGGCACAGGAGAACCTGCGTCTCACTGATGACCTTTCCGGCGAACAATCGCGCAGGACTGATGTCGAGCACCAGCTCGAAGTGCTCCGGCAGGAGATGGAAAAGAAAGAGACCGCACTTGTCGCGGAGAAGGGAAGTATACGGGAGCACCGCGATACACTGCAGCAAAAATTTGACGCGCTCACCGAGGCATTTGGGGCGGAGCGGCAGAAGAGCACGTCATTTGAGACCGAGATTCAGGGTCTGAAGGCCACCCTTGAAAAGCGCGATGGCGATATGCGCACGCTCATCCAGCGGCTTGAACAGGCAAACGCTGCAACAGAGGAGGAGAAGCACCAGCGCCTCTGCGCGGAAAAGACCCTGAAAGAGAGCGTGAGCGCCAAGAGTGACGAACTGGAGTCGCTCCGTCAGGCATACAACAAGATCCGGGAGGAGCTTGATGCGCAGAAAGCGGAGATGGCTGTTGTTCTCCGGGAGCGTGAGACTGCAAAGGGTAGCCGCAAAAACCTCGAGGACGAGCTGGCCGCTGCCGTCCTGGGCCGGGCACAGGCAGAGAAACTGGCACGATCGATCGCTTATGAGCGGGACCAGCTCAGGGAAGAGCTCGGGAACGAGCAGCGTCAGCGGACCAGCGCGGAGGAAGAACTGAACCAGCTGAAGCAGGTAAAGGAGAAGATCGAGGAGAATCTTCAGGCAGTCACCGAAGCGAAGACAACCGAGGAGACCAGCCGCCAGAGCAGGATCCAGAAGCTGAAGGATCAGCTCGAAACCATGCTCACCCGCCAGAAATCGCTCGAAGCGATGCTGATCTCCGCAGGAAAAGAACAGGCAGAGAAGGAGGCGGCACTGCAGGCACTCTCCGGGGAACTCGAGCAGGCGATGGCACGGGTTGAAGCTGAGACCGAGAAGCGGCGTGCAGCTGAGGATGAACTCGCAGAGGTCCGGCAGTCGCTCCCCCAGAAAAAACCGGTCACCACCACGACGATCATTGAAGAGGTGCCGGTTGAGGCACAGGCGGTGATCGTAAGGGAAACAGATCTGCCGGCCGTTGTAGATACGGAACACCAGGTATTCGCCCTGTCAGAAGAGATCCCTGCAGATCTGCACTTGATCCGCGACGAGCCGTCAGCCCCACCGGAGGATGAAATGGAAAAAGTCCCGCCGGTGCAGATACGGAGCGTCGAGGATCTTTACGAGGAGCCGCATGAGCTTGACATCCACGACCTTCCGGATGCCACTCCCGCAATGGCTGCCGGAACGGAAATACAAACCGGTACACACGCAGGGCCGGCTGTGAAGGGCCCGGATATTCCCGCCGGGCATGGAGTGGAAAAAGAACCGTTACTCAGGGGAACAGGAGATGAACAGTCCGCTGAGAGCCTTGCCGGGGCAGAAAAAAGTGCAGATGCAGGTCCTGCAGCTGAAGAGGAGGATGAGGATACAGGTACCCTGCCGGAGATGACCGGAGCGGCCCCGGCGGCTGGGGAGACCGCCTTCAGCCGCCAGCAGTGGTTTGATCTCGTGAAGTGGGCGCACAACACCCCGGCACTCTCCCATGATGACCGGCTCCGTATTGTCCGGCTGGGGCGGCTGATCCAGAAGGGGAGGCGGCTGACCCGGCGGCAGGAAGCGCAGCTCGCCGAGCTGGTTGCCCTCGCCCGCTCAATGGGCTACCGTTCAAATAATTAATTTCCCACTTTTTCTAACCAGATTTTTCCTCAGATCAGCAGAGATGAAAGGCAGTTTCTTATCGGAGCCGGAGGAACCGAAGTTCGGGCAGATCAGGTTGCCGGCAGGTACTCGCAGATCACTTTTTTTGCATTCTTCTTCCTGGCCAGCCAGACCAGTTTTCCGTCACGAAAGCCAAAACCGGGCATGAAATGAACCTGCACCGGTGCCTGAACAGCGGATACATCGGCACCTTGGGGGACGAGAAGGAAATACCGGCTGTTTCTCCATCCGTTCTCCTCATGCCGCAGGACCTCGCTGATCGTTCCTGCCGGGACAACCTCATCGTACGAGACCAGCACGGTCGCCAGCTCGCTGTTCCCCCGTACCGTGCGGGAATAGCGGTACAATGTTCCGCTCCCTGCTGATGACTTTTCCCTGTTCTCCCACCCGTCATGCGCCGGCAGGAGATGATGCAGATCCCGAATCTCGAACATGTGCATAGTGTCACGGATCGAACCCATGGTATTACCCAAAAAACGTGGCACGTGTAAGGTTATAAGTTTTGGTGTTTTGATTGATTTTATTAAAATGTAAATAGAAAATAGTATACAACAGATAGTCGCTCAACAGTCTGGCAAATAATATAAGCGGGATGACACCCTTCGAGAGCCTCGTTGAAGATGCATAACGTACGGGAGGTCTTTCCGCCGGGAATACTGTCGGGTACGTAATTGATTGCAGGAGGATAGGAGAACAGGATTTTACCGGAGAGAGGCAATCGGGTTTTTCACACCGGGAAAGGAAAGGGTGAATGATTTCGCTCGACGGATTATACAAAAGAGGGAGTGTTTTCAGTCCACAGCGATCATGACTTCGCTGGATTTGATGACTGCATATGCAGGTGAACCAACGGCAAGCCCGAGGTTTTGCACCGATTTCTTGGTGATGATCGAGGTGACTTCCTGCCCGCCGGCGAGTTCAATCGTGACTTCCGAGTTGACAGCTCCGGGGGTGATCTTCTTCACTTTTCCTTTCAGGATGTTCCGTGCACTGATCTTCATGCTTTCACCACTGCTTTCTTATGCGATATGGGTATTTGAAAATGCGTATCCGGCATGTTGCCTGGGGGGGCAAATATGGATGTCTGGGTGAGTGATTACAAGAAAGATCTATCCTGCACATTGCTTATTTTCTCAGAGATACCATTTACGAATGTTTAAAATTTTTAATGTACTTTACAACAAAATTAAAAAAAATTAATAAACATTCCGTTCCATACAGATTATTCTCTCACTATATTCAGCTGAAAGGAAGGATTACAAAAATGGAACGATTGTTCATCTCCCGAAAGGCTCTTCTCGTCAGTATCGCCTGCACCCTGCTGCTCGCAACGGTCTTTTTCGCCGGCTGCACCTCAAGCACCCCGCAGACATCAACTCCCGCAGCCACGGTTGCGGCCACGGGCACACCAAAACCGGTCTACACCGCCTCGCCCGGAAATCTTGTCATCTTCACGGCTGCCTCGCTGAGTGGCGCTTCGACAACGATCGGATCCTCGTTTACCGCTGCGAACCCGGGGACCACGGTCTCGTTCGACCTTGACGGTACGCAGGCACTCAAGACGCAGGTCGAGAACGGCGCATATGCCGATGTCTTCATCTCTGCAAGCAACAGCTACACCAACACCCTGCTGAGCGAAGGCTACTTCGTGAACGGCACTGTCAAGAAACTGGCGACCAACTACGTGATCCTGATCCTCCCGGCCTCCAACCCCGCCAATATCCAGTCGCTCGCCGACCTCGCAAAGCCCGGCGTGAAGATTGCCATGGAGGCCAAACAGGTGCCGGCCGGGACGGCAACACTCGCGGTGCTTGCCAACCTCGCAAATTCCACCTATAACCA
>Ga0326728_10015753_pt1 | contig 15622 bp, 16 predicted proteins | sample MB3enrmetagenome_FD_207602 | JGI IMG/M metagenome (GOLD analysis project Ga0326728, IMG submission 207602) | Lab enriched peat soil microbial communities from McLean, Ithaca, NY, United States - MB31MN | ecosystem: Environmental > Terrestrial > Soil > Wetlands > Peat | place: USA: New York...
AGGCGCGGTTAATCGCTTTCAAGAACAATGCAATTTCATTAGAATCAACCAATGGAGACCCGCTGACAATCTGCGAAAGTTTGTTGTAAGGAATCACCAGCGTCATCAGCAGCAGGAAAAACAAAACACAATAACACACTCAGAATTAACCTCACAGACGCATTAAATCATTTTACCCCATGTTCTTCGTTCCCACAAAAAGATATTGACGATAATGTCCAAGGTGGGCAGCCATGACAGCAAGATTTACACCTGGGGACTTTTATCAAATACCAAAAGACCTTCATAAGGCTGTTCAATCGCCTTACACATTCGCTGTCTTGTGCTACATGATTCAGCACACCGATGACAATGGCCATTGCTTTCCGGGACAAGGCACGTTGACACAAGGTTTTATGTGCCGGAAACAAGTTAGGCGCGCAGCCGCGGAATTAGAAGATAAGGGTATTATTTCAATCACTAAAATATGGCATAAAGGCGGCGGCATTAACCTTGCCTATAATGTGAACTTTGATAGACTAATTCAATTGATAAAAGATAGTCCAAGTGAACAACAGTCTAATGGACTTACAGTCCAACAGAATAATAGTACTTTGGGAGTCCAAGGGAACGTCAGTCCAACCCAAGGGAACGTCAGTCCAACCCAAGGGAACGTCAGTCCAACCCAAGGGAACGCCAGTCCAACCCAAGGGAACGTCAGTCCAACCCAACGGACTGACAGTCCCAATAACGAAATCCAATTAACGAAATCCAATGAACGAGATCCATTTAACGAAAATCAAGGATTACTGGCAGAAGGAAAAAAACTTGAGACTTCTTGTCTTAAAAAAAATAAATGCGTTAAAAAAGAAGTTACGAGAGATCAAGCGAGGATAATTTTTTTGAGTTATCGCGCCACTCCAAAATACGCTGCGGTAGATTTTGAACTTAGTCTTAAAAAATACCTGGAATACTGGTTTGATGGTGGTAAAAAACTCAAGTTACCCAACAAGGCCGCTCAAAACTGGTTGAATAATGAAATCGCCGGTAAGTTTAGTGGTCATTATCGCGCCGCGCCGCCGAAAGCGGATCCGGCAGCCGATTCCGAGGCCGAAAAAATAGCAAACGAATTAAGCACCAAACAGGAGGTCAGCAATGGATAACGTAAGAGAAGTTGTCAGGCAATCGATTTTGGCGAGAAACCCTAATGCAACAATGGGCCGCATTCTTAATGATGCCGGCATCAAGATTGAAATTAACAATACCACCGCCGTTTTTCATGTTAGGCCCCAAAATGTTGATGCGCTCAGATACTTGCAAAATTATCGAGGTTATTTTCTGGAAGCCGCCGTTATGGCGTTCCCTAACGTGACGGATATGGATGTGGATAACTCTGACACAGCATTTTCGGAAGAATTACAACAGGAAAAAGCCATTGCCGACGCAAGGGCAACCAGGTGGCAAGCAGAAGAAGAGATGAACATCCGGCGACAGAAAATCGAACGCCACAACAAGTTGATCGATGGATCAAACCTGCCGCCTATCACGCAGATGACACACACCTTTGAGAAATTTCACGTCATCGATGGCAATCGGGAAGGCTTCAAGGCGGCCAGGGAATATATTGGTGATGCTGTTACAGACTCTCCCAATACTTACGACTATAGTAACCGTCAGCCATTCCTGACATTACATGGCAAATGTGGGACCGGAAAAACGCATCTGGCTTTTGCCATCGGATGGGTAATGATAGCGATGGAAAGAAGCGTGTGCTACTACCAGGTTGAGCGTTTCCTTGACACTCTACGCAGTTCATTCAACAAGTCCAACACACAAGATGGATGGCATGAAGATAGAGATTATGTTGCAACTCAAAGTTTTGAAAAGTTGATGAAAAACGCAGAGACTGTTGACCTGCTGATTCTCGATGACCTGGGCGCGGAAAAGGATTCAGATTGGGCGGGCGCCAAATTGGACGCTCTTATTGATTTCAGATACGAGAATCAGCGAGACACTGTCTTCACTACAAACCTGGACATTAAGGAATTGTCTCCCCGGATTGCTTCACGCGTTGGGGAAGGAAATGTCGTGAAGCTGGAAACACCTGACTTTAGGAAAGTTAAAGCCATTCAGCGAGCGAATAAGCAGAGAAAGGCATAAGTAATGGACAGTAAGTTTGCGGTCAACTTAAACAATTATGACACGTTCACAGTCCATTGTAATGATCGCGGTGTCATGTATTTGCTGAAGTTACGCCGGGACCCTAGCGCACTTTCACAAAAAGAGAATGGTGAAATCTTAATCAACTGTCCTGATTGTGCTAAGGCGAAAAGGACGATAACTCTGCGCTCAGTGAGGCGATAAAATAGCAACTGAAATAATACACTCTCCCCAACCGGTTATCGAAAAGCGCAAGCGTGGGAGAGTATTACGGCCAGATAGAGTTCAATTAAAAGAACGTGCTGTTACTTTGCTAAAAGAAGGCTGGACCGAACATGCTATCGCCGACAACCTTGGAGTACCGGAGACAACATTGTCCCGCTGGCTAAGGTCCGTTTTTGGGAAATCTAGGACTTTAATAACCCCAGAGCGCCAACAATTGAAAGAACAGGCCATTAGTCTGCGAAAACAAGGCTGGACCGGTGGGAGTATTGCTGCCGCGCTTGGAATTTGTCCGGGAACACTTGGCGGTTGGCTTGTAGATACACACTTTCAAGGTGATAAATGGAATAAAGGCCACCACAACGAGGTCAATAATGCCCTATTGGATTTGACGAAACAGGTGATAGCTGCCACAGAAACCAAACTAACCACTAGAAAATTATACGGTGCTCTTGTTTCGCGAGGCGCCATTGCGAAAAACAATAAAACTTTCGATTGTTTTTGCGGTTTAATTTATAGAGAACGAAAATGCGGTCACCTAGATCGTAATTCATTTGAAGACGGTCGGGGTGGGAATCAAGCGCAAAAGTATGCAGTGGGAACCAAAGTAAGAATCAAAGGACAAAATAAGAATACACCACTATGGCTACTCCAAGATTTGCGGTTAAGTAATTGTCGAACTATAACGGCTATTGCCAAGGGAGAAGATGGCCACTTACGTTATTTCCTCGGCGTCAACCGTAAGGGCGAAAGTTGTCTGGAATCTCATTCTTTTAGGGCCGATGAATTAGCACTCTATATCAAAAACGATAGTGTTGGACGTCCGCGTTCCAAACGGAAATACACTAAGAGGTCCAAAGATACCCCCCAATGCTTGACGGCGTTCTCATTGATTGTATTGTGTCACCAAGCATTTCGTGCGTAAATGCAGATACTTCGCGCGTAAATCAAAATGAATCGGCAGGAACACTTTAATGAAAATGCAATATAAACTGATAAACTTCAGGGCGGACAGTTTGACCAAGATAGATCTTGCCAATGAAATTATCAACAGCTATGACGGCTTAAAACTGACACTAAGGCAACTATATTATCAATTTGTTACTCGCAATGCAATCCCAAATCGAGAGAACTCTTACAAAGCACTTGGTAATCTTATAAGTGACGCGCGGTTAGCAGGCTTACTCGATTGGGATGCTATTGAGGATAGGGTACGAGTGCCACGGATACCAAGTGAGTTTGACAATATCCAAGACTTGGTTGAAGCAGCACTGCGGTCGTATCGATTGCCACGGTGGAAGGACCAAAAGTGGTATGTCGAACTGTGGTGCGAAAAAGACGCCATAAGTAATATTCTTGCACCCATGGCCGAAAAATATCATGTCGTACGAATGGTGAATCGTGGTTACAGTTCCCAGTCTGCTATGTATGACACTGCCCAAAGATTTTTAGGGCAAGACGATGTGAAGAGAAAATGTTTACTCTACTTGGGCGACCATGACGCCTCCGGTGAAGATATGGTGAGAGATATTAGAGAACGCTTGGACATGTTTGGTGTTGCTCTAACTGTGAATAAAATAGCTCTTACTTTTAAGCAAGTCAACCAATACAATCTTGTTCCGAATCCTGCAAAGCTAACGGACACCCGGTCAAAGGCATACATTGAAAAGTTTGGTAATGAGAGTTGGGAACTTGACGCTTTACCTCCGGATGTACTTCACCAACTAATAGAAAAAGCGATCCTTGAACTTTTGGATGTTAAGGCAATGAAAGAAATCATCCAAAAAGAAGAGGAGGACAAAGAAATTCTGACTCGGGTAGTTGACGACATTCTTCAAGGCAAAACCAATTACTCCCATAAGTTAGGACGCAAGCCATTAAATTGGAATGTCAATAAAGTTTGTGACACTTTGTTAGCTACCCACAGCATTAATTTGGCAGCCAAAGAACTGAATTGCAGTCGGGGATATATTTATCAGGTACTAAAGCAGGCAGGCAAAACACCCAAAGAGGTGATGAACTAATGAATATCAACCTTAACCTCAATGTCTCTCCTTTAATCAAGGGCGTGATTACCAGCTTCATAACGCGAAGCATTACTAATCGCCGAACGTTATCTATCTCGCCGGCGATCGAACGAGTAGAGAAGGTCGTCAACAGTAAATTAAAAACAGCGATAAACCAAAGGAAAATGCAAATGAGTGGGAATTATATTAATCTAGGCAAATTGTGTAAAAGATCTTTTACAGCCCGTAATTTGATTTTGTCTGCCATCAGCTGGTTTATGAGGTCTGTTCTGCCTTTTTCTATCGCACCTATTAACGTTGTCAAATTAACCGCTAAAACCGGGCTTGATACTGAATCAACGCCATTATGTTGTACGATTTTAGCCGCCGTTGTGGGAACACATTTTTCATCTTTGAAGATAATTATTGTATTTATATCATCTAGTTTTGGTATGTATTCATGTGTAAGGCTACAACGTAATAGCCACATTGTTTTTAACGACGCTGGCTTATCAGGGAAACCTAGTAAGTACACACCATTAGGATTGCCAATTAATAGGACGCCAGTTTTAAAACGGCGTTTTTCATTACCCACTCCTGGCGAGGCAAGTTCCCCATTTTGTAATCCACCTAAGAACTCAATGGTATTCATACATCCTACTGCAACCAAAAAATTAGCTGATGCAAGTTCTAAACTCTTTTTCAGATTGCTGATTTGGATATCAAAAATACGGTTAAGATATGTAAAAAACTCGAACCTCGGCGTTCCATCAATTGTCATGCCGCCATTATATCACAGCAGTTTAGTTATGGGAATAACATGAAACCACGCAACAAAATATACAAAAGTGTTGCGAAATTGAGGGATTAGCAAAATGAAAAGAGCAGTTTTATATCTAAGAGTTAGTAAGGATGACCAGCACCCCTCGAACCAGCTGCAACCTTTGCAGCAATTCTGCCGGGAAAAGAATCTTGAAATAGTAGCAACCTACCAAGAGAACGGGTCAGCATGGACGGCCGGGCATCAGCCCGAATGGAAACGCCTAATAGCAGACGCCAGTCACCGGCATTTTGATGTTTTGGTCTGCTGGTCAATCGATCGCTTGACCAGAGAAGGTATTGACGCAATCTTTATGAGAATCAAGACACTCAAAAGTTACAATGTCACAGTTCTCAGTTATCAAGAACAATGGTTAGAAACTTTGGGTGAAATGACTGATTTAATGCTGGCGCTATTGTCATGGGTCGCTAACTTCGAATCATCCCGGCGCAGCGCCAGGACAAAGGCAGGAATCGCAGAGAAACGGCTCAACGGTGGAGGTAAAAGAGGCAAGGACCGGACTAAGCGGAAACATCGAACGATAAAACGTCCGGTATTTTTTACGCCTGAAGCACAAGCGTGAAGATTTGAAAGATAAAACCTTCGATTTAGCGGAATCGACAGTACCTTAACAATTGAATAGGTGAATGATCAGGCGATAAAATATTAACCCTCTTCCAGGATTGCCTTAAGGTTGGTTAATAGAAGTTCTGCTTCTCTTTCGTTAATCTTGATGATAATTTTTCCGGCCAGCCATGCTAATAGTACTGGAGGTATGTGGTAATCGACGGTAAAAGTTACCCTTGTTTGGCCTTCATCCTTGGAACGGAATGTGCACGTTATTGCGCTTTCGACTTCTCCGGTGGTCTTAATAGTGAACCACTGGTTCGGGATGATATCAGTATATTCTCCGGTACCTTCGAGTAATTTCCCTCCCATCTTGTACACCCATTGAGCACTGTATCCTCCAATGGGTAATAATTGTTCGTTCTTTATCAGCATCAAGCTGGGCCAAATCTGCGGGAGGTTACTCGGTTTTATCACGAAATTGTAGACCTTTTCCAGAGGTGCGTTGATTGTTATCTCTTTATCGATTCTTGTCATTATCATTTCCTTTCTTCGTCAAGTAAAAACAAAAAAACGAAACGGAAAATTATTTTCTTCTACTTTAACACCTATAACGCAAAATTAAAAACACAGGAGGTTCAATATGATAGACAAACGAATAATTGAAAAGGTGGCTGACCTGATCAGAAATCTTAGGGCATTAGGGTTCTCTGACGCCACAATTGAGGATATCCAGGCAGCCACCGGGGAACTAGTTCAAGCAGAGCTTAAAGCGCTGGGCGAGGTTTTGGCAGGAGCAGGGGCTACCCGTCAAGGCAGGACCTGGTCATTTTCTAACTTTGATGTGGACAAGTTTACTCGAATCGCCATAATCAAGGTAGTAGGTAAACCAGTTGCCATTTCAACAGTAGAAGGTGGCCAATGGCAAAAAGACCGCAATGGACAGTGGCGGTTCATTAAATGCCCAAGCTATCAACCCGCAACCATCTCCGCCACAAACGTTAGTAAAGCAAAGAAACTCACCCGGAAGTGTAAAACTACCAAAATCAATCTTGATGATAACGCTTTTGACCCAAACGAAACGTGTGAAGAGAATGCATTTAGTAATGATGGAAAATTTCACGGAATGATTGATGAGAACGGTGAGTATCATGAGCCCGAAGAATAACAATATCGTCAGCTATCGTTGCCATAAGTCGATGGTGTCCTGGGTAAACTTTATAGCGCAAGTATTTCCACAAGGTAGGTCAGGGTTCCTAAGAATATTATTAACCGGGGCAGCGCTAGAACAGGGCCCGCCCGTAACGGGACTTGCTCGGTTATTCAGCCATGAGAAGCCGGTAGAGCTACCGATAGGCAATACATTTTCGTTTCACTTAAGGATAGATGATGCAACGTTTTTACTAATAAAGGAAGCGGCAGCAGAGCAGGGCCGAACGGTAGCTGAATGGTGCGCATTGGCAACTTACAACTGGCGACGGGGTTTCAAGGTTTATCAGGAGGCCCACAAAGAAAATCCTTGTTGGTTGACGGAATACTCCCGACTATTTACTGAAAATGCTGGCAAAGCGGTTGCTGTATACGCTCGGAAAAGGGGACACCCGCCAGTTTTGACTGTTTCCGACACCATCCAGCAACATGGTACAGGGAAAATAGAAAAAGTCCCCGCTGTACCATCCACAAATCGACAGTTTTAGGGGGTGAAAAATGGTAAAAATAGCGTCTGTATACGCACATTTTCAGAAAAAACGCGAAATTATGTCACGTTTTGGCGCTTTGTCGTAGTAGTAACCCAAAAATTTGATTCACCTTAAAACATTTGTACCTATATTAAAAGTATCTGTCAAACATCTAATACAAAATATCTGTCGCGAAGTTCAAAATAGGACAGGTCGCATTTATAAAGTAGATAGTGGGAAGCCACTGTCAAAATAATATAAGAAGGGAGCAGTAAATGTCATCATTATTCCCCGGTGTACCTAGACCGTTTCGAGGACATTACAACCGAGATAAAGCAATAACAGCGTCGGGTATTTCTGTTTCAACTCAACGAAGATTACCGCGATAAAGAATGCCACGCCACAGGCAAGGATAACAATGTTCCGTACAGAATCCGGATTCCCGATGGTCAGCGCCAGTAAAATCGTCGCCAGCCCAATGCAGTAAAGTATCGAACCGGCATAATCCAGTCTTTGTCCGGTAGTTTTAATGCCGATTTCTTTCAGGCGGAAATAACCCCAGAGGGTACCGATAATGCCGATGGGCACGTTCACCAGGAATATCGAACGCCAGCTGAAAAAGTTCATCATGATGCCGCTCAGGGTATAGCCTGAAATCACCCCGAGGTTGGCCGCCATCATGTTTGTGCCGAGTCCCATGCCGAGCTCTTCCTTAGGAAAAGCATCGGTAATAATCGCGGTGCTGTTAGATATCAGCAAAGCCGCCCCGGCGCCCTGGAGGAAGCGGAAGATAATCAGCTGTTCGCCGGTTCGCGACAACGCGCACAATAACGAACCGAGGGTAAAGATGACAAAGCCCAGATTATAGAGTTTGACCCGGCCGTATAAATCCGCCAGGCGCCCGAACAGTACCAGGAGGATTGTAATCATCAGCTTGTAGCCGGTGATAATCCAGACGCCTTCGGCCATATCGGCATGCAAATCTTTCAGGATGGTCGGCAACCCGATGACCACTATGCTGGAATCGAGCGTCCCCATAAATGTGCCGATATTCGTCACGGAGAGGGCAACCCATTTATAGTCCAGCTTTAATTTCATCCGGCGGTTATCTCTTTTTATGTGTTAACGGCATGAATTTGCTTGAATATTTGTTTGAAAAAACATGGACACAAACTTGTTATAAGTATAAACTTTCGTTTTTCCGTTTACAAATACCGATTGATAGCCAATTGAGGGAAGGAAAGAATACAAAAATGCGCCGATATAGCTCCTGGTTAAAAAAAAGAGCACTGCCGTCAACCAATATCAACAGAATCAAAAAATAGGAAATTCGGGTACTAATTCTTAATCATCAGGTTCACGACTCCGGCAAGGGTTCAGCGGATCCAGTGAAGGGGATGGATATCCACCATTGGTTTTCGGGAGCTCCGTCTACTGTTACATTGAAACTTAAGGTTTGCGTACCACGCGTTACATGCACCAAAATACCGTTCCCCGGTTGTGCCTGTCCGCCAAAATAAGAATAAAGGTCATCGGCGCAATTAATGTTAGTAGATCCGATCGCCGTAATAACATCCCCCTTTTGAATTCCGGCTTTGTAGGCTGCTCCACCTTGGGTAACATTTACCACTAAAGCTCCGTCTACGGTTTTCAAACCAAGGGAGGTAGCTTGAGTCTGTGTGATATCATCTACAAAAACACCCATCATCGGATAACTTGTAGTTCCGAATTTAATGAGGTTCGAGACAACCTGATTAATTCTGGCAGATGAAACGGCAAAGTTAATCCCGCTGCCGAATATTGGGACAACACCGGCAACCACCATACCGACTACATTCCCGTTTTTATCGAATAATGGGCCCCCGGAATTACCCGGATTGGTCGCAGCGTCAAATTGAATCAGGTCTGCCAGCCAGTGCCCGCCGGAAGAGTCATCAATATCCACCATTCTATGCAATTGGCTGACAACTCCGGAAGATAGGCTGTTCGTCAGGTCATAAGGATGCCCGACAGCCAGAACCGTATCACCAACGGCGACACTGTTATCAGCTGCCAATTTCGCCTGCGGGAGAGAAGTTTTAATAGACAGTTGCAAAAGAGCAACATCACTATGTAAAGCACTTCCGACTACAGTCGCCGGGCAGATTGTACCGTCGGACAGGATAACTGAAATATTTTTGATGCCGTTGATTACGTGAGCGGCGGTAATTACGTGTCCAATAGTGTCATAAATAAAACCTGTACCAATCGTGTATGTGCCGTCGGTAATCTGCACTACCGACGGGCTGATTGAACTGTAAATTTTACCCTCGTTTATTCCGGGAGTAATATTACTGATTTGCCCGGAGAGCGCGTTCAGGCTGTTGTTAATGTTACCGTACAGATTAGTAATCTGTGCGTTTGCCGCATCGATTTCGTTCCCGAGCGAAACATTTCCACTCGCTATCTGGTTAACCTGGTTCTGTAGGCCGGTGACAGTGTTACCGGTAGCGATCTGGTCGGAAGAGACCGTCTTATCTAATGCGGTAATTTGGGCATCTATTCCATTTTTAAAATCATCAATCTGCGCTGTATCTGCTTGCTGTGCCGCGGTTATCCGTTTGTCCAAAGATTTTATCGTTTGATTCTGGTTATAAATCGTATAACCGCTGACGCCACTGGCAACCATGATGATTACCAATAGCACTATTATAATTTTATTGAACACAGTTATAAGCCTCCCGATAAACCATAAACTGATATTTTTGTGGATTTTAGTCAAAATCAGCACAATAATAATACATTAATATTATTGTGTCAATCGAGATAGAAGTTACAGTGATTAAGTGTAATGAAGTATATCCCCTATTGCAGTCTGGATAATTTTTCAGCTGTTTTTAGCAGGATAAATTGATAAAGAAAGACCAAGATTACTTGCGTAAAGACATATCACCCTACCAGCCGAAATAGTTTTTTTGTTATTTGGCTTTAATATTATCGGCAGGACGGATAATAAAATCTTTTATTATTTGGGGTTGTCCGCCTGAAACATCCAGTCAATGCCGAACTTATCGGTGAAATCGCCGTACATGCCGAAAAAAGTCTTTTCCAACTGGTGTTTCATCGTGCCGCCCTGGGAAAGCCTGGTGAAATAAGGTTTAATTTCTTCCGTTTCCCTGCCCATTATCGCCAATGTCAAGGTATTCCCTGTCACCGCTTTTTCCGCACCCATCATGTCCGATGCCATCAGCACAATGCTCTCTTTGGTTAGAACGGCATGCATCACCCGGTCTTTCATCTCTTCAGGTACCTGCGCTGCCGCCGGGGATTCACGCATTGTCATTATTTTCAGTTCCCCGCCCAGGCATTCTTTGTAAAACTCCATCGCTTCCCGGCAATTCCCGGCAAACATCAAATAGGGATTTAATCTGGCCACGCTAGACTCCTCCTTTATTTCGAGTAATAATTCAAATTCATTGTATCCGATAATTACCCGCATCAACTCTTAAATTTACCAGACAGATGTTGGAAAAGTCATAAAATTCCGCCGCAAAAAGTTACAATTTAATGTTATTTCCTTACGCGAGTAAATTTTTCATGTGCATTAACAAAACTTTGACAGCACCGGCAATGAAGACTACAATTTAGGAAATTTCACCAATATGGAGACTACCGTGAAAATTAAAACTGATATCTCAAAAAATATTAATGCAGACCAGTTATGGCTGTTAATGGGTAAAATCCATCATAAAAGGATGCTGGTGCGCCAGCATGAATTAAGCCCGTATAACATTCCAACCCGACAGCTGCGGATGTTGTCAATTATCAAGGAGTTGGGCGACAAGGCCACTCTGGCCGCCATCGCCGCAAAAGTGGAGCGTAAAGTCAGTGTAATTTCCCAGCAGACTAAGAACATGGAAAAATACGGCTTGATTAACAGGGTTAAAGCCACCCCACGGTCAAGACTGTTAAGCATGGAATTAACGGAGAAAGGTCTTGCTTTAATAAAAGTGGACCGGAGAAGCAAGGCGATGGAAGAAATCATGTCCGTGCTGAACGCCAGGGAGCGGGAACATCTGCATGTGCTCTTAACCAGACTCCTGGTAAAACTGAACGAATATTCTGCAGAGTAACTAACATTTTGCCCGCTTCAAATCCGGGTTTTCATCAACTCAACGTAAAATAAAAAGCTGCCCCTTCGCCAACCTTACCCTCTGCGCGAACCTCGCCGCCATGACGTCGCACAATTTGCTGCACAATCGCCAGGCCGATGCCGGTCCCCGGGAAATCAGACGCCGCGTGCAGGCGCTGGAAAGGTTTAAAGAGTCGCCCGGCATGTTCCATGTTAAAACCGGCGCCGTTATCACGTACGAAATAAGTCTGCTTACCATCTTTCTCAACCACACCCATTTCAATTCGCGATTCAGGAATTTTACTGGTGAATTTCCAGGCGTTGCCCAGCAGGTTTTCCAGCACCTGTCCCAGCAAAACACGGTCGCCGTAGGCAATGATATCCCGGGAAATATTGACATTTACTTTACGCGAGGGCTCATAATTTTGCAGAGCACCAATAATTTTCCGGGCGATGTCGCTCAAGTCCACTTTTTCGTAATTCATTTCATCGCGGGATATTTGCGCCAGCTTCAACAGATCTTCGATTAATAATTCCATGTGGTTGCTGGACTCTTTTATTTTCTCCAGATACATTTTCCCCGTGTCGTCCAGCTTCCCGGCATAGTCTTCCAGTAAAATCGTGCTGAAACCGGATAGACTGTGTAGCGGCGCCCTTAAATCGTGGGACACCGAGTAGCTGAACGATTCCAGCTGCGCGTTGGAAGACTGTAGTTCCGCCGACCGCTGCCGCAATTTTTCCTCGTACTCCTCCCGTACGGTTATATCCCGCGCGTAAAGCAGATAACTCCGGGTGGACGGCACATAGGTGAGAGTCTGCTCGAACCAGGATGTGCCCAGATGCACATCCCGATTAATTGCGTGCCCATCATTTTTACGGACGGCAATAATCAACTCCAACACAGTATCGTGTTCCAGGCCCTGCACCATCAGGGGGAAATATATCCTGGCGGCCGGATTGGCATATTTAATGTTACCTTCGCCGTCCAATTCCAGTATCGGATTCGGATTAAATTCCGGGAAGGTCGCCAGACGGGAAATCACCGCTTCCGCCTTCTGCCGCTTTATCCTTTCCTGCATCGCGCCGACGGCAAACGAAATATCATCGGCTAACATCTCCAGCAACCTGACTTCATCCGGGTCGAAGCTCCTGGAAGAACGGGAGTACAACGATAACACCGCGGCGACCTCGCCCTTGCGATCCGTTAAAGGCAAGGCGATGCAGGCGCGATAATCCCGGGCGGCGGCAGATTCCCGCCACGGGGCCATGGCCGGTTCCGTAGTTAAATCTTTAAAAAATTGAGCTTTGCCGGTCCTTACCGCCGTCCCCGCCGGACCCAACCCCCGTTCCGTTTGAGACCAAGACTCTTTGGCCTTGAGGACATACTCCTCGGCGCCGTACCAGACCAGCGGGCGGATAGATTTATATACATCATTCTCGACCATTCCCACCACCGCCAGTTGATAGCCAACCGAAGTGCATAAAATCCGGCAGATGTCAGACAACAGCTTCGTTTCGTCAACAGAATGAATAATAGCCTCATCGCATTCCATGATGGCCTCAATCTGGCGGTTTACGCGCAGTAATTCTCTTTCGGTTTTCTTCCGCTTCGATATATCGGTCACTGCCACCTGCAGTCGTTCAGAGGCAATTTTTTTACTCTCCAGATCAGCAATGAATAGACTGCCATCAGTTTTCAACATGGTCAGTTCCACAGTTTGGTCGCTGTCACCCACCAGCGTTTTTTGACGGTGCGTGTAAAAACTCTCAATACTGCGTTCGGTGATAAATTTGGTAAAGGGCTGGTTCTTGATTTGGTGTTTGTCGGTTTGCAGCAACCGGCACCCGGCAGGGTTGGCATCAACAATCAGGTTATGCTCATCCAGGATGAAATAGCCAACTGGCGCCAGGTTAAACAGTTCCAGATAATGATCCCGGACAGTTTTCGCCGGGGCCGAAGATTCGTGGGGTTTCTCGCTGCGCAACCCCTGGTCTTCGTGCGGGAATGCCAATTGATGCACCGTTCCCGCCAGGTCAGCCTTTTCCGGTATCTCTTGGTTGTGGATTATTTTTCTATGTTGGCCTCCCGCGCTGTTGCGCGGTTTTTCAACACCCGCTCTTCCCATCGGCGCCTCCTTCCCGCATCACCTGCGGATGACCGCCGCGACTCCAGACAAAACAAAAAAACCGACCTTCGGTCGGTTTCACTATTAGCTCCCTGCCATCCAAGTGTCCAAATACAGATGGCAGATTAACGCCACCAATTTACGCGTTTCTGAGGGAGGAACTGAATTATATTGCGTTTTTTAGGCGTTGTCAATATGTTCATTAAGGCGGCGTTAACTAATTTTAAAAAGCGCGATATGCGGCAGGTTGCGGCAGGTTGGTTTTTCTGCGATGATATTAGATACTATGCTACGATAATAGTTAAGGTAATGTTCACTAATCATGAAAAATATCCTCCGTTTAATGGATTTTCTGAAGAAGTACTGGGCGATGTGGCTGTTTGCTTTCGTGTGCCTTACGGCCAGTACCGTCTTTAGTCTGATAATTCCGAAAATGCTGGGCAACGGCATTGACACGGTGCTCAATGCCGGCCGTGCCTCTGCCTTGATTATTGCGGCCGGCGTTATTCTCGGTTCCAGCGCCCTCCGCGGTATCACCGGCTACGGCAACCGCTATTTTACCCAGGTTATTTCGCAGAGGGTAGCGTACGACATCAGAAATAAACTCTACGACCACCTGCAGAGCCTTAGTTTTGCCTATTTTGATAAAGCGCAGACCGGCCAGTTGATGTCCCGTGCCACCGTTGATATCGAGGCAACACGGATCTTCATCAGTATGGGCCTACTGCAAATCCTCCAGACAACCTTCTTGACCGTCGGTATTTCCTGGCTGTTGATTTCCCTGGACTGGCGTTTGGCATTGATGACGCTGGCCTTTGTTCCGTTGATGGCTTACCGCGCAGTTACTACCAGTAACCGCCTGCGACCGGTCTGGCTGAAAGTGCAGCAGTTGATCGCATCACTCGGCACTACGCTCCAGGAAAGCCTGACCGGCATCAGAATCGTGAAGAGTTTCGCCCAGGAAAAGGCGGAAGATAAGAAATTCGCGGATGACGCTAAAAAGCTTTACGACACCCAGATTGATGCGGCGCGCATTGTCGCTTTTAACACCCCCCTGATGGTTTTTCTCATCGGCGCCCCGACGGCGCTGGTGCTGTGGTACGGCGGCCGCCAGGTCATTGCCGGCAACCTGACGGTGGGCGGCATCGTTCAGTTCATCATGTACCTCGGCATGCTGGCCATGCCCATCCGGGCTTTGGGGATGGTAACTAATATGTATTCCCGTTCCATGTCCGCCGGTGAGCGTATTTTCGAGATCCTCGATACTAAATCGCAGGTTAAAGATAAACCGGATGCCGTTGTATTGGATAAATTAAAAGGCCGGGTCGCCTTCGAAGATGTCAGTTTCAGTTACGCGGAAAATGCGCCGGCGCTGCACTCGATTAATTTCAGCGTCGAGCCGGGGCAGCTGGTGGCGCTGGTCGGCGCTTCCGGCAGCGGCAAGAGCACGATTATCAACCTCATCCTCCGGTTCTACGATGTTTCCGGCGGCCGCATAACCACGGACGGCATCGATATCCGGGATATTGCCCTCTCCTCGCTGCGGAAAAATATCGGCACCGCGCAGCAGGACGTTTTCCTCTTCTCCACCACCATCCGCAATAACATCGCTTACGGCATGCCGGATGCCACTATCGAACAGGTCACAGCCGCCGCTAAAGCCGCGCAAATCCACGATTTCATAATGAGCCTGCCGGACGGTTACGAAACCTGGGTAGGCGAACGCGGCCACACCCTTTCCGGCGGGGAAAAGCAGCGCGTCACCATTGCCCGCGCCATTCTTAAAAATCCCAGCGTGCTGATTCTGGATGAAATTACATCCAGCGTCGACGCCGAAACCGAACGTCTCATCCGGAAAGCCGTCGATGAACTCATCAAGGGACGCACTACGTTTATTATCAGCCACCGCCTGCCGATTATCACCAATGCCGACCTGATTCTGGTCATTAAAG
>Ga0326728_10015755_pt1 | contig 15620 bp, 16 predicted proteins | sample MB3enrmetagenome_FD_207602 | JGI IMG/M metagenome (GOLD analysis project Ga0326728, IMG submission 207602) | Lab enriched peat soil microbial communities from McLean, Ithaca, NY, United States - MB31MN | ecosystem: Environmental > Terrestrial > Soil > Wetlands > Peat | place: USA: New York...
ACCGCCATCAAACCCAATAGTTTTTTCATTTGCTGTACCCTCATCCTTTCCCTTCGCTATTCCAGTTGTTTCACCTGTTAAATCTCAACTCCCGAACGTTCCCGCAAATTATCGTCTCGTTCCTCTGTTACGTCTGACCGTTTGATGCGTTAAGTTTCTGCAACTACTGTGCCACGCCAACGGATTACCCGCCGGTGAGGGTGTTGTTCGAATTGGGGAATGGCCACCAGTGATACGGCACCCCGGGGCTCCAGTCGCCGCTCTGGGGATCACTCGAACTCCACGTGATTTTGCCCAAGGTACCCGGGCAGGTCATCCCGGGGGCGACCAGGTTTCTACAGTAATTGCCAAAGGTGACCCATTCCACGTGTCCATCCGCCATGACAAAGTTCGAGCCACCAGAGTGTCTGGTCACAACGTCATACCCGCCACTCGTTTCTGGGTAGTTGTCTTCTGGCTCCTCACAAAAGATGATCGTGTTGGCCGGACTATCATACTGGTTGCGTTTGAATCGATCGGCCGTACTTTGTTGCGCATGCGTGGTCACAGCCAGCGCATAATAGAAAACGGCGTTGTTTAGGTCGACACTCGGGGTCTTATTGGTTGCGCTGGGGCAAACCCATACGCTGCCATTTCGCGGGGTTGGAAACTTGCTCTCCAGATACAAATTTGTAAGCGGCTGCTGGCCAATGTACGGAGCAAGGACGTTGAACCAGGCGTCCTGGTTCCCCGACGCGACAACCGGACTATTGCCATCCCCGTCGTAAGGAAAATAATCGTTCCAGTCGTCCTGATACATGCCGAGCGCCAAGGACCACTGGTGCATGTTGCTGATACACCTGGCGGCGTTGGCCTTTTCCCTGGCTTTGTTCAGGGCCGGCAACAACATCGCTGCCAGAATCCCGATAATGGCAATGACCACAAGCAACTCGATGAGCGTAAAGGCGCGTGCCTTTCTCAGCAACAAACCGATAATCATCTTTCGCATTTCAATTCTCCTATCGCGCCGTTTGGCGGCCCTCGCTTTGGCCCTAGGCGGTCGTTGTTTAGTGCGACCCCATTTACTACATAAATGCCCTCTCCTAGTCAACTATTATTGATCATCTCCGCCCGGGATGCAAGAACAAAATTAGACGCAATTCGGTAACGAATACGCAACGGATTGTCATACTCTTTGGTGGAGACGCAGATTTCATCTTGTATCCAACTTCCTTGGCAGTAATTTGCTGGGCGGGCGGGCCGGCGCCATTTGGTCATCGACAAAGAAATCCCCCGACTCATTGGTCACACACATTCAAAGTTGTTGATGTGCATATATTTGCGAACCAAGACTATTTCCCGTCTTGCAATCGTGACAGCCCGTTTTGAGCATCGACCATGCCGGGATTGAATTTCAGCGCCAGCTTGTATTGCTCAATGGCGCTCTTAATCTTGTCTGTTTGCTCCAGCGCAACCCCCAGTTGGTAGTGTGTCTGGGCATCGCCAGGGTGGACCTGCAATTCCCGCTCGAAATGCTCCATGGCTTCCTGTCTCCTGCCCTCCATCCACAGGACGATCCCGAGATTGCAGTTGGCTCCGGGAACGTCCGGATTGACCCGCAACGCTTGCTCCCAATGTTCCACCGCTTCCGGTATCTGACCCTGCTGGGCAAGCGCCAGCCCCAGCCGGTTCTGCGCGTCGGCGAGATCCGGGTTGACCCGCACCGCCTGCTCCCAGTGCTCCACCGCTTCCGGTATCTGACCCAGTTGGGCAAGCGCCACCCCCAACTTGTAGTGCACGTCGGCGTAATCCGGGTTGATCCGCAACGCCTGCTCCCAGTGCTCGACCGCCTCCGTCATCTGACCCTGCCGGGCAAGCGCCAGCCCCAGTCTGTAGTGCACGGCGGCAAAATCCGGGTTGGTCCGTAGCGCCCGCTCATAATGCCCGATGGCATCGTCCACCTTGCCCATGGACATGAGTACATTCCCAAGATTGTAATGTCCCTCAGCGCAATCGGGCTTGATCCGTAGCGTCTGTCCCTCCTCCTCTTCCAGAGCTTCCGTTATCCGGCCCGATTCGAGGAACACCCCCGCCAGATTGTTGTGCGCCATCCAACTCGCAGGGTTCTTCGCGACGGTATCTCGCCAGAGTGTTTCCTCACTGCGGTAAATGTGTGCCTGTCGCCAGGTGAGTGCTCCCAGCGCAAACAGCAACGGGATTGAGAGGGCGCATCGCAGAGGCGTACCCAGTTGCCAGGTGTCGGCACGACTCGATACCGCCGCCGCGAACAGCGCAATCAGGCCAATGCTGGCTACGTACTGGTAGTGGTCGGCGACGAATGTGTAGCGGAACGTGTAGAGTGGAATAAACCCCAACAGTGGCGAGAGGGCCGCCACAAAGAAAACGACCGCCGCAACAGGCGCCCGGCCCAATGCCCGCCGCCGCCACCACAGGACCAGCGCGACGGCGACGCACCCGATCAGCCAGGTGTACTGGAGTGGGTCGTGGCGGTTGATTTCCCAACGCGGATAACTGAACGTCAGCTTCGCTGGCCACGCCAACTTCGCTGCATAAAACCACAAGGCGTGCGTGGCGATGAGCCCCCGCTCCAGGCCGTCGAACGAGTAATCCAGTACTTTTTCGTAATTGCCCAAGTGAACTTCCCACCACACCGACAACAAGCCCATCGCGATGCCCAGCGCCATAAACGGCGCCACCTGCACCAGCCGGCGCCGGCCGATCGGTTCCGTTCGCAACCAGAGCACGAGCAGCAGCGCCGCGGGCAGCGTGCAAGCCGTCGTCTTGCTGACTAGCGCCAGTGCCTGTAACACGAGCGCCAACGCATAGTATCGCCATGGACTCCCGGTCTCTCGGGCGGTGAACTTCATCCACGCCAACAACGCCAGCAGATAGAACAACGTCGACTGCGTATTCTTTAGCTCGGTAATCCACGCGACCGACTCGACGTTGACGGGATGAATGGCCCAGATGGCCGCGGCCAACCACGAGCCGGGCAGCGCGAGCTTTCTCAGCACCACCCAGACCAGCAACGCATTCAGACCATGCAACACGATATTGACGAGGTGGTAGCCCATCGGATTCAAGCCCCACAACGCGTGCTCGAATCGCAACGTCGTGTACACCAGCGGGAAATACTGCGATTGATGGTGCGCCGAAAACCAGATGCGCTCCAGCCCATCCGGTGCGGTCAGCAACCGATTCTGAGTAACATAGGCATCGTCATCCCAAATGTAACCGCAGTGCCACACCGGTAGGTACGCAAGAACCGTGAGAGCCAACAGCACGATGGCCAGAACCCAGGGCTTGTCGGCGATGCCTGTGGCCTTCGAGATGCCAGCATCCGTGGTTGCGATCGGCAAACTCTCACCCGCGGCCTCTTGTCTTGTCTCGGGAGTCGTCATCGTTCGGTCTTCTTTGACCAAGTGTAAGTTCCATCCCTCTGTCTGACAAGTGCGCGAAACAACTCCCATCGCTCACCGCCCGATCGCAACGACGACCGCCAGATGCGCGCTTCCTTTCTTCTTTGGAAGCCCCGTGGTTTTTGATTCGTTGCCCGGTTTACTTTCGGGTCACAAATTCATGAATCGGCACGCCATCGACCCACAGGTTCTCGATTACCCCAGCCCCATCCCGAATCCGCACCGTGATGTACGCATCCCGTCCCGAAGCACGAGAATGCTCCCGGTAGGCTTTCTCCGCCGCGGGCGCAAGGTTCTCTTCCATGTAGAAGCGATCGAGTGGCACAAGCAACCAAGCCGTCGGCCCTGCGATTTGGTTGACTCGCACGGTCAGGTACGGCCAGCCGTCGGGCCTGGTCGCGCGGAGCTCGCCCAACCTCGAGAAGCCGGTCGCATCCGTCTCGATCAACGCGAACACTTCCTGCCCGATCTTCCACTGCGCCCCCGCAGGGATCGGCAACGGCTTCTGTTCGATCTGCAGCCGGACGTAACGTCCGCGAAACGCGTCGTAGGGGTCGACCGGCGCCGTGCGGAACTTGAACACTTTGCCCGTCAGCAACGTTCGTTCGTGACTGACAATCATCCATGCCGGCACGGTCAGTTGCGCGACGGCGGCCAATGCGAAACAGCCAAACAAGAGTTTCGACGTCTTCATGCTACGGCGCCTTTCCGCCGGATCAGCACCACGTTCGCCGCGAGAAAGCCGATGCCCACCCCGATGAACGCCAGCCCGCGCACAACAAATCCCAGGTCGCTGTCAAAAAACCGCGTGATAATCAGCGCCGCGAGCATCAACATGCCGCCGTTGACCACTCCCAGCCGGTCCTCGCGCAGCCCGCGCCAAAGGGTCCCCACCCCCAACACAAACACGAACACGTCGAACAGAACCGTCGCGAGTAGCAGGTCGCCTCCTCGTCCCACCGCGGTGAGATAACCGATGGCGGCAACGACCGGCATTGCCCCGAACATCGAACCGGCGAGCCGCCGTCGAACCAGTGACTCGACCCATAGCAAACCGGCGAGGATAAACCACACCGCCGCCACCGCCAGTTCGCCGGCTGGTTGACCGCCTTTCCATGACATCACCGTCTGGCGCCACGGCCATTGGCAGGTCAACAATAGCGCCAACCCAAACACGCCGAGTGCGCTGATGGTCTGGAGCGGACGCTGCCACCAACTGGCTGCCTCATCGAACCAGCGCTCGCCGGCGAGGTACATCGTGGCAAACACTCCCCCGTAGATCAGGATCCACCAATTGGAGATTACGTCCGCTGCGCAGAATCCGGTGCCCACACACGCGCAGAGCGCCAGCGCCCAGCAAATTACTATCGCCCGCGGGTGCGTTCGGCTCACTCGCACCAACCGCAACAGATGCGGCAGCACCAGTCCCGCCAGCAGCCAATACCAGAGCGGTTGGCCGCCGTTGAATCGCGCGTCGCCCGACCACACCGTAATCCCAACTAGGTACAACACCGCCGGCATGCTGGCATCGAGCAGATAGATCACGGGCAATACCAGCAGTGTCCACGTCAGCATGAAACTGCCGAAGTCGCCGGAAATATTGTAGGTCTGCGCGATCAACGAGATAGTCGCGCCAATGGCCAGTGTCACCGCCGTCCCGGCCCCTTCGCGCCACGCCGTGCGGTTACGGCGTTTCCACAGTACCCACGCCGCCATCGCCTGCGCGCACACCAGCGGCGTGAACGAAATCGCGGTCCGCAGCGCCCGTGAGAGTTGGTCCCAATTATGCGCCAGGAGCAGGATGATTCCGCTTCCCACCAGCGCCGCGCCGAGGATGCTGAACATCACCACCGCCCGACTCCGCCCGCGCGCGCCGCCCTCCCTTCCATTATAATAGTGTCGCACCCGCTCGGCCGCATCCGTCGTCAGTACTCCTTCGCTCACCAACGTCGGCAACTCTTCCTGCAACCACTGAATGTGTCGTTGGCTCATGAGCGAACCTCCATTCCGTTCTTCGGTTCCGATGGTAACGCTGTCGTGTTCATAGACGCAATCTGCTTGCTCCGGCCATCTGCAATGCCGACAGGACGTAGTTGTCCCGCCCGGCCGCCCCCGCCGGGTTCCGCCCGATAATCCGCTCGCGTTTGTTGTCGTAGCGATAGGTCAGATTCAATTTCAGCGCCAAGACCGCCGGCATCCAGCCGAGGGTGAAGACGCCCCGCAAAAACCGCAGCAAAATGCGGTCAAACCGATAAAACTGCGCATACAGCCAATCGCCTCCGTCCTGTAATTCTTGTGCGGTCATGTTGGCGGGATGAAATACCACGTGTCGGAAATCGTAGTGGCTCCAGTCGCGATCAACCACGCGCCCGCCGCGGTCCATGTCATAAAACAATGGCGTCCCCGGCAGCGGCGTCAGAATGTTCAGTTGCAGCGAATCGATCCGCGCCCGCCCCAAAAACCGCAGTGTCCGCTCGAATACGCCGACATCATCCTTGTCCATGCCGACGATGATGCCGGCGATGACGCCGATGCCCGCGCGGCGGATTCGGGCGAGCCGGTCGCGATAATGGGCGCTGTCGTTGAACGCCTTGCCCATCGCCGCCAGATTGTCCGCATTCGTCGATTCGATCCCAATGAACAATCCACGACAACCCGCCGCACGCGCCAATCGCAGCAACTCCGGGTCGTCCGCGATCTCGATCGAGCACTGGCCCACCCAGCGTTTGCGCAAGGGCGCCATCGCGTGAAACAGTTCCCGCGCGTAGCGTCGATTCGCGATGATGTTGTCGTCCACGAACATGAAATTGCGCGGCACCTCTCGTAGTTCAGCCAGCACCTCCGTTAGCGGGCGCTGCCGATGTTGGCGTTGATGAAACGTCGTAATCGAGCAGTACCGGCATCCGTGAGGGCATCCACGCCCGGTCTGGACGGCGTGCAACGTGACGTAGTGTTTCGCGTTCGACGCCAGCAAATCACGTCGCGGGACCGGTGTGTGTAACTCCGCCGCCGTGCTCGCGCTACGATACACTTTCTGGACTTGCCCCGCTTCGATGTCCCGCAGCACTTGAGGCCATGCCCCCTCCGCGTCGCCGACCACCACCGCGTCGAAATGCAGTAAGACTTCCTCCGTGCACAGTGTGGCGTGATATCCACCGGCCACGACGGTCTTGCCGCGCGCTCGGAATTCGCGGGCGATCTCATAGGCCCGTGGCGCCAGTGCCGTCATAAACGTTACTCCCACCACATCCACATCTGCATTGAAATCAAGGGCTTCGACGTTTTCATCGACGATCCTGACCCGGTGTTCCGCTGGCGTCAGGGCCGCCACGGCCGTCAACGGCAGGACACTGAACCGCAGCATCGCCCGCTTCGTCACCGCCGGCCGCTCCCGCGTCACCCGCACCGATTCCGCCGCCGGCAATACGAGCAGGATTTTCATGATTCGCTCCACCTTCCCTCTCCCAGCGGCCACAGCAGCATGGCGACGCCGGCGAAGGCGAGGGCGGTCAGGAAAGTGGCCGGATCGAGCAATCGTTCGTGCCATTCAACGGGGCCGGCCATGACCGGGAATCTGATTACCGCGACAGCGGCGACGACTGCCAGCCAACTCGGGATTCGTTTCAGCGTCTTCATGTTTGCCTCTGCCGACCCCTTATGCGCATCCCGTGCCAACAAAATTCCAACATGACAACTAGCTGATGTATAAACACTTACAGCAGCAAGCCTTATGTGGTTTCTATTTTATATGAACAATTAATGCTCATGTGGTATACATAGAATGTATGGCAACCAAGAGCCTCCCGCCTTCTAGTCGTGAGTTTCTGAAAATTGTCTCGCAAGCCTCGTACATCAATCCCTTCAGCGACGAATACCTCGAACAACAACGCCGCATCGCGGGCTGCGATGCGTCGATCCCCTATGAGGAACAGGTTAAGCTGACGGTCGAGCGCTGGAATGAGCAGCTCCACCAACTCCGTGTGGCGGACGTGACCAATCTCAAGCAGGTCACCGGCAAGGACCGCGAACTTCTCCAGTACGCGCTCCTCTACGAGATCTATCACCGGTTCCTGTCGGGGTTCGATCAACTCATCGCGGACCAGATCGAGGCGGGTGACCGCTCCGTGCCTGTGCCATTCGCGCGGAAGGCGCTGGCGCTCTTCGCCCGTCGCGGCTTCGACGCCGCGGAAGCGCGCCGCTACTTCGCCATCTTCTACCAAATCCGTCGCGCCTATTACTTTATCGATCACGGGCTGATCGGCGCCAGCCCGTGCATGAAACAGTTGCGCCTCCATCTATGGAACAACGTGTTCACGCACGACATCCGCTCGTACGAACGCCACCTGTGGAACCGCATGGAGGATTTCTCGACGATGTTGCTCGGTGAGACGGGCACGGGCAAAGGGACTGCCGCCGCCGCCATTGGGCGGTCGGGATTCATTCCATTCGACGACCGGAAAGGCGGCTTTACGGAAAGTTTCATGCGCGGCTTCGTCTCGATGAATCTGTCGCAGTTTCCCGAGACGCTCATCGAATCCGAGATGTTCGGCCACAAGAAAGGCGCGTTCACGGGCGCGGTCGACGAACACGAAGGCGTGTTCGCCCGCTGCAGTCCGCACGGCGCGATTTTCCTCGACGAGATCGGCGACGCCACCGTGCCCGTGCAAATCAAACTGCTGCAAGTACTTCAGGAGCGCACGTTCTCACCCGTCGGCAGCCACGAAACACTGCGGTTTCGGGGCCGCGTCATCGCCGCGACCAACAAACCCCTCGATCAACTCCGCGCCGCCGGCCAGTTCCGTGACGATTTCTATTATCGGCTCTGCTCCGATGTGATCACCGTGCCGCCACTCCGTCAGCGCATCGCGGAAGACCCGCGCGAACTCGATGACTTGGTCGCGCACCTGGTTCTGCGGCTCACCGGCGAGAAGTCACCCGAAGCTGTTGACCTCGTCCACTCCGTCATCGATAGCGCGTTGGGAAGAAACTATCCGTGGCCGGGCAACGTGCGCGAACTCGAACAGGCCGTCCGCCGCATTCTCCTGACCAAACACTACGAAGGGGACCACAAAGCGGTCGCGCCTGATTTGCAATCACGTTTGCGAGATGGAATCGACCACGGATCGGTTGACGCCGACACACTGCTCTCCGGCTACTGCCAACTGCTCTACGAACGCCACGGCACCTACGAGGAGGTCGCCCGCCGCACCAAGCTCGACCGTCGCACCGTCAAAGCGTATCTGGAAAAACACAGCGGTGCCGAGTCAGTGTGTTAGAGAACTCGCAGTACAGATACTACCGTCTGCAGTGGGGCATTGCTCATGGAGCATTAATGTAGACGTTAATGCCGCAAGCCATAAGAGCTATATTTAGGACAAAAATCGAGAGCGCGGCATAGCACAACGCAAGAGGGATGATCCATCGTAACCGTTGGAAACGGCGAGTCAGCCTTGAAAACAATATACCCAGTGATGCAAGATAAATTACCGTAATCAGCCAGCCTGTGACCTCGCCAAAAATATAGTAGCTCGCGTCATTTTCCCACGACATTTTATCGAAGGGAAATGCCCATGCAGGAAGAATGAACCACCAGTTATCTAACCATCGCGGCAGATGTTTCCTTGCCCCCCGAAGGCACAACCTTGAGCACGAAGAGCGGCACGGCGTAGAAGAGCTCATACGCCGTTACGAAACACACCAACCGCACAATAAGGGCTTTCTTACTCATTGTTTTTGAAATGCTGCCATTGGCACTGCTCGATGATATGGGGTCAGATTCATTCGTCGTGCAATTCAGCATGGATTCGGTTGCTGACTACCGCCGGGGTTGGATGCTCCATGAGCATCTTCTGCCACTCGCAACATCTTCGGTCAATTAGATAATTGATATGCCTGACCCAAAGGGGACGACGCGCCGCGTGGGGGGCACGCGGCCTACAACTTCCTTCGATTTCGGCAGCCTGCTGTAGGCCCGCTGTGCCCAGCGGGCGATTTTTCAGCCGCGGCTAACCAATCTTCCGCTTGAAGCGGAGGGCGCACAACGAGAAGAGCGCGACGCCCATCACGGCGAGGATCAAGAGGTGCCGCCAGAATTCCAGGAAACCCGCCCCGCGCAGGATGATCGCCCGCATCAATTCGATAAAATACGTCGCCGGCAATACCGCGCTGAACGCGTAGAAAATCCACGGCATCGTCTCCCGCGGGAAAATGAATCCGGAAAAAAAGATCGAGGGCAACATGATCGTCATGGTTATCTGCAGCGCTTCGTTCTGGCTCCGGGCCCTGGTGGACACCAGCAACCCGAGGCTGACGAGCGCGAAGATGTACACGAGCGCCGCCACAAACAGCATCACCAGGCTGCCGTGGATCGGCACGAAAAACACCCAGCGCAGGATCGTGAACAGGAACAGCGCCATCGTCATCGAGATACACAGGTAGGGCACGAGTTTGCCGAGCATCAATCCCCACCGCGACATCGGGCTGACGAACAGGTTTTCCAGCGTGCCGCGCTCGCGCTCGCGCACGATCGACATCGCCGCCGCGAAGACCGTGGCGATCTGTAGCGCCGTGCCGATGACGCCCGGCACGAAAAAGTTCGGCGCGCGCATCGACGGGTTGTAAAGGACTTGCGGCCGCACTTCGACCGGCAGTTCGCGCCGGCCCGAGTCGCTGAGGAGGATGCCCACGGATTGCTGGAAGGCCACCCCCAGCGCGGTATTCAAGGCCTGCAAGGCGATCGTCGAGCTCGAGCCATCGATCACCACCTGCACGTCCGCCTTCTGTCCCGCGCGCAGTTTGCGGGTGAAATCCGGCGGAATCTGAAGCCCCACATAGGCCTTTCCCTGGCGCACCATCGCCTCCAATTCCGCCGCGCTGGTCACTTCTTTCACCACGCGAAACGTCTGCGTATTCACGAAGGCATCCACAAGTTGGCGGCTCTCGGTGGTGCGATCTTCGTTGTAGACGGCCATGGCCATGTGCTTCACGTCGTTGTCGAGCGCGAACCCGAAGGCGATGATTTGCACCAACGGGGGGAAAAACATGAAGTACAACGTGGTGCGGTCGCGCAAAATGGTGATGAATTCCTTGTAGAGGATCGCGCGGAAACCGCGAAGAAATTTCGGCATGGGGAACATCAGGATTGCCCCCCCGTGAATTGTCCCGTCAGGGCCACGAATACGTCCTCGAGCGACGGCGCAATCGTCCGGATCTCCACGTTGTGAATGCCAACCGCCTGGAGCGTCTCGCGGATGGTTTCCTCGGGCAACGTTTCCTCGACCAACAAATGCATGGATTGGCCGAACGCCGTCGCCGCGCGCACCCCGTCGAGCGGGCGCAACGCCCGCAGGCCCAGCGTGACGTGATCGCAGGCGACCTCGAGACGACGGGTCCCCGGCGGATTCACCGCCGGCAGTTTTTTCAATTCGTACGGCGCGCCGCAGACGATCAGCCTGGACATGTAGATGTAGCCGACGTGGGAACAGCGCTCCGCTTCATCCATATAATGCGTCGTCACGAACAGCGTCATCCCCGTGCTCGAGAGCTCGAACAGCAAATCCCACAGCTCGCGCCGCGCCACGGGGTCGATTCCCGCCGTCGGCTCATCGAGAAACAGCACACTGGGTTTGTGGACGAGCGCGCAGGCCATCGCCAGCCGCTGTTTCCAGCCGCCCGAGAGCAACGCCGCCCGCCGATCCACATACGGCCCGAGATGCGCGAGGGCGATCAACTCGTCGCGCCGCGTCTTCATCGCCTCGCCGTGGATGCCGTACAACCGCGCGTAGAACAACAGGTTCTCGTTCACCGTCAGTTCGTCGTACAACGAGAATTTCTGCGACATGTAGCCCAGTTGTCCCTTGATGGCGTTCGTCTCGTCGGACACATCGTGGCCGGCAATGCGCCCCATGCCATCGCTCGGTTCCAGGATGCCGCACAACATGCGGATGACGGTGGATTTTCCCGAACCGTTCGGGCCGAGGAACCCGAAGATGGAGCGTTTCTGGACGGAAAAACTGACGCGATCGACAGCCGTGAAATTGCCAAACCTCTTGGTGAGGTTGTCGCACTGGATCATGACTTCCTGGGGCATGGGACAATCACTTCGGGAACGGTGGGACGTTGGCAAAGGAGACGTCGACCGACATCCCCGCGCGCAGTTTGCCCGTGTCGCTCGGCAGGCGGACTTTGACGCCGAACACCTGGCGCACGCGGTCCTCGACCGTTTGGACGTTGCGGGGCGTGAACTCGGCCGCGCGGTTGACCTGTTCGACCGCGCCCGTGAATTCCTCGCTTGAAGAATCCGTGTGCACCTTCACTGTCTGTCCAAGCTGGATCAACTCGAGCCACGGCTCGGGTACGTAGACCCGCACCCACAAGTGTTGCGGATACAAGAGCGTCGCCACCTCGTGATTGGCCGCGAGCACGTCGCCCGGTTTGACGCTCAACACTTCCAACACGCAGTTCTCCGGTGCCGCGACCTGCATCTCGTCCAACTGCGCATCGATTTCGGCCAGTTGCGCCTTGGTCTGCGCGATGCGCTCGGGCCGTGTGCCCTCCGCCAGCAGGTCGTACCGTCTCTTGGCTGCATCGGCGCTTTCCTGAAGGCTGTGTTCGCGGCTGTTGGCGTCATCCACATCGGTCGGGGAATTGACTTTTTGCTCGTACAACTCGCGCTGGCGTTTGGCTTCGGCCATGGCGAAATCGAGCTGGGCGTTGAGCGACTCCCAATCATGCTTGGCCGCGTCGATCTCGGCGGGCCGGGGTCCGTGCACCATCTCATCGAGCAGCGCCGCCGTGTAATCGCGCCGCGCGCGAAGTTCGGCGGCATCGAGTTCCACAATGCGTTGCCCGTTGGTCAGCGTGTCACCTTCCTGGGCGTCGATCTTCTCGACCCTGCCGCCGTACCGCGACGCCACGTGGGCTTCATCCACCTCCACGGTGCCGGAAACGACGCGGGAGCCGGTCAGGCGTCGCGACACCAGCCACGCCGCTGCCGCAATCAGCACCAAAATCAGTATCGTATTCCAAATCGCCGGTTTCCGTATCGCCACTGTCTCCTCCGTTATCAGGCGGCCAAAAGCGACAAAGCGCCATGCAATATAAATAGCACCCAGCGTGCCCAGGGGGTTTGGGGGGAAATTCAACCGTTCGCTGAACGATTAGCGCGAACTTTCACGGAAGCCGCACGCCGCCGACGTGTACAAAATCGTCACCGCTTGAAATGCCGCACATCCCGACCGGCGTTGCCGCCGATGTTCACAGGCAGGTGGAATTGCGCAAGGCCCGGTGACATAGCCGTCGAGCGACATCGTAATGTTGAGTTTGAGCCTCGTCGTCAATCACCCTTCGTCAGCATTGTCATGCCGACACGAATGATCACTGCTGGCTGACTCTCCGCGCAATTAAACTCCGCAGTTGTCTTGCCGTAATGAAAACCAATGACGCCACGCACAACACCACAAGCATCGTCCGCAGGTGCGCGGCGGCCGGCAACGAGATCCCGATGCCGGTCGCGAGGGCCACATATGCCGCCACGCACATGGGACACTTCGGAAGCAGTGCCAGCGTCGCGCTCGGAACGATCCAGCCAGCGATCTCCCCGCCACGGCGCACCCGCGACGCGGGCCGACGAGCGTTGTCGCCGGCCTGCGTCTTAATTTGGCAACAGTGGCGAGTGCTCACGCGTGCTCCTCCACCGCGTGGCAACACGAGCCAGCGTTCTGAGACAGCGGCCCGTACTCGTCGTGGCGGCGTAGCCACGTCCCCATCGGGCCGTCCTCGTCGCGGCCCTTCGGCGTCCGGTCGAGGATCGCGTAGTAACCCATCAGGAATTCCGTGCCACGGGTGTAGCTGGAGTAGCTGAGGTAAACGCTGCCGCCCTCGCGCGCGAAGACGCTGACGCCGTGCCCCTCGGACATGTAGCCGGCGACGTCCGTGCCGGACGAGTTGGCGTTCTGGGCCACAACCGGCGGCAGGTTGTCGCGGAACTGCTGGTCGCCCAGCAGGCGAAACGCCGCAACCTCGTTGGATTCGAGCAGCGACGTGACCTCGCGCGGCAGCTCGGTGGCGGATACTCCGAAGTCGAAGTTGAAGTCGCTGTCGTAGCTGGACGCCCAGTTGAAGCTCCAGCCCATCCGCCGGCGGTACGCGAGCAGCTTCATAAGCGGCGCGCGGGAGATGCAGATCATCGTCACGTCGCGGGCCTCGAGATGGGGAAGAACCCCGTTGAAGCTGTCGGCCGTCGCCGAGCAGGCCGGACAGCCGGCGGTGTAGCCGGGCCCAAACATGAAGTGGTAGACGACGAGTTGCGAGCGCCCACGGAAGAGGTCAGCGAGGGACGCTTTTCCTTCGTCGGTCTCGAATCGGTACTCTTTGTCGATCCGAACCCATGGCAACTCTTGCCGCCGTCGCGCTAACTCATCGCCATGGCGCGTCAGTTCCTTCTCGGCCTTGAGCAACTCCGTCCGGGCTGCAAGCCATTCTTCACGTGTTCCGGTTTTATGGTTAGTCATAGCTTTCTCTCTAGTTTCGCGGTTTGAGGTTTCTTATGCCGTAACTGGCTCTGCTTGTACGAACGCCGCGAACTGGCGCTCCAGAGCCTTGACTGCGCCGGTACGCCAGCCCTCCGCCACGGACTCGGACATGGGATCCGGGAAGATTTCCTCCTCCCCGTTCTCCACTCCGTCCAAGATTGCCCGAGCAACGGACTCCGGAGAGGCCTTCGGTATCTCTAGGTCTCGTGTCATGTCCGTGTCCACGGGACCGGGAAGGACCCTATGGACGCTGATACCCCGTCCGGCCAGAAGAACGCGCAGCGACTGCGACAGGGAAAACGCGGCCGCTTTTGAGATGGAGTAAGACGGACTGAACGGCACGGCGGCAAGGGACGCCAACGACAGAACGTTGACAATCGCTCCCCGCGACCGAGTCAGCAACGGCAGGAAAGCCTGCGTCACATCATACGGGCCGAAGAGGTTGACTGCGAGCTGCTGTTCGAGCACACGACGATCGCTGAGGTCATCGAACGGCGACACGCCGGCGTTGTTGATGAGGATATCGAGAGATTCGACCTCATCGACCGCTCCCCGAATCTGCGCCGTGTTGGTCACGTCCAAAGTAAGGGGCGTGACGCGCTGATCCGAGTGTGTGAAGGTTTGGCGCGTACCGGCATACACCTGTTTTGCTCCTCTCCTCAAGGCTTCCTCGACCAGCGCCCGACCGATGCCGCGGTTAGCGCCGGTGATCAAGACTGTCTTGGTTGCGATGTTCATAGCTCTCTCCTTTTTGTTAGTTTGTTTGTTAGTTGTTTTGCGACTGCGAACCGGGCCCATGCGGATTAGCAAACAGTGAATCCACATAAGCCCTGGCCAGCCTCAAATTGGCACGAATCATTTCCCGCGATTGCCGCGCCTTTCCGATGAGGGCGGAGCCTTGCCAAAGACTATTGATAAGCCATGCGACTTCGGCAGGGTCGAAATCTACGGCGGGTTTCAACTGCTGCTTCGCCGCCTCCAGGCGCGAACGAAACATTTCCGTCCAGATGTCCAGTTCGCGTGCGCAGGCGGCGCGAAAACCAGGATGCTCGCCGGACATTTCCTGCGTCAACATGCCAATCAAGCAAACACAAGGCTCCGGCCGTGTGGCAATCCCGTCCATGATGTCAAACAGCCGATGAATTTCCTCCAACGGTTCACCCGGCTGTTTCCACGCCTCGCCGTACAGCGACTGGCCGAACTCGCCCCATGCCTTTACGACTGCTTGCCCGATGTCGTCCTTGGTCTCGAAATGATAAAAGAAACTGCCTTTGGTTACGCCAGCCCCGGCGCAAATCTCGTCCACCGTGGTTGCGTTGAATCCCTGCCTCAATATTAACGCGGTAGTGGCCTCAATCAGCTTGCGCCGTGTTGTTTCTGGCTGCTTTCTTAATTCTTTATGCTTCATATCTTTATATTCCATACCAACTGGTCGGTATATTATATCGCTCGGCGTATTTGTCAACTTCTGTTTTCAGTTGTTTCTTGGCGAGGCTGCTTATGGCGGTCCCGCGTTTGCAGGACCGACCGCTGTCAGTTTCAGTCGTAAGACGAACGAACACAGGCAGTTCGGACATACGTGGCCAGGGAATCCCGCTTTGAAATACGACGCGTCACTCTTTCTCCACGAACCTCGCTGGCAGTAAAAGCATCTGGGCTCACACCGGCA
>Ga0326728_10015756_pt1 | contig 15617 bp, 10 predicted proteins | sample MB3enrmetagenome_FD_207602 | JGI IMG/M metagenome (GOLD analysis project Ga0326728, IMG submission 207602) | Lab enriched peat soil microbial communities from McLean, Ithaca, NY, United States - MB31MN | ecosystem: Environmental > Terrestrial > Soil > Wetlands > Peat | place: USA: New York...
TCACCGCCAGCCCGCCCTATCGCGTGCTCACCGTGCTGGCCTTTACCGATGGCTTCCTGGCCGCCGATGTCGTGCCGCGCGTTCTGGAACACGCTCCCATCGGACTGGAAGGCTTTGACGGGCTGCTCGTAGATTTCATGCAGCGCAAGAAGCTCTCCGTGAACGATGTCGCACTGCTTCCGCCCGGCCGCGGCTTCCTGCTGGTAGAGATGGGCGCATGGGACGCGGCCGAGGCGCAAGCCAAGGCCGAAGCCCTGATGAGCGCCGCAAAAGCCTGGCCCGAAGCGCCCATCGCTCGCGTCTACAACAATGAAGATGCCGCCCGCATCTGGCACGTGCGCGATTCCGCCCTGGGAGCAACCGCCTTTGTCCCCGGCGAGCCGGAACGCCACGAAGGCTGGGACGACGCCGGCATTCCTCCCGCGCACCTGGGCGCTTACCTGCGCAAGCTCTCGGCTCTTATGGCTGAGTTCGGCTACAACAGCCCGCTCTACGGACACTACGGCCAGGGCTGCGTGCACATGCGCATCAACTTCGACTTCCGCACTCAAGCAGGCGTGCGCAACTTCCGCCAGTTCATCGACCGCGCCGCCGATCTCGTCCTCAGCTTCGGCGGCTCGCTCAGCGGCGAGCACGGCGACGGCCAGTCTCGCGCGGCCCTGCTGCCCAAGATGTTCGGACCCGAGCTGATCCAAGCCTTTCAGGAGTTCAAGGCCATCTGGGATCCGGCGAACCGCATGAATCCCGGCAAGCTCTCCGACGCCGTACGCGTCTACGACCCAGTGGAAAATCTTCACTACGCTCCACCCGTTCCCGGCGAGGAACCCACAAAGCTGGAAACCCACTTTGTCTTCGCCGCCGATGGAGGTTCGCTGGAGCGCGCCACCGAGCGCTGCGTCGGCGTGGGCGCCTGCCTCAACACCAAAGGCGGCGTTATGTGCCCCAGCTACCGCGCCACCGGCGAGGAGCAGCACTCCACCCGCGGTCGCGCTCGACTGCTCTGGGAGATGCTCTCCGGCGCCCTGCGCAAGGAAGGCTTTCGCAGCAAGGCCGTCCACCAGGCTCTCGACCTCTGCCTCAGTTGCAAGGCGTGCAAGACCGAGTGCCCGGTGGCTGTCGATATGACCGCCTACAAATCCGAATTTCTGGCCCAGCGCTACAAGCACCGCCCGCACCCGCTGCATCACTACGTATTCGGCTTTGCCGACCTGCTGGCCCGCCTGGGCTCAATCTTCCCCGCGCTGACCAATGCCGTGCTTACCGGCCCCCTCACCAGCCCGCTCATCAAGCGCATTGTCGGCGTAGCGCAAGAGCGCAAAATGCCTCGCCTGGCAGCAAAGAGCTACAGAAAAACCGGAGTGACCACCGAGCCGGCCAGCAAACTGCCGCCCGGCGCATGGGAAGCCTACAAGGCTAGCGGTCAATGGCACGGCGAGGCGCCGATTCCCCCGCCGCCGTCCCAGGTGGTCGTCCTCTGGCCTGACACCTGGAACAACTACTATCACCCGCAAACGCTGGCCGCCGCCGAGAGGGTTCTCACCCAAGCCGGCTTCCGCGTTCAAATCCCTCAAAGACCCATTTGCTGCGGCCGCGCTCTCTACGACTTCGGTCTGCTCGGCGCTGCCCGCGCTTACCTGGTCAAGGTCTTCGACCGCATGGCTGCGGAGATCGATGCCGGCCTCCCGTTCATTTTTCTCGAGCCAAGTTGCGCTAGTGTCTTCCGGGATGAGGCGCTGGAGTTATTTCCCTCCGGGCCTCTTGCCACGCGCGCGCGGCGCGTGAGCAATCAGGTCTGGCTGCTGGCCGACTGGCTGGCCGCCAAAGCTCCCGAGTGGGTCACCGGCCGGCTTCAAGGCGAGCAAGTTATCCTTCATGGCCACTGCCACCACAAAGCCATCTTCGGCGGCCCTGCAAACGAGATTGCCTTGCTCAAGAGGGCCGGCGCCGCGGTCGAGCTCATCAACTCCAGTTGCTGCGGCATGGCCGGGCCCTTCGGTTTTGAAGCGGACAAGATCGAAGTTTCCAAAGCCATCGCCAACCTCGGCCTTCTGCCGGCGGTCAACTCAGCCGCGCCCTCGACCATCATCGTCGCCGATGGCTTCAGTTGCCGCGAGCAGATCAATCAGTTGTCAGAGCGCGAGGGGATGCATTTTGCGGAGGTTCTGGCGCGAAGCAGCGACTGCAAGTAGTGAAGCGAAGAACGGCAGAAGGCGGCTTTCGCCCTCTGCCGTCCGAAAAGGAACATAATTGAGCTAAAAATTCAGCGTAATCTTTGCCGTCAGCGCCCTCGGAGTTACATAATGTGTGCCGCTGAAGGTGGAAAGAAAGTTATACAGGGCATACTTGTCGGTGACATTGATGGCCGTCATGTCGAGGTTCACCTTATAGCGATTGGCGTGGAAGAGGTTGTCTTTGCCGATGGAGGCGTCAAATAGGTTCCGGGGCGCGATGCGCGGCGGGTTCTTATCATTGTCTCCTTTGCCTGGAGAGGGAATATCGACCAGCGCCGAGCTATACTCCGACGCCAGGCAAACGGCCGGCAAAGGATGGCCGGGGCTCGCCTTGACACCGTTACAGGTAAGTCCCGCCTGGGCCTCCTCGTCCGCCGACAGCCCGCTCAGAATCACCGCCGGCTGCCCGCCGAGCGTAGTGGATGTAGCCGCGCAGGCGCTGTTGGGGTCATTGGAAAGCGGGTTATAGCAGGGGGTTGCCCCGGCCACCATTCCCGAGTCATAGCGCCAGTTAAAACCGCCCCACAATCCGTTCAGCACCTTGCCCCGCGAAAACGTGTACTGCAGGTGAGTGGTCTGGTTGAACTTTTCGTCGTGGTCGATGCGGAAGGGCAAGCCGGTCTGGCCCACAGTGGCTCCCGCCCCGGCTACCTGTGGAGGATAGAAACGCGCCGACACCGAAGAGGCTACAAAATAAGCGCTGAAGTTATGAATCGGCGGCACACTCACGCGCAATGCGTAGCCGGGAATCTTCGAGCTGTGCCAGTCGATGGGAAAGGTAATAGGCGTATTGCCCAGCACGCTGAAGTCAAAGGCGTTGTGCGTGTACTTCCAGATATACTCGCCGCTGACCATCACCCGCTTGCCGAAGGCCTGCTGCAATCCGGCGTGGAACTCGTTGCGAAAGCCCGGACGCATCGTCCCCGACACGCCGGGAGTGCAATTCAGCAGCGGCGCCAGCACAGCGTTCGAGCATCCTGTGCTGGACAGCACCAGGTTCTCGTTGAACGGCGTCTCCAGTGTGCGCGCATAGGAAACGCGCAGTACGGTCGCGCTCGGCTTCACGTTATACGCAATGCCCACGCGCGGTTCCGTCTGGGTAGCCGGCGTCAGGCCGTTGTATACGTCCCCGCGCAGCCCCAGGTTGAATAACCAGTTACCGGCCTTGATTTGGTCCTCAACATACAGTCCGAGCTCCTTCACGTCGGTATGGCCGATGGAATTGTAATAACTTCCTCCACGCGTAAAATCGTAGAGCGCCAGCACCGCGAGGTAACTCGGATTCGCGCCGTGCGTGCATGAGGATTGGTTGGAGTAACCGGCCGCGGGATTGCCGCTCGCATCAAGGCAGGGAGAGTTATAGGTCGCATCCACTACTCCCAGGCTATCGTTCTCCCGAAGAAAAGTCTGTCCATACTGCGCGCCGGCCTTCGCGGTGTGTATTCCCTTAGCGTAGGAAACGTCGGAGTGAACCGCTGCGTTGGTCAGTGTTCGGTACTGTTGAATGGAGGAAGTTTGCAGGTTGGCCGGTCCAAGGTCGGTCAGGGGGTTGCCGCTGGGATAGTAGTTATAGTCGTCCCTGCGGACAAATGCGCCCAGGTTGAATACCGTGTTATTGCCGATGACGCGTGTGTAGGTGGGCGAAACATTGATGGTCTCAATCTTCGAGTGTTGATCGGCGTTACCCACGGTGCCGAAGACCGGATTGGCGCTCGCGCCTCCGCTCACCACGTTTTGTACATTCAGATTGTCATAGGAGTTAGGCGTCTGGAACCATGAGCGCGAGTAATTCATATCCAGGTGAATGGAATCCATCGCGGTGAAGTTATAGTCCACGCGATCAAAATAGTTCTGCTCATTGCCTTTGTCGTGAAAAACCGCGAATTCGGGCGGATCGAGAAAACGGCCGGTGTTTAGCCCGTCGGCCTCGATGAAGTTTCCCCATTTCTTGCCGCCATAGGCCAGATCGAAACCAGCCGAGGCTGACCCGAAAGAGCCATAAGAACTGCTTACGCTGCCGGTAGGCTTGGTAACTCCCTGGCCGGAACGCGTAGTGGCCACAATCACCAGGCTGGTTTTGCCTCCATACTCCGCCGGAGGCGCGCCGCTGATCACCTCGATGGATTGAATCGAGTCAGCCGGAATCTGGTTGGAGAAGACCTTGCTCTGCTGGTCGGTAATCGACTGACCGTCCACGGAGAAGGAGTTGGAAGCGTGGTCGCCCAGGCCGTGGAAGAGGCCATTCGAATCAGCCGCTACGCCCGGCGTGGAAAGCGTGACCAGGGAACTGAGGGTCGAAGACGCGCTTTCCAGCGGCACCTTGATGAACTGTTCCCGGTCAACATCGGTATGAAAGGTGGGGTCGGTTTCGATCAGATCGCCCGAAGCCTCCACGGTCACCGTCTGGGTGCTGCCGGCTACCTGCAATACCAGGTTAAGGTTGGTTCCCACCACTGAGCGAATCACAATACTCTGGCTCAAAGGAGCAAAACCATTGGCGGAAATGTTCATCCGGTAGGGGTTGAAGGGGACGTTAGCGATGACGAACTGGCCGGTCTCGTCGGTAACCGCAGTGCGGTCTAGGCCGCTAACCTGATTGACCAAATGGACCTTTGCGCCCGGAATCACGGCGCCGGAGGGATCGGTGACGGTACCGCGCACAGCGCCCGCGTCGCTGCCCGCAGCCCACGCATGGAACGTCGCTGAACATAAAGCAAAAACGCTAAGTATGCTTAAAATTGTGCCGAGTTTGAGCGGCATAGATTATCTCCTGAATAGCTCTGTATCTACGAAATGCGAACCGTGGCTTTCGCTGCCGCGGCATCCTCTGGGCGAGGGACCATCGTTACGATTTCCATCATCAGACTGCCGAAGCGCGCTGATCTGCACTTGAAAAATGTACGCTGAGTTCCCGGAGTCAGGCTGAAATATCGAAGGATGCCCTAAACGCCGGCGGGCGGAGGGCGTGTATAGAGCTTGGGGTGCCAATGGCGGACGACCGCGCGCGCCTCGACAACCGGCGCAGTAGTCCCCATTCTGACCAGGACGACCGCTGCCGCCATCACCGCAACCGGCGCGGCCGAATGCATCGCGATGCACAGCGAACAATGGTCGGCATCCCGGTCCATAGGGTGCATGTGCGCCACCTGGACCACGGCCAGCATCGCCAACAGGGTCAAGCACAGAAAAGCGGCTGCACCAAAAGCCTGTGGCTTCCTGCGTCGGCCCCCGCTCAAATCTGCCTGTAACCCTGTCAACTTTTCATCCCCTGCTTCTAGGATACACAGTATTGGACGCGGCAGCAGCGGCCTGGGTTCCAATTCCTGCCTGGTTTTCGTTGCAATCGGCCTGCCAACTCTTCCCCGGCTGCTTCGTCTAGACTGTTGTGCTATGCGCAATTCCCGTCCATTCCGGCTCACTTTGCAGGCTTTCCTCGGATTCCTGCTGGCTGTGACCTTATCCTGTTCCGCCCATACTCAGACACCGCTTCCGCTCAAGACCGGCCAGCCCGGCGCGGCCCCCAATCATCGCCTCATCCTCAAGGACGGCACCTACCAAATTGTGCGCAAGTACGAGATTGTCGGTGACCGGGTGCGCTATATCTCCGTTGAGAGAGCCGGAGACTGGGAGGAGCTGCCCGTGGCGCTGGTGGATTGGGAGGCCACCCGAAAGTGGGATCAGGATATGGTCAAGGCTGCCGTGGAAGAGCCCTCCCCGGCGATGAAGATGGCAGCGGAAATCGACCGGGAGGAGGCTGCCGCGCGCGACGAGCAGAAGGCGCGCCGCCCCGAGGTGGCAAAAGGCCTCCAGTTGCCCGACGAAGATGCCGTCTTTGCTCTGGACACCTTCGAGGGCGCTCCGGAGCTGGTTGAGTTGACGCCGGTTGACCTGTCCATGAATACAAAAAGCCGCCATGGAGTGAACACGCTGAATCCGCTCACCACTGCCAAAGCCCGCCTGGAGCTGGAAGGCGCGCACGCCAAGGTTCACCTGCACGATGGAACTCCGGTCATCTATCTGTCGCTGGCCGCCAGCGACGACGCCGAGACGCTCCTCTCCCATGCCCTGACGGTGGAGACCCACGGCGCGAAGGAGGTGGCCAACCGCAACCACGGTGCGCACTCGCAGACGTCCGGCTTTGCAATCGTGCGTGCCGATGAGCGCAACACGGTGCGCATCGTGGGCGCCATCCACGTGAGCCCCACCGGCAAGGTGACTCAGAATGAGGATGTGATTCCCGCCAAAGCTGAAGTGCTCCCCGGCGAGCACTGGCTCAGGATCACGCCAGAAAAGCCTCTTGCCACCGGCGAGTACGCGCTGATGGAGATCATCTCCGCTTCGGAGATCAGCCAGTCCGTCTGGGACTTCCGCGTGGACCCGCAATCGGGCGACAATGAAGGCTCGATTGGGCCGATTTTGAAGTAATACTGTTGGCGTTTGTTATGGCAATCGGAGATTCGGTCGCCAAAGGTAATTATGTGCAAAATTCAGGTTTTTTCTGAAGATGTGTTTTTACTGGGAATATCCTCGTAATATATTGATTCAATACGAATTAAAATTATCTGCAAGTTTCAGGGGTCGAAAATAAATATAGGAGGGGGGAGGGTGTGCTCCCGGGGGTATAAACCGGGCACATAAGTGTGAGAAATCTGTTCTCCGCAATGGAGTGATCCGGGTCGGGCTTGGTCACCGAGAGCCGGTCGTCAAAGACCGTGGCAGCTTCCTCGAATGAAATCCCATGCTTGCGAAGATTCGTCCACGCTTTGTGTGCATTCTATCGGATCTCTGGCTCCTGAATGGGTTCTCTTCACACCCCCACCGGAAACGGCTTGGGGCTGGATTCGTTGAGATTGGCTTCGGCGCCGGTACGCCAGCGCTCAAAGCGGCCTTGCAGCAAACTCATCAGGCCGGTGTACCAATAGCCGATAACAAACAAAATCAGGAACGGCGCGGTGAAGTAGTTCTGGTTGGTGAAGGTGTAGAGAATGGCCAGGAAAAAGTAGCCGCCAACGAGCAGCTCGATCCATGGAGCCAGTTTGAGCCGCTTGCGATACTTGGCGGCCTGGGATATTTCGCCCTTCTTGGCCACGCGGTACTTGGGAGTGCGCACAAAGGCGCTCTTGATGCCAAACAGGGCCTCCATCACCGCAACTGTGTTGGTGACGGTGAGTCCGATGCCCAAGGCCATCAGAAAGGGAAGATAGATGAAAGTCTTCATCCAGGTCTTGGGGAAGAGTTCGCGCTCGGCCATCAGGTAAAAGACGGCGATGGACAAGGTGGAGGCGGTGAACAGCGGCACATCGAAGAGCAGCATCTGAAACCAGCCCTGATAGAAGCGCACGATCATGGCGGGCATCAGGAACGCGGTCATGATGACCATCATCGGGTAACTCAGATTGGCCGTCAGGTGGTAGACGGCCTCGACTTTGATGCGCCGCGGAACATTCGACTTGAACATCATGGGCAGCACTTTAATGCTGGTCTGAATCAGCCCCTTGGCCCAGCGCGCCTGCTGCGTCTTGAAGGCGGTCATCTCAATGGGCAGTTCGGAGGGGCACTCCACCTCGGGCAGATATTTGAACTTCCAACCCGCCAACTGCGAGCGGTAACTCAAGTCGGTGTCTTCGGTGAGGGTGTCGTGTTGCCAGCCGCCGCCGTCACTGATGGCCTTGATGCGCCACATGCCGGCCGTGCCGTTGAAGTTGAAGTAGTCTCCGGTGCGGACTCGCGCGCCATGCTCGATGATGAAGTGACCGTCGAGCAAGATAGCCTCAATCTGAGTCAACATGCTGTAGTTGCGATTCATGTGCTGCCAGCGAGTCTGCACCATGCCGATCTCCGGCTCGGCAAAGTGGTGGATGACCTTCATCAACCAGTCAGTCGGAGGCACAAAGTCAGCATCGAAAATTGCCACGAACTCGCCCTTGGCCACCTTCAGGCCGGCGTCCAGCGCCCCAGCCTTGTAGCCGTAACGATTTGTCCGGTGAATGTAGACGATGGGATGTCCCAGCGCCGCATAACGAGCCACAATGTCAGCCGCCACCTGCTGGGTCTCGTCGGTCGAGTCGTCCAGGACCTGAATCTCCAGCTTGTCGCTGGGATATTTCATGGCGCAGACCGCATCAATCAACCGGTCGATGACGAATTGCTCGTTGAAGATGGGCAGTTGCACGGTCACCCGCGGCAACTCCTTGAAATGGCGGGGAGGATCGGGATTGTAGTTCTTTTTGTATTTGAAATAGAGGTAGCACATCGTGTAGCGGTGAATGCCATAGAAAGAAAGAATGATCATCACCGTGAAGTAGGGGATGAGCATCGTCAGATCAAACCAGTTCCAGTGGTGTGTCACCTTGGAGAATGGATCGTAAAACAGCATCTGTATCTGGTGGCGCACGCTGAATTGCGGGGCAAAGAGCAGCAGCGCGGGGAGCCGCACGGACAACAGGCGGGCAGCAGGATTCAGAAAGGTCAGAAGCGCGGCAAACAGGGTAAGCCTCCACGGTCGGGATACCAGCAATTGTAGTCGCTGGAACCAGGAAAGACGCAGCCGAAGGACAGCGAACAACTCAGAGGGCGCCGTAATCCGCACGCCGCAAATGATCTTTCCGTACAAGGGGCCAAAGCACTTTTTGTCCCCTGTAACCAGATGATCCGCTTGTGCCAGTACTGCATATCAGAATACGCGAGCAAGAAGAAGAGGGGTACAATCTGATAGCTTGTCTGTGACCTGTGGGAGCAGAACGGAAGCTTATGACAGGAGTACCCTTGATAATCTTCAAGATACGCCGTTCAGCGGTTTTTATTTCCTTGTTTCTTGCTGTTTGTTTCGCATCGCCGGCGCAGCAGAATCCGTCGCCCATGGTGGAGCACACCAGGGAGCATCCCCGGCTGACGAAAACCGTGCCTCCGGGCCGACAATTTCCGCTTGAGTTGGGCATCTTGTTCGTTCCTGAAAAGACAACGCAAAAACACCCGGTAAAGCTGCTGCTGTTTTTCCATGGAGGCGACTGGCTGCCTGCGCTGGCCGCCGCGCGGCAGCGAAATATGGCTGTAGTAACTATTCAGGCCGGCGCCGGTTCGGGCAGCTATGTAAAGCTCTTTACCGACCCGGCGCGTTTTCTCCGCATGATAGCAGAGGCCGAAGCCAAAAGCGGCCTTATCTTTGGCGAGATTGATTTGGGTGGCTGGAGCGCGGGCTGCGGCGCCTTGCGGCAAATCTTGAGCGACCCCGCATCGTATGACCGCGTAGGCGGCGTGCTATGTATCGATGGAGTACATACCGGCTATGTGAACGACAAGCCGGGCCCGGAAGAATCGCAGATCGAAATCGACAATTTGCAGGTCTGGCTGCGCCTGGGGCGCGATGCCATGGCAGGGAAGAAGCGCTTCATCCTCACCCACTCAGAGATCTTTCCCGGTACCTTTGCCAGCACCACCGAAACCGCGGATTATCTGCTGCGCGAGTGGGGGCTGGTGGCGCATCCGGTGGTCAAGTGGGGACCGATGAAGACGCAGATGCTGAGCGAGGTTAAAACAGGTGGATTGGCGGTGATCGGCTTTGCCGGCAACTCCGCGCCTGACCATGTGGATCAGCTTCACTCCCTGCCGGAATACTTGAGCTGGCTGGCGAAGAAATGAAGGCCGCCAAGGTACGCGGAGAATTGATCCGTCTAAGTTGCTCTCTGCCACCCTCTTGTCGTACTGTGTTCTGGCAGTTGGAGAGTTCGTCTTATGTCCGCTAATACTTATTCCCCCATCGTCGCCGCCGCGGGCGGCAGCTTTTTGCTGGAAACCCGCACCCCCGCCGAAGTCTTTACTCCGGAGGATTTCAACGAGGAGCAGCGGCAGATTGCCGCGACCGTCGCGCAATTTGCCCGTGACGAAATTCTCGCCAACATGGCGGCCATCGAGGCCAAACAGCCGGGCGTGGTGCAAGCGCTGATGCGCAAGGCCGGAGAACTGGGCTTTGCTTCCGCCGATGTTCCCGAAGAGTACGGCGGCATGGGGATGGACAAGGTCACCTCCACGCTCATCACCGACCACATGTCAGTCGTGGCCAGCTTTTCGACGGCCTTTGGCTCCCACGTCGGCATCAGCACGCTGCCGCTGGTCTGGTATGGCTCTCCAGACCAGAAGCAGCGCTACCTGCCTAAGCTGGCCACGTGCGAGTGGATCGGCGGCTATGGGCTTTCAGAGGCCAGTTCCGGCTCCGACGCTATGAACATCCGCACGCACGCGACGCTTTCTCCCGATGGCGCGCACTACATTCTCAACGGCGAAAAGATGTGGATCACCAACGGCGGCATCGCCAGCCTCTACACCATCTTCGCCAAGATTGTGGACCCTGTGTCGGGCAGCGAAAAGTTTTCGGCTTTCCTCATTGAGCGTGAGACTCCCGGCCTCACCGTAGGTGCGGAAGAACACAAGCTGGGCATTCGCGGCTCCTCGACCTGTTCGCTGGTGATGGATAACTGCAAGATTCCCGCGAGTAATCTCTTGGGAGAGGCGGGCAAGGGCCACCATATTGCCTTCAACGTTCTGAATGTGGGCCGCTACAAGCTGGGCGTGGCCTGCGTCGGCGGGGCGCGGCACGCGTTGGGACACATGATCCGTTACGCCAAGGAGCGCAAGGCCTTCGGCAAGGCGATTGCGGAGTTTGGGATGATCCAGCGAAAGATTTCATTGAGCGCCACGCGGCTCTTTGCCACCGAGAGCATGGCTTACCGCACGGTGGGCATGATCGACGCGCGCCTGGCGCAGCCTGGGCCGGATCAAGCTCACTTTCCCAGTAATACCCCGCGTTGCATTGAGGAGTACGCCGTGGAATGCTCCATCCTCAAGGTCTACGGCTCAGAGATGCTGACCCTGGTGGCCGACGAGCTGATTGCCACCATGGGCGGCTACGGCTACGTTGAAGAGTACTCGGCGGAGCGCTACTACAGGGACGCGCGGATTAACCGAATCTTCGAGGGTACCAACGAAATCAATCTGCTAATCATTACCGGCTGGCTGATGAAGCGCGCCTTGAGTGGAAAGTTGCCGCTGCTTCCGGCAGTCAAAAAACTGATGGACGAGGTGATGCAACCGCCCAGCTTCAATTCCGGGTCCGATGCAGACGAGTTGCTGGCGCGGGAGGCCGAAGCCCTGGCCTCGGCCAAAAAGATTGCGCTCTTTTCCGCCGGCGTGGCCAGTCAGCGATTCATGACCGGCTTGCAGGAGCAGCAGGAGGTGATGGCCGACCTGGCCGCAATCATCATGCAGGTCTATGCGCTGGAGTCGGCGCTGCTTCGCTCGCGGAAACTTGCAGAACAGGGAAAAGGGATCAGGGAACAGGGATCAGGGTCCGCTGCGGCTCAAGTTGCCGCAAGCATGACGGGATTATTGGCCGACGAGACCATGGCTTTGGCCGAGCAGGCGGCGAAGCGCGTGCTGGCGGCCTGCGCCGAGGGCGACCTACTGCGGACACAGCTCGCCATCCTGCGCCGGCTGGCACGGTTCACGCCTGCCGATGTGGTGGGATTGAGCCGCGCCGTCGCCCGGTACTGCTGTCAGGCCGAACGGTATCCGCTGTAGCACTGGTGGTTAGGCAAGATGAAGGCATTCGCGTGATTGCTGGAATTTAGTTGGGCGCGCCGGTTGTCTCCTCAGCGGCAAAGGTACATTCACGGCACTGGCAGACACGGCGCAGATAATCCCAGGAGTAGATGCCGCCGGAGTGGCCGTCTTGCCAGTTGAATTGGATGGCGTAGCGGCCCACGGCCTGTGCGCTGGCCGGCTTCGCGGGCGGAGTATACATGGGCAGTACGGCGGTCGGCTTGGGCTTAGGTTGTCCGATTTTGCGGCCATCCGCCTTGCGCTCCTCTACGCAGGTGGCGCAGGGGCAGGCATCGCGCAACCAGGCGAAGCTCCAGGCGCTGCGGTGACCGTCAACCCAATCGATCTCCATGCCCTTGCCTTCAGTGATGAGCACGCGAACCTTCTGCGGCGTGACGCTGATGCGGGGCAAGGAACGCTCGGCCTCGTTCGAGCGGCCTTCGTGATCTTTGGGAGCAATGCGGATGCCTTCGTGGCTCATAAGTACAGTTTACAGTGGACAGTGAACAGTGATCAGTATTCGGACAACAATGGTCTCAGTTGATAATGTCGATCATCAACGGCAAAGGAATAGAGACCGCCCTTTATTGCAGGCACTGTTCATTGTCCACTGTTCACTGCCTCCAGAAGAACCATGCGGCCATGGAGAGGCCGATCACGACGACGATCGCGCGGAGAAGCGCTTGCGGAACATGTCGCGCCATGCGTGCAGAGAGATAGCCGCCGATGGCGCAGGTAACCATGGCCAGCAGGCAGCAACGCCAAACGACCTGATTGCCGGCAATAAACAGGATGCAGGCGATGCCGTTGGCCGGGGTGGTGGCGGAGACTTTAAGGGCATTGATCTCGTGGAGGTCTTGCCAGCCAAAGAGCGAGAGCATCGTCATGAGCAGAAAGCCGGCGCCGGCTCCGAAGTAGCCGATATAAAAACAGATTGAAGTGATCGCCAGAAAGACCGTCAGCCGGGGCGACGGCTTGATGGGCGCGCTGACGGCTTTGCGCGACTCCAGTTTGCGGGAGACGGGGCCGCTTACGGCGAAGATGATGGCTGCCGAGAGCAGCAGCCAGGGCACCAGATGCATGAAGGTCCGCTGCGGCGTGTGGAGCAGAACCAGAGCGCCGGCGGAGCCGCCAAGCAGGCCGGCGCAGGCCATCAGCAGAGCCATGCGCGGGTTGCGGCGAATGTCGTGATTGTAACCGGCGATGGAGGTGAGCTGGCCGGGCCAGATAGCCACCGAGTTGGTGGCGTTGGCCTGGATGGGCAGCATCTTCATTCCCAGCATCGCCGGAAAGGATAGGAAAGAGCCGCCCCCCGCAACGGCGTTCAAGATTCCAGCCAGAAAGGCCGCAACAGCGAGCCAGAGCCAGTGCCAGTCGATGAACGAGGGAAGGCCGGAGAGATGCAGCATCTATCCATATTGTAGTGGGCGTTTAAAGCCGGGAATTTCATGAGCGGAAATTGCAGAATTGAACGGCGGCGAACGGCGGCGCAGGAGTAGACTCTGCCTATGAAGAAATGCACTGTGCTATTTGCTGCCGTGGTCCTGCTGACGGCCTGCGGAGTGTCCGCGCAAACCCCCGCTAAACCTCCGGCGTCGCCCCCCGTGCAACCTTCGGCGCCAGCCTCCGCTCAAACCCCGGCGAAATCTCCCGCCAAGGCCGATCCATGGGCCGGTGTTCGTTTTCTGCTCGGATTATGGGGAGCAAAGACCACCGGCGGAGTGGCTCAGGCACAGGTCTCCGCCAGCTACTCGTTTCGTTTGGAGTTGCGCGACCATGTGCTGGCGCGGCATTCCAGAAGCGGCTCATGCTCTGCCCCGGACGACTTCGACTGTCTGCACAGCGATCTTCTCTACGTCTATCCATCGGGCAACGGTGCTGCGCTCGAAGCCATTTACTTCGACAATGAGGGCCATGTCATTCACTATGCCGTCACAACACCCAAGCCCGGAACAGTGGTTTTTCTCTCCGATCCCGCGCAGCCAGGGCCGCAATATCGCTTGAGCTACACCTTCTTCGATGGGGTGATGACAGGCCTGTTTGAGATGAAATTGCCCGGCCAGTCAGATTTTACAAGCTACCTAGAATGGAGCGGAAAGCGGCAGTAGTGGGCTGGAATCGGGGAGAATCTGCATCGATTCAGACATTTATCTTTCTTAAGTGATTGATAATAAAGCAAATGAAAATTTTCCAAATATGAGTGTAATACGCGCATATTGTATGATGTAATTGTGCTATAGTTATATCAGGTTATGTGAGCGGGTTGAGCTTAAGTCTCAAGCCCCACATCCAAAATCATCGGGAGGTAAACTATCATGGCAATTACTCGTTGGGACCCATTTCGCGAGGTCGTATCGTTGCAGAACCGTGTCAACTCTTTGTTTCGCGATTTGAACGAAGGGGATAGTCCATTGACCACGGCCAGCTTTGTGCCGGCGGTCGATGTCTACGAGGACGACAAGAAGGTGATGCTCAAGCTGGAAGTGCCGGGCATCGAACAGAAGGACCTGGACGTGAGTGTGGAGAACAACACGCTGACCGTCAAGGGCGAGCGCAAGTTCGAGAAAGAGGAGAAAGAGGAGAACTTCCATCGCATCGAGCGGCGCTACGGCAGCTTCTATCGCGCCTTCACGCTGCCTTCGACTGTGGATACTGACAGCATAGCCGCCAGTTACAATGCTGGTGTGCTGAAGCTGGAGTTGAAAAAGAAGCCGGAAGCCCAGCCCAAGCAGATCGAAGTCAAAGTAGCGTAACGGCAGCAGACAGCTAGCAGCGGACAGCTTTTACTGTACGCTGTCTGCTGTTAGCTGAAAGCTGAGGTTGAAATGGCTATTCGTTGGGAAAAACTTACCGTCAAGTCGCAGCAGGCGATGGAGCAGGCGCAAGCGCGGTCTGCCGAACTCGGCAACCCCGAAGTGCTGCCGGTGCATTTGTTGCTGGCCCTGGTCGAGGACCGCGAGGGCGTGATTCCTTCCGTGCTGGACAAGATCGGCGTCCCTGCAGAACGGCTGGAGCACGACCTGCACCAAATCGAGGAGAAACTGCCTCGTGTGGCGGGAGCCGCGACGCAACCCGGCTTGAGCCAGGCGTTGCAGAAAGTTTTAGATCAGGCATTTCGCGAGGCCGCGAACTTCAAGGACGAGTACGTTTCCACGGAACATTTATTGCTGGGCGTGGCACACGTCAAGAATGACGCCGCGCGCGATGCGTTGGCCGGCGTGGGCGCAACGCACGAGGCAATTCTCAAGGCGCTAACCACCGTGCGCGGTTCGCAGCGCGTCACCGACCAGAACCCCGAGGGCAAATTTCAAGCGCTGGAAAAATACGCCAAAGATCTAACGGAGCTTGCGCGTCGTGGAAAGCTGGACCCGGTCATTGGCCGCGACGAGGAGATTCGCCGCGTGATCCAGGTGCTGAGCCGGCGCACCAAAAACAATCCCGTGCTGATCGGCGAACCTGGCGTGGGCAAGACAGCCATCGTCGAAGGCCTGGCGCGGCGCATCGTATCCGGCGACGTGCCGGAGAGCCTCAAGGACAAGCGGGTGATCTCGCTCGATCTGGGCTCGATGCTGGCCGGGGCCAAGTATCGCGGCGAGTTCGAGGACAGGCTCAAGGCGGTCTTGAAAGAAATTGAAGAATCCAACGGCGAGATCGTGCTGTTTATTGACGAGCTGCACACGCTGGTTGGCGCGGGCGCGGCCGAGGGCGCCATCGACGCCAGCAACATGCTCAAGCCGGCTCTGGCAAGGGGCGAACTGCGGGCCATTGGGGCGACAACTTTAAATGAGTACC
>Ga0326728_10015758_pt1 | contig 15615 bp, 9 predicted proteins | sample MB3enrmetagenome_FD_207602 | JGI IMG/M metagenome (GOLD analysis project Ga0326728, IMG submission 207602) | Lab enriched peat soil microbial communities from McLean, Ithaca, NY, United States - MB31MN | ecosystem: Environmental > Terrestrial > Soil > Wetlands > Peat | place: USA: New York...
CACCGTAGCCCATTCATGTCATACACGATGAGTTATGACAACGGCGCATTTTCTGATCCTGATTGGTCACCGCTGGCGTTGGCGTTCCGTCGTGCTCGCGTTCACTTCCGGCGGTCGGAGGCAAGCAGTGACCGGCAACGCTCCGGCACTGCGCCGCCACGGACAACACGCGCGATTGCGCTCCTCTCCGGCGATGCAGGCGCGTTGTCGGCGTGGGGCTTGCCAACTTCGCAACGCACCATGACGGCAACGGGCCTGCGAGCCTAGCACGCTCACATGAGCGGTAAAAATTCCGTCGCGCCGGCGTCACTTCATCGAGCAATCTTGTGGCGTTCCCACCGGCGGCGCTTGTTACGCCGCCCAGATTTTTTTCGAGCAAGTCGTTGCGCTCGCCTTCAAGCGGCTTCATCACCGGCGCAAGGCGGGGTTAGTGTCATGGGCAAACTTTTCCTTTTTAGCCGTTCATTTACGGCGTCCAAGCGATGATTTTGCGGGATGGTTCCGGCGGCATGGACGGCCAATGTTGAATGGGATTGAAAGGTGTTGAATCACGTTGAAGCCGTTGCGCGAGCGTTACGCATCTGACCATTGGAAAACGTTTTGGAAAGTCCGGTGCGAACTGCTTTCCAAACCAGTTTCCGTCATCTGCCTTGTTTCACAAGGAGAAAAGCGTCCGTGCCGTAAGCATCCGATTACGATGCCAAACCGTTGCCTTAAAATTGAGTTATCAGTCTATCACGTAAAGGATTTTTCTTTCCGACACTGACATGTGGCAGAGATTGGGATTTTAGAGATCGGGGGACTTGCCGTGAGCCTCCTTGCGTTGGCCAAGGGCGTTAGATTTCCCTGCCGTCTGGTAACTCTATCATGAATGCCGGCTCGCTTACCAAGGCGCAACGGCGCGAAGTTCGGCGTCTGGCCGGCTCGGCGTACAAACGGGAATTGTCTGCCGCGGCTGCGGCGCTGGAGGAGAAGTTCAATCGTTGGCGGCGGGGTGAACTGGATGTGTTCGCGTTGAATGAGCAAATCCATAAATACCACGACGGCGTTTCGCGGGACCTGTACCAGCGATACGTGCTGGGAGAACCCCAATGGGCCGTGGCCGATGCGGTGCGGCGGGGGATTTTACAGGAGCAGGAAGTAGTACCCGAAATCATGAGTTGCCTTGGGGGACTGATTGAATTCTTCAAGACAACCGAGGCTGGGGAATGACCCGCATGAAAACACCGGAAACCACGGAAGAGGTGTCTTCGCGTGGGGTGGAAAAGCGTGCGGAAAGGCACAAAGGTCAACGAAGCGCTCCCTTTGCCGGAGAAAAACGGAGGGCGCGCTGAAAAAAAGACTTGCCGACCTGTGGAAAGGGAAGAACATCACGAACAAGGCCCACGCGGGTCGTGGGCAAGAAACCAAATGGAAAATCCCAGGTTAATCCATTTTAACTGCTTGAAACCTCAAAAACAGAAAGAAAAATCATGAAAATGAAAATGTTTGGGGTGTGTGCAGCACTGGTCAGGCGGTTTGGCCTGCCGATAGGATTGCTCCTGTGTCAAACCCTGTCGGCGGCCGTCACGTTCACCGTCACACCGTCCGCCGTCAGCAACACCTACAACGGAACCATCACCCTGCAGATCTCCGGCATCCCCACCGGTGATACTGTCGTGGTCCAGAAATTTCTCGATCTCAACACCAACGGTGTCATTGATGGCACCGACTGGCTGGTGCAGCAGTTTAATCTGACGGACGGCCAAGCGGGCATGGTGATTGGCGGGGTGACCAATTTCAATGTGCCCGGCGATTTGAACGCCACGACGGGCGCCATCACCGCAACCTTGAATTTTCAAAATGGGGATTTTGTACAGAACATCGTCGGCAACTATTTGTATAAGCTTTCCAGCCCTGTCGGCCATTTTGCGCCCATAACGAACTCCTTCATCGTCACCAATTTTCCCTACGCGCAAGAGTTCACCGGCAACGTGGTCAGCAAAAGTACCAGCAACAATGTTCCCAATGCTGTCGTCCTGCTATTCCCTGGGCAGGCTGGAAATTCATCTCCACAAGCAGGCACGGTGGCGAATAATTCCGGCAATTACACCGTCCCGGCGCCGCCGGGAACGTATTCGTTGCTGTCGTTCAGCAGTAATTTTGTCGCCAATATGAACAAGGCGCCGCTGCTCACGTTGGCCGCCAGCCAGACCATCACCAACAATCTGACGCTCACCAACGCCACGGCCAGCATCTCCGGCAGTGTGGTTGATGCCAGCAATTTCAGCACTGGATTGCCCGGGGTGTTGTTTCCGGTGAAGTCCACCAACGGTCTGATTGCGGTCGCTTTTACCGATACCAATGGCAATTTCAACGTGCCGGTCACTGCTGGCAATTGGCAGATCAAGGCAGACGACACGGCGCTGATTGTTCATGGCTATCTGGGGTTGCAAACCGATTACATCACTAACGCCGGCGCGACGGGGGTGACCGTGGCCGTTCCCGAAGCTACGGCGCTGATTTATGGCAGCGTGAAAGACAATCTGGGAAATCCGCTGGTGGGATTAGACGTTTATGCCAACGACAACAACAATCTGTATGAAACGGACGCTTACACGGACACGAACGGGAACTATGTCGTTGGCGTGCTGGGCTTGGGCGCCGACGATTCCTGGTATGTGCAGGCCAACGGCAATAATACGCTCACCAATTATGTTTTTTCACAACAAAATGGAAACGTCAATATCAATGTCGGGCAGGCCGTGCTTCAAAATTTTACCGCCATACTCGCGACGAATTATATCACCGGCAACGTAACGGCTAACGGCACGAACATCGTGGACGTCGGTGTGAACGCTTCTGCCACCATCAACGGCACGAATTTCGATCAATATGTGGACACCGATACCAACGGCAACTATTCGTTAAATGTGGTCAACGGCACGTGGGACATCAGCGTGAATTGCAATGGTGGGAGTGACAGCTTGGACAATATTCTTGGCAGCGGCAACTACATCTGTCCGAACGACCAGTTCGCCGTGATCTCCGGCAACAATGCCACGAACAATTTCATCGTCCAACTTGGACCTTTGCAGGTGACGACCACCTCTTTGCCCAACGGCACGAACGGCATCTTTTACAGCCAGCAACTTGGCGCATCCGGCGGGCAACCGCCGTACAACTGGTCTCTGTCTCCGGGTTCCGGCAGTCTGCCGCCCGGCCTGTCTTTGGCAACCAATGGCGTCCTCTCCGGTATCCCCGTTCTCGCCGGAACCTTTGATTTTTCAGTCCGTGTGACCGACAGTGCGTCGAACACGGTGGACCAGCCTTTGTCGCTAACCATCAGCATCGTCCCTTTGCAGGTGACGACCACATCGCTGCCCAATGCCGCGCTCGGTGTCTTTTACAGCCAGCAACTTGGCGCATCCGGCGGGCAACCGCCGTACAACTGGTCTCTGTCTCCGGGTTCCGGCAGTCTGCCGCCCGGTTTGTCTTTGGTGACCAATGGCGTCCTCTCCGGTATGCCGACAATCAATGCAAACTTCTATTTCAGCGTGCGCGTGACCGACTTTCTGTCAGACACGATGGACCAAGGTTTGGAGCTCACGGTCGTTGCCTTAACGAACCTGCCGCTCACCACCCTGTACTCGTTCAGCGGTGTTGATGGCAGCAGCCCAAACGGGCTGGTGCAGGGCAGCGACGGCAATTTCTATGGCACAACAGAATACGGCGGTGCGTACACGAATCAATACAGCGAAGGCCTGGGCACGGTGTTCACGATAACGCCTCTTGGCACACTCAACACCCTGTACTCGTTCAGCGGTATTGATGGCGCTGTTCCTGCTGCCGGACTGGTGCAGGGCACCGATGGCAATTTCTATGGCACGACAGAATATGGCGGCGCGTACGAGGACGAATCGGGCGGTACCTTTGGCACGGTGTTCAAGATCATGACCAATGCCACGTTCACTTCTCTGTACTCGTTCAGCGGCAGCGATGGCGATAATCCTGTTGCTGGACTGGTGCAGGGCGCTGATGGCAGTTTATATGGCACGACAGAATACGGCGGTGTGGACTACTACCTGGATGATGGCACGGTCTTCAAAATAACTACCAATGGCACGTTCATTTCTCTGTTCTGGTTCGGCGGTAGCGATGGCATTGAGCCTGAGGGCGGGCTGGTGCAAGGTACCGATCGTAACTTTTATGGTACGACATTCAAAGGCGGCACGAACGGCTTGTTGTCCGACGGTTATGGCACCGTATTTAAGATGACGACCAACGGCACGCTGAGCACCCTCTACTCATTCACTGGCGGTAACGATGGCGCTAATCCCGTTGCCGGACTGGTGCAGGGCACCGACGGCAATTTCTATGGCACGGCAGAATACGGCGGCACCAACGGCTCTGGCACGGTGTTCAAGATCATGACCAATGGCACGTTCACTTCTTTGTACTCGTTCAGCGGTACCAATGGCGCTAATCCCGCGGCCGGACTGGTGCAGGGCACCGACGGCAATTTCTATGGCACGACAGAATACGGCGGTGCGTACGCGAATCAATACGGCGAAGGCCAGGGCACGGTGTTCAAGATCACTCCCGGTGGCGCGCTCACCACACTGTATTCGTTCACTGGCGGTAGCGATGGCGCTTATCCAAATGCCAGACTGGTGCAGGGCACCGACGGCAATTTCTACGGCACGACATCCTCCGGCGGGGCGAACGACAAGGGCACCATTTTCCGGTTCAACTTTGCGTCCCCGCCACAGCCGGTGTTCCAATCAGTGACCAGAGCCGGCGGGACGATCACGCTCACTTGGAGCGCACTGGCGGGGCAAACGTACCAATTACAGTTCAAGACGAATTTGAATCAAATGAACTGGAACAATTTGGGCAGTGTCATCATCGCAACCAATTCTGCGGCGACGGCCTTGGATCCCATCGGTCCTGACCCGCAGCGGTTTTATCGAGTGAAAATCGGCCCGTAGTTGATCGAACAGCAGCTACACAATTTCCAACAACGGCACGAACTGCATCACCATCACGCCGCCGGCGGGAACTTGTTTTTCCAGCTGTCAAAATGGAGTTGTTCCAATTTTGCTGTGCCGTGCCGTTGCCATTGGCGCTCCCTCCAAGCCACGAATTGTTCCGCGGACTTTTTGTTTTCTGCCCAATAAAATCCTTCGACCTCGGTGAGCGGCTTTGTTTTGCTCCGGTGATATTGGGATGAACCGCCCAGGGCGTTCCCCCGCATATCGCATCGCCAAGCGCGGGTGCGGGATATGAGAGCGGTGATCCGTATGGGGCGTTTTTGCCGCCGCCGGTGGTTGTTGATTCGGATGGAAACGCGCCGCACATGCGAGCGGTGGTTTTCATCACCGAGTTTACTCAAAAGGGAACCGGACGCAGCGGCCAGGAATATCAATCCCCTTTGCTGGTTTTGATGGGTGGAGAATACAACAAAATCGCGTTTGCAGACTTGCACGAACGCATCTGCTCAGTTTTGCGAGGCAACCGGCCGCCGGTGGTTGCTCAAATTATCGGTCCGGATGGCTCAAATGAAATCATTCGCCACCGTCCCAAAAATGCGGGATAGCGTATATCGCTTTTGGATACGGGTTGCAACGCACTTGGAGTCTTCATATCTGATACCGCAATCTGATACTGCTGTTGGTTTTTATGGCAAAAAATAGCTAATTCTGGCAAATCTCCAAAATCGTGAAACCGTTGAAAACATTGGCGAAATCAATGATTGCTCAAGATAGCCAAAACGTTTTTTACATTCTCCAGGCGTGCGCTTTAAACCGCTTAGCCATCTCTCCAACCGTCTAAAATGAATTGACTGTTTTTTGCATGAGTCCGTCGCAAAGGCAGGCTCATTCCGCAGAACGCGCCGTTTCGCAGCCGCGCCGAAGACCGCAACTGGAAAATAAAAAAACCTTGCGTGAAAATTAAATCAAACGTATGTTCCAAACGTTCGTATGAACAGGAACCGCAGAACGCGACCATCCCGGCCGTCCGGCCCGCCGTCGGCGGAAACCCGCGAACGGGTTCTCGACGCAGCCGAACGGCTTTTTGCCGAACGCGGCATCGAGGCGGTTTCCATCCGCGACATCACGCGCGCCGCCGGCGTGAATCTGGCGGCCATCAATTATCATTTTGGCTCCAAGCAGGAACTCGTAGCCGAGATTTTCAACCGCCGGCTGGCGCCGTTGAGCCAGAAACGCCTGGCCTTACTCGATGAAGTGGAGCGGAAGGCCGGCGGCAAACCCGCGCGATTGGAGGCCATTTTGGAGGCGCTTTTCCGCCCGGCGGTGGAACAATCCGTCACCCACGCTTGCGGCGGCAAGACGTTCATGCAACTTTTTGGCCGTTGTCTCAGCGAGCCGAACGCGGCGGTTGAGCAGCTCATCCACGGGCATTTTGAGGCGACGATCCGGCGCTTCACCGCCGCAGTTCTGCGGGCGCTGCCGCGGCTCCCGGAACAGGAGCTTTTCTGGCGCATGACTTTTATCGGCGGCGCGCTGCATTATGCCTTGCTGATTTGCGGCAAGCCGAGTTTGATGCCGGCTGGAATGCACAAGCGGTTGAACGCCGAGGAACTGATTCAGCGTCTGATTGCTTTCGGGGAGGCCGGCCTGCGTATTCCGGCGCCACATTGACGCGGAACAGCGGGCGAAAACAAATTTGCGAAACGGTGCAAAAAAATGAATACGAATCGAAACAAACAAACGAGTCTTACCCGGCGACCGGGCACTGCAACGATTTGGAGTGCCGCGCTGGCGTTGTCATTATTGACGCTCGCCGGCTGCGGCCGGAAACCAGCGGCCAGTTTACAAATGCCGCCGCCCGAAGTCGGCATCGTCACCATGAAGCCGCAACCACTGCCCCTGACGGTGGAATTGCCCGGGCGCATTGATCCCGTCCAGATTGCCCAGGTCCGCGCGCGGGTGGATGGCGTCGTATTGCGTCGGGAATTCGTCCAAGGCTCGGACGTCAAAACCGGCCAGGTGCTTTACCAGATTGACCCGGCGCCATACCAAGCCGCGCTCGACAGCGCGAAAGCCAACCTGATGCAGGCGCAACTGCTAGCCGAACGTTACAAACCGCTGGTGGACATCAACGCCGTCAGCAAGCAGAATTACGATGCGGCCGTGGCGGCGGCGGCCCAAGCCAAAGCCGCGCAAGAAATCGCTGCAATCAATCTCGGTTATTGCACGGTCACTGCGCCCATTGATGGACGCATTGGTGCGGCGCTGGTTACCGAAGGCGCGCTGGTCAGCCAAGCTGCGGCAACCGCAATGGCAGTGATTCAGCAAATGGACCCGATTTACTTTGATTTCACGGAATCGAGCACCGAAGCCCTGAAACTGCGGCAGGAGCTGGAGACCGGCCAGTTGAAAAGTGCCGCGCCGGGCGAGGCGAAAGTAACTTTGACACTACCTGACGGCACGGTTTATCCGCATCCGGGCAAGCTGTTGTTTTCGGACATCACCGTGGATCCAACCAGCGGCATGATCACGTTGCGGGCCGAATTCCCGAATCCCGATGATATGCTGCTGCCCGGCATGTTTGCGGTGGGTCGGTTGGAACAGGCGGTCGCGCCGCAAACGCTGCTCGTGCCCCAGCCGGCCGTCATTATCGGCCCCAATGGCGCGGCATCTGTAATGCTGGTGACGGCGACGAACTCCGTGCAACCGCAGCCGATTGAGATCGGTGCCGCCGTCGGAGGCGACTGGGTGGTGAAAAACGGATTGAAAGCGGGCGACCGGGTGATTGTGGACGGATTGCAAAAGGTGCGGTCGGGAATGACGGTAAAACCAGTGCCGGCCCGGGTGATTGAGGAAACTTCGATCGCGCCGGCGGCGGGCAAGTAAAGGAATTACGCCATGCCGAAATTTTTCATTGACCGCCCGATTTTTGCCTGGGTCATTTCCCTGTTCATCATGCTGGCCGGGGTGATGGCTATCTTCCATCTGCCGGTCGCGGAATATCCCAGTGTCGCGCCGCCGTCCATCACTGTCACTGCCAGCTACGCCGGCGCGTCAGCAGAAACGGTGCAGGACACGGTAACGGCGGTGATCGAGCAACAAATGAATGGCCTTGACCATCTGCTCTACATGTCGTCATCCAGCAGTTCCAGCGGGCAATCCCAGGTGACGCTGTATTTCGAACCGGGCACGAATCCCGACATTGCGCAGGTGCAAGTGCAAAACAAGCTGCAATTGGCCGTCCCCAATCTGCCGGCGATCGTCCAACAAACGGGCATCATCGTCGCCAAATCCACCCGCAATTTCCTGATGTTTTTTGCGCTGTCGTCCACCAACTCCAGCCTGAACGCCATTACGCTGGGCAATTACATTGCCTCCAGCCTCCTCGACCCGATCAGCCGGGTAAACGGCGTGGGTGAAGCCGATTTGTTCGGCACTCAATACGCCATGCGCCTCTGGCTGGATCCGCAAAAGCTTGACGATTACGGCCTGACTGCCAGCGACGTCATCGCCGCCGTGCAGGCCCAAAACGTGCAGGTGCCGGTGGGCCAGCTCGGCATGTTGCCCGCCGTAAAGGGACAGGAACTTAACCTGACCTTGCAGGGGCAAACCACGCTGACCACGGCGAAACAATTCGGCGACATCCTGTTGCGGGTGAATCCAGACGGTTCACGAGTGTATTTGCGTGACGTGGCGCGGGTCGAACTGGCCGGCGATAATTACGCTTTTCAGGCGCGCGTGAACGGCCGCCCCGCCGCCGCCATCGGCATCCGCCTCGCGCCGGACGCCAATGCCCTGGCCACCGCTGACGCTGTGCGCGCCAAGGTCAAACAGCTTTCCCAATTTTTCCCGGCCGGAGTGTCGGTGGATTTTCCCTATGACTCGACGGAATTCATCCGGGCCTCGATTCAGGAAGTCGTCAAGACGCTGATTGAGGCGATCATCATGGTGTTTCTCATCATTTACTTCTTTCTCCAAAATCTCCGGACTGCGTTCATTCCCACCATTGTGGTACCGGTGGCGTTGCTCGGTGCATTCGCCGTCATGCACATGCTGGGCTTTTCCATCAACGTGCTGACGCTGTTCGGCATGACCCTCGCCGTGGGCGAACTGGTGGACGACGCCATCGTGGTGACCGAAAACGTCGAGCGAATCATGAGCGAGGAAGGATTGTCGCCGCGAGAGGCGACCATCAAGGCCATGAGGCAAATCACCGGGGCGTTGATTGCCATTTCGCTGGTACTGACGGCGGTCTTCATCCCGATGGCATTTTTCGGCGGGTCGGTCGGCGCGATTTACCGGCAATTCTCCCTCTCGCTGGTGGCGTGCATGGGTTTTTCAATTCTTCTGGCCATGTCGTTGACGCCGGCCTTGTGCGCCCACATGTTGCCGCCGGTGGAGAAAGGCCATCATCTGGAAAAGAAAGGATTTTGGGGCTGGTGGAACCGGAGTTTCAAGGCCACAACGCACCGGTATGAAGGCTGGGTGGCGCGCATCGTAAACCGCGCCCCGCGCTATATGCTTATTTACCTGGTGATTGTGGCGGTGGTTGGCTGGCTCTTCGTACGCCTGCCGTCGGCCTTCCTGCCGGCCGAAGACCAGGGCTATTTCATCAACAGCATGACGCTGCCGGTCGGCGCCACCACGCAACGCACCCTGGCGGTGGTCAAGCAGGTTGAGCAGTATTACTTCAGCCAGCCGGAAATACAGGACGTGATTGACGTGGCCGGGTTCAGCTTCAACGGCCAGGGCCAGAATGCTGCCGTCGCGTTCGTTCATTTGAAGCCGTGGAGCAAACGGCCCGGCGCTCAACATTCAGTGCAGGCAGTCATCGGTCAGGCATTCGCGACGTTTAGCCGAATCCCGGACGCCATCATCTATCCCTTGAACCCGCCGCCAATCCCGGAACTGGGCGTAGTGGCGGGGTTTGACATGGAGCTGGAAGACCAAGCCGGTCTGGGCCACGCCAAACTCATGCAGGCACGCGACCAATTAATCGCGATGGCCGCGACGAACTCCGACGTCACGCAACTGCAGATGGAAGGCCTGGAGGACACGCCCGAATTGCAGGTGGATGTGGACCAGACGAAGGCCAGCGCGCTGGGCGTTTCGCTGGCGGATCTGGATACGACCCTCTCGACCTGTTTCGGGTCGCTTTACATCAACAACTTTGTGAATGGCAACCGGGTTCAGCGGGTCATCGCGCAATTGGACGCGCCATATCGGATGCTGCCCCAGGACCTTGGCAAGGTTTTTGTCCACAACAGTAGCGGCGGCATGGTGCCGCTTTCTGAACTGGTGACGACTCACTGGATTTACGGCTCGCCGTCATTGCAGCATTTCAACGGATTTCCTTCGCTTGAAATGATTGGCTCTGCGCCACCGGGCGTCAGCATCGGCGAAGCGATGGATACCATGGCCGCCTTGGCTAAAAAGCTGCCCAAGGGCATTGGCTACGAATGGACCGGCGAGTCTTACCAGGAATTATTGTCCTCCAAACAAGCGCCGCTGTTGCTCACGCTCTCGATCCTGGTGGTGTTCCTCGCCTTGGCCGCCCTTTACGAAAACTGGTCCATCCCCCTCGCGGTGATGCTCGTCGTGCCGCTGGGCGTGCTCGGCGCGCTGTTGGGCGCCAACCTTCGCGGCCTGCCCAACGACGTCTTTTTCAAGGTTGGCCTGTTGGTTATCATCGGCTTGTCGGCCAAAAACGCCATTCTGATTGTGGAATTTGCCAAAGATTTTCAGGCGCAAGGACACGGCTTGATCGAGGCCACGCTCACTGGCGCGCGGTTGCGGTTGCGCCCGATCCTGATGACCTCGCTGGCCTTCATCCTCGGCGTGACACCGATGGCCCTCAGCACCGGCGCCGGTGCGGCCAGCCGGCATGACATGGGAACCGGCGTCATCGGTGGCATGATTTCGGCCACGGTCCTGGCAGTCTTTTTCGTGCCGGTCTTCTATGTGGTCGTCCGCCGGACCTTCAAAGGGAAAATCTCGCCCTCGCCCGTTGCGTTCAATCCCGCCGGTCCGGACGACGGCGACAAAACCGACAACCCGGTTCAGCCATGAGCAAATACATTTCGCCCATCGTCGTCTTGTTCGTCCTGGCTTTGGCCGGTTGCACGCTTATGCCGAGATACCACCGCCCGGAGACACCCATTTCGTCAACCTGGCCCAAGGTGCCGGGATACCGCGAACACGAAACCAAAGCTGCTGCCGTCCCGGCGGCGGATATCGGCTGGCGCGAATTTTTCCGCGACCCGCGCCTGCAACAGCTCATCGAGCTGGCCTTGACCAACAACCTCGACCTGCGCATGGCTATGTTGAACGTCGAACAAACCCGCGCGCTTTACCGCGTTCAGCGGAATGAGTTGATTCCTACGGTTGACATTAACGCCAACGGCACGCGCCAGCGCAGTCCATTCGGATTCGGCGGCCAGGGCCAAGGATTCACCTACAGCCAGTATAACGTGAATCTAGGCGTCGCTTCGTATGAACTGGACCTATTTGGCCGCGTGCGCAGCTTGAAGAAACAGGCGTTGGAAACTTACTTTGCGACTGAAGAAGCACAGAAAAGCGCCCAAATCGCGCTCGTGGCCCAAGTGGCTGCAGCCTATCTGACCGAACGCGAATTGACCGAGCAACTTGCCGTCGCCCGCCAAACCCTGAAAGCGACGAGCAGTTCCTATGACCTGACCAAACGCAGCTACGAGGCAGGCGTCCTGTCCGAACTCGATTTAGATACCGCTGAAACCGCGTTCCAGACCGCGCGCGCCGCCGTAGCCGGCTACGAACAGCAACTCGCGCAGGCCGAGGACAATCTGGTTCTCCTGGTAGGCCGGCCATTGCCGGACGACCTTCCTGCGCCGCAACCGTTCAATCCGCAGATTTGCCTGGCCGACATCCCGGCGGGACTGCCGTCCGATCTCATTGCGCGCCGGCCCGATATTCTGGAAGCTGAACACCAACTCAAGGCCGCCAACGCCAACATCGGCGCCGCCCGGGCCGCGTTTTTCCCAACCATTACCCTCACCGGTCAGGGAGGCACCGAAAGCACCACGTTGCAGGATTTGTTCGCGCCCGGCTCGCAAGCCTGGAGTTTCTCGCCGCAAATCGTCTGGCCGATTTTCGCCGCCGGCACCGCCTGGAACGAATTGAAGGCTATTGAAGCCGCCGAACGTATCGAAGTCGCCAACTACCAAAAGACGATCCAGACTGCATTCAGAGAAGTCGCCGATTCACTCGCGGTTCGTGCCACTGTGCAAACTCAACTCTCTGCCAACCGAGCCTTGGTCAAGTCCCAGGAGCAAACTTATAAACTCACCGAGGCGCGTTTCCAGAACGGCGTTGCGAGTTCGCTGGATGTACTCACCACCCAGCAGGCCTATTACAACGCGCGGCAAAATCTCATTCAAACCGAATACTCGCGCTTGTTTAATTTGATCAATCTCTACCAGGCGTTCGGCGGCGGCTGGAGCGAACATACCGTGCAGTCGCAAACGGGACCATCGCATTAGCCGCTGATAAAAGACGTAGGAGCCGACGTGAGGAGGCTCATTTCAAAATTCGAATCTGAATTTCAAGCCGGATTAGAGCCTCGTCACCTCGGCTCCTACAACGACCACCGCCGCGACTTGCCGACGCGGCATTTTTCAGGCAGAATCTTCCACGATGAAAAAAATAAAATCACCCGATTCCCTCCGCCCTTTTTCCAGCATTTTGCTCGACGGCCCTGAACGTGCCGCCGCCCGCGCCATGCTGTACCCCATCGGCTTCAAGCCGGAAGATTTCAAAAAGCCGCTCATCGGCGTCGCCTCCACTTGGGGCAACGTCACGCCGTGCAACATGCACATTGACAAACTCGCGCTCGAAGCCGAGAAAGGCGCGAACGAAGCCGGCGGCAAGGCCATTGTCTTCAACACCATCACCGTCTCCGACGGCATCTCGATGGGCAGCGAAGGCATGAAATACTCGCTCGTCTCGCGCGAGGTCATCGCCGATTCCATCGAAACCGTCGTGGGCTGCGCCGGCATGGACGGCTTTGTGGCCATCGGCGGCTGCGACAAAAACATGCCCGGCTCGCTCATCGCCATGGCGCGGCTGAACCGTCCCGCCGTGTTCGTCTATGGCGGAACCATCCTGCCCGGCTGCATCACCGGTGACAGCCGCAAGCTCGACATCGTGTCCGTGTTCGAAGCCATCGGTGCGCACGCGAATCACAAAATCGGCGACGAGGAATTCCAGGCCATCGAACAATGCGCCATTCCCGGCCCCGGCTCCTGCGGCGGTATGTACACCGCCAACACCATGGCCAGCGCCATCGAAGCGCTCGGCATGAGCCTGCCCAACAGCTCCGCGCAAAACGCCATCTCGCAGGCGAAAATGGACGATTGCCGCCGCGCCGGCGCGTGCGTGCTCGATATGCTCAAGAGCGGTTTGCGCCCGCTTGATATTTTGACGAAGAAAGCGTTTGAGAACGCCATCGCCGTCGTCATCGCGCTAAGCGGCTCGACCAATGCCGTGTTGCACCTGCTCGCCATTGCTCACGCTGCGAAGGTGAAGCTGACCATTGACGACTTCAGCCGCGTGGGCAAAAACGTGCCCGTGCTCGCAGATTTGAAGCCAAGCGGCAAGCATCTCATGTCCGAACTCGTGGCCATCGGCGGCATCCGGCCGTTGATGAAGACGCTGCTCGACAAAGGCCTGCTCCACGGCGACGCCCTCACCGTGACCGGTGAAACAATGGCGCAAACCCTCGCCGATACGAAGCCGTATCCCAACGGGCAGGACATTGTCCACCCGTTTGAGAAACCAATCAAAAAGGACAGCCACATTGTCATTCTTTACGGCAATCTCGCGCCGGAAGGCGCTGTGGCGAAAATCAGCGGCAAGGAAGGCACGCATTTCAGCGGCAAAGCCATCGTGTTCGAGTCCGAGGAAAAGGCGCTCAAAGCCATTCTCAACGGCACGGTGAAGAAAGGCCACGTGATTGTGATTCGCAGCGAAGGTCCGAAAGGCGGGCCGGGCATGAGGGAAATGTTGTCGCCTACCAGCGCCATAATGGGCAAAGGCCTGGGTAAAGACGTGGCGCTTATCACCGACGGCCGGTTCAGCGGCGGCAGCCACGGCTTCGTGGTCGGCCACATCACGCCGGAAGCTTACGTGGGTGGAACACTCGCCCTCGTGAAAAACGGTGACACCATCACCATTGACGCCGAACAACGACAAATCAACCTGGACATTCCGGCTGCTGAATTGAAGAAGCGCAAGAAGGCGTGGAAAAAGCCCGCGCCGCGTTACACCCGCGGTGTGCTGGCGAAATACGCCGCCCATGTTACCAGCGCTTCTCTCGGCGCGGTGACAGATATGGATTTGAAGTTGTAAACTTCTCGGTGGAAGAAAACCGAGCAAATGAACATAGTCCTAGCAATACTCCAACCCCTTCGCGAGTTCTGCGACTCGTGGGGGAATGTTGCGAGTGTTCTTGGACTTCTTGTTACTTTGGTCGGGTTTTGGTTCGCAATCAAAGGAATCACTACAGCAAAACGAGCTGCCCAGCAGGCTGAGTTAGCAGCGAAGCAAGCAAGGGACAGAGTTTTGAGTCAGGGAACATTGGCCCATTTTTCATCTGCCATCGCAGTGATGGAAGAAATAATTAGACTGCAAAGAAAGAAAGAATGGGGAAATGCCCTTGATAGGCATTCTGAATTACGAAGACTACTCGTTGAGTTAAAGGATGGTTGGTCTGGCATCACGACTGAACAAGCAACAATAATTCAGGGATGTATCGAACAATTCAAAACAATCGAGGGGCAAATCGAGAAAACTGTTTCCGCAGCCAAACCCGAACCAAACGCCGCAAGACTAAATGGAGTTATAAAAGACCAAATCACAAAAGTGCAGGGAATTGCAATTTCCCTAAAAAACAGCTAGGAGAAAGTTATGACGGAAAACAAACTTGTAACATTGGTGAGCAAAATCGAAACGAATACGATTTCCAATGCACTGAGTTGGGAAGCAACAGCCGAAACATACGAATTTCAGACGACATTGGCGAATTTTGTAGTTCGAATTGGCGAGCAAATTGACCCTGATGACCCGGAACATCCTGACTATGTCCTCAAGATAATAGACCACAATGGCAACACTATGGAATCCATCACAAACGCTGACTTGGTCAAAATGGAGCATGAGGCAGCTTTTGGACGGCGTCATCCTTATGAGGTAATGCAATCAATTTTCAAGAAGGCCAAACGTCAGGCTCTTGGCGTTGACAAAGTGATTGACAGCATCTTGTCAGAGTTAGAGTAACTTGCAATTGGCTGAGATTTTACACTCGAGCCAAAACCATCATTATGGACGCAATCACGAGAAAGAAAGTGGCGGTCATTAGCAAATATGCCACTGACACTTTTACGGCGAGTGATTGGCTAACTCTCGGACAAATCACAGGACAACCTGAAGCCATCTCCAAACATCCAAGACTTCTTCGTTCACTCAGTTTTGGCGACGAAGATTACGCATCATGTGCAATCGAAGTTTTAAGCAGGATCTTTGAAAAACAAGTGGGACTCGTGGATGAAGTTATAGAGTATTTTGACATTGCGCTTTGGTATCAACAAAAGGAGCCGGATAAATATCA
>Ga0326728_10015761_pt1 | contig 15614 bp, 7 predicted proteins | sample MB3enrmetagenome_FD_207602 | JGI IMG/M metagenome (GOLD analysis project Ga0326728, IMG submission 207602) | Lab enriched peat soil microbial communities from McLean, Ithaca, NY, United States - MB31MN | ecosystem: Environmental > Terrestrial > Soil > Wetlands > Peat | place: USA: New York...
TTCGCCCACCCGGTCGCCCGAGCACCAGAACGAATTCGGCGTGAATATCGGCGGCCCCATCAAGAAGGACAAAGCCTTCTTCTTTAGCAACTACGATGGGTACCGTTACGTCTCGGCGATTGCCCCGGTATTGCAGAACATCCCCACGGTCCTCGAGCGGCAGGGCAATTTCAGCGAGTTCGTTTCCGGAACCACCAACGCGATTTACGATCCCACCAGCGCCACGGGGACGGGCGTGCGCACGCAGTTCGTGGGCAACATTATCACCAGCCCCCTCTCCAAGGTCGCCCAGTCCTTCCAGTCTTACCTCCCGGCCCCCACGTATTCCGGGATTACCAGCAATTATCTTGCGACCTTGCCGAATGATGTGAATAACGACAGCACGACCAACAAGGTCGACTACAACCTTACGAACAAAAACCGGATGTATGCCGTTTACAGCCGTGGCAAGTACGCGAACCCCACCGTGGGGAGCCTGGCGGCCGGCACTGCCACCACCAACTCCACGCTTCCCATCCCCTACACCGATGGCCGGAGCGTGGTGGAATACTCCACCTTGGCGCAGTTTCACGATAACCACATCATCAGCACGACCATGGTGAACCAATTCAGTCTGTCACTAAGCCGGTTGTTTATACCTTTGTTAAGCAACACGGCGAGCGGCGGTTACCCGGGGAAGGCGGGGCTCACCGGTCTACCGCCCGGAATCGCCAGCACGGGTTTTCCGGATATGTCTTGGAGCGGCAACGATGTTCCCGTGCAATGGGACGGAACCAACTCCCATGCCTACAACGAATCTCAGACCACCTATGATATGCAGGACAACGTGATCTGGAACAAAGGGAAGCACGCCATTACGGTGGGCTTCCAATGGCAGGCACTCCAGGACAACGAGAACACTCCCCTGACGGGTACGCAGGCCGGCTTTACCTTCACCAACACGGAAACCGAGAATTTTACCGCCGCCGGAGCCCCCATCGCCAACACCGGACTTGCCTACGCGAGTTTTCTGTTGGGCCTTGTGGACGCCAGCACGGTGACGTGGAACTCCGTAGCCGAAACGGGGGGACGTTACAAGACGTACGCTTTCTATGTGAATGACGATTACAAAATCACTCCGCGCCTGACCCTGAACTTGGGCCTGCGCTGGGACTTGTGGGGCGTGTTCACGGAAAAGTACAACCACCTGTCCTTTCTCAACCCCACGCTGGCCAACCCGGTGGCCGGGAACATTCCCGGAGCTCTGCAATTTGCCGGGTCCGGTACGGATAGCTGCAATTGCAAGACTCCCGTACAAAACCATTTTGTGAATCCCGGGCCTCGCATCGGTCTCGCTTACCGGCTCGGCGACAAGACGGTGATTCGGTCGAGCTTCAGCATCTTTTACGCGCATGCCGGCGGAGTGGGTGGGCGCACGGACGGACGCCAGGGGCTGAGCCAGATTGGATTTGACGAGAGCGGTGGCTATTCCAGCTCCGCCACCGGGCAGCCCGCCTACAACTGGAACAGTGGGTACCCGGGCAATCCGCTGAGCCCGCCCTTTATCAATCCCAGTTACGGTGACGACTTTGTGCAGGCCAGCGCGCCGGGAGCTGCCGCAGGGTTCATCGGCCCCACCACCGGCACCACCATGCCTTATGGCGACCCCCTGCTCGGCGGCAAGCCGCCGTATTACGAAGACTGGAGTTTCAATATCCAGCGTTCACTTACCCATAACATGCAATTGAGCGTTGCTTATAGTGCCAGCGCCGGCCACTGGCTGCCCGGGGCGGGCGTCGCCGGGGAATTCACCAACCAGATTCCCGTGCAATACCTTCCCCTGCAGGCTACGCTGGGGTCAACTTTGGTTTCCACTGCCGGCGTGGTGAACAGCAGCGTGCTCTCGACGGTTCAGGCATCCTTCCCGAATTTCAAGGTTCCGTTCCCGTACTTCACGGGAACCGTCGCCCAGGCGCTGAAGCCCTTCCCGCAATATAGTGGCGTTTCTGATCCCTACCTGGATGTGGGGAATTCCAATTATAACGCGCTGCAAATCTCCGCCAACCAGCGCCTCTCCCATGGCCTTTCGTATATGGTGAATTACACTTACAGCAAGGAGTTGGACGATTTGATCGCCAGCCCCCGAGATCCCAACGCGGATTTTCTGGAGTATGCTCCGGGCACCATTGATCACCCGCACGTGGCCACCGCCACATGGCTCTATCAACTGCCTTTCGGCGCCGGTCGCGACTTTAACAGCGGTAACAAGGCGCTCAGTTCGATCATCAGCCACTGGCAGGTGGCGGGAATCTTCACCTTCGCCAGCGGAGCGCCCATGACCATCACCAGCGGTAACTGCACGAGCACCTCCGGCGTTATCAATGCCACTTGCTATCCCAACTACAACACCAGCTACACGGGAAGCGTGTGGACAAATGGCTCGGAGGCGATCGGAAAAGGGCCCGCGAATGTCAGTACCACGCCTTACCTCAATAAGACAGCCTTTACGGACCCGGCGGCTTACACTTGGGGAGACGTGGCGCGCTCGGCCCCGGACCACCTCTTTGCTCCTCACAATGCGGATATGGATTTAAGTGTGCGTCGGGAATTCAAGATCCGCGAACAAGTGAGACTGGCATTGCAGGCGGACGCGTTCAACGTTAACAACGCGGTCCATTTCTCCGCTCCGGGCACATTGAATATGGACTCCGCCAGCTTTGGTCTGATCACCTCCGTGGCCAATCTGCCGCGCAAGTTACAGTTCAGCGGCAGGATTACATTCTGATAATGCCCGGCCTGTTTAGCCCTGACCGCGTGAGTAGTTTGGGCCGGCTCCTGGATTCAAAATCTGGGAGCCGGCCCTATTGTTTTGGACTTGGCCCCTGCACGGTGACGTCGCGCCATCAGGTTGGCGGGACCCGATCGCCGCACATTTCGAGCACTTCGATCGCTTCCAGGCTTCCCTGCGCCGTGCCGTTGGTGGAAACGCCGGGGACTTCGTCGATGGGATTCAGGACAGTTGGACCTTCCAAATGTATGGTTTCATAGGGGCGAAGCCGCAGACCTTTCCAGGCCTTGTTGGCAAACGCCAGGTTGTTGGTTTCACGATAAACGTAGGCTGCCAGGCGGCCGCGCGCGTATTGGGCATCGCCGCCTTCCGTCCCGGTCGCCATATCGCGCGCCACCACCTCTTTCGGCGCACCGGTCAGGCGGCAGTATTGCAGCCAGACTTTTCGCCAAGCCGGATGGTCGATCAGCTCGTTCAACTCGAAAACCACCTCCGCGCCGCCCATGATGGTGGTCAGGTTATATCCGCCGAAGCCGTCTTTCACCAGCGGGTACAACTTGCCGGTCTGCGGGTCGTAGCCGTAGAGATTATTGGGCCCGGTCAGGAGTCCGTAGGGCATGGCCGCGAGGGAGTCCATGCCGGCAAGGATTTTGTCGCGATATTTCGTATTGCCCGTGCGTTCCCACTCGGTCATCCAGTTGGCCACGCAGGCCAGCCAGTCCGGGCCGCCGCGGATGCGCGCCGGGTAAGGGATGGGACCGGTGCGGGGTTGGGCCTCGCGCATGGGGTCAATCTTGATCAACTGATAATCGGCGTCCACCACGGCGTGCATGCGGTCGCCGATCCGCTCGTCGGTGGTGAGGTAGTAGTAAAAACGATGGTAGGCAGCCTGGCTGATGCGCAACTCCTTGGCGCCGTCGCCCCAATGCCGGACGTTGTGGCGCGAGCCGAGCATATTAAACCGCCCCAAATGGTAAACGTCCACCTCGCTGGTGTGGCGCGTCATGGCCTCGGCCATGCGGAACGCCTGCGGGCGGCCGGTGCGCAGGAAGGTGTACCAGAACCACATGATGCTGCCGAGCTCGGTGTTGTCCCAGGCGAATCCGCCCGTGTCGTATCGCCATTCGTGCCGCGGCCCATCGTGGGCGTGCATGATGTCGCCGTAATTCCAAAAGCCGTACCAATCCCGCTGGTCCACTTCCTTCGCATACAGCGCGAACGCGGCGTCGAGCTTGTCTTCCAGCTCGGCCTTGGCGGGCGTCGAGCGGTCCGGCAGGCTCCAGATGCCAAACACCCGCGCCGCATGAATGTGCTCCGGTGTGGCCACCAGCACCGGCGGGTCATGGGTAAGCGCCACCTGCGCGGACGTACGCTCACGCTCGGGGACGGAGGCGGACGGGAACAGCATCATCTCGCTGGTGCGGGCCACTCCGTGCGCCGTGCTGAAGCCCGGCTGCACGTCTTCGTAGCTGGCCTCGAGACCGTGCGCCCGGGTGTCGTAATGGCGCATATCCATCGCCGGCGCGTCCGGCGACCAGAGCCACACGTGCAGACTCGCCATCGGCGTCGCCCCATTGCGAACCTCCAGCGCGGCCGGATACGATTGCCAGAAATTCTTCACCCCAACGCTGAGGCCTCCGGAAACGTCTCCGATGAACGCCAGCCCCGAGGCGCGCCGTCCCCCCGCCACGTCCAGCCAGCAACTTTGCGGGTTGGTCCGCTTCTGAAGGCTGAATCCGTGGGGAGTGAATTGCACAAGCTTATAGGAATCCCAGATGGCCCAGTCGGCCAGGAGCGCTTGCCCGGTCGCATTGAACTCTTCTTTATTCGGAATACGTTTGCCGGCCAGTTGGTCTTGGTAGACACTCTCGTTCCCACCGCCGGGGGAGGAAACCAGGCGGCGGCCGTTAGCGGTCTGGAGCGGCTCGCCCCACACGCCCGCGCCTTCACCCGCAAAGCGCACGTGGCGGTTTTGTACCTGCTCGCGCATCGGCACGTCGAAAACCAGGCCCAAGGCGCGGATAAAATCCCGCTCCTGGTCGCCATCGAAGATGATGGAGTGAATCAGGCGAAGCTGTTCCAATCCGGCATAGAAATAGAGCCGCAAGGTGAACGGCAGCCACTCCCGATCGCCCTGCGTCGCCTTGTGCAGGCCTTCCAGCTTCACCGTGGCGCGCACGGGGCCCGACTGCTCCACCGTGGAACTCCGAACCTCACCCGTGAACTCATGAAAACGCAGAACGCCACTGGCCAGATTGGACCGGTCCTCAAGCGAACAAACCAGCCGCGCCTGTCCGGCCACCTGCCGGCCTTCCATATCCATGAAATCGAGGAACGCCGGTCCCCGCTTGGCAATGCGGCAACGCAGGCGGCCCGTGTCGATCTCAATCGCGGCATCGGTCTCGTGAACCTGCAAAGCGGGACCGCCGGACGGACTTTTGCCGCGAGCAAGGGTCAGGGGGCCGATCACACCAGCGGGGCCAGTTGTGGCAAAGCCCCCGAATTTTATTGACCCGTCCGGCCAATACGCCAATGGCCAGCTTTGCAAAGGCAGATCTTTCCCATCCGCCGTGGTTAAGGTAAACGTGTCACTCTTGGCCACGCTTCCACGCGGGAAGGGAACCCCCCAGCTCACGCCACTTGGCAGGGGCGGCGCGGCGCTCAGCCAATTCAATGCGATGGGTTGGTTTTCGCCAAAAAGATTGGGGGGGCTCTGTGGCGCGGACGATTGCCCTTCCGCGGATATCGCCGTGGCGCCCAAAGCCATCAATTCCATGGCCTCGCGCCTGGAAATTTTCATGGGTTGTTCCTCCCGAAATGCAAGAGTTTATATCAAATCGTAATGCGGCACGGCAATTGGAACTTCGGCGGCCCATCCATAGAGTCGTCGGCTTTTTCACGGGACATGACGACCCCGCTGCATTGGGGAGAATCTAAGTCGAGGGAGTGGGCATCCTTCGTGGAGTCTTTTGGGCTCATCCCGACCAAGGCTCGCCTCGTAGAATCCCACGATTGATCGCGGCACTTCCCCCCACTCATCTATTCGACCCCGATGCGCTGGGCTGGATTTGGAATGAAAAACGCCCACCCTGGATATTGGCCAATCTCCCCCACCACCTCATTTGAAACTGCACCATTACCCCCGCCCGGAGCGGGAGGGCGCGCCCAATCACTTGGGTGGTTATTTTTGTTCAATCTGTTATCATTTTCGCTTCACCAAGGGTTATAAAGAGGGGAATCGAGCGGCTTACAGAACGACTCCGCTTCATAATTCATAAGGAGAGGCATCATGGCAAAGCCGTCGTTGGCCAAAAAGCATTCCGAGCCTGACAAGAATGGCCTGATTGTTATCGCCGGGGCAGGAGGATTTATCGCCGGGGCACTGACGCGATATTTCCAGAAGCGCGGGTTCACACGCCTCCGCGCCATCGATAAGAAGCCCCTGCCCGAGTGGTACCAGCGCGTGCCGGGCGTGGAGAGCCTGTGCCTGGATTTGAGCGACCAGGAAAGCTGCATTCGCGCCTGCGAAGGGGCCAGGGAGGTTTACAACCTTGCCGCGGATATGGGCGGCATGGGCTTCATTGAGCACTTCCGCATTGAATGCCTGCGCAGCGTGCTGATCAACACCCACTTGATTGAGGCGGCTTACCGTGCCGGGGCGGAGCGCTACTTCTACTCCTCCTCCGCCTGCGCTTACAACACGGAATTGCAGAAGGACCCCAAAGTCCGCCCCCTGAAAGAGTCGGACGCCTACCCCGCCATGGCCGAACGCGGCTACGGATGGGAGAAACTCTTCTCCGAAATGGTCTGCCAGGAATACTGGGCCGAACGCGGAATGAAAACCTTCATCGCGCGCTTCCATAATGTCTACGGGCCGCACGGCACCTGGGACGGCGGCCGGGAGAAAGCCCCGGCAGCGATGAGCCGCAAGGTGATCGAAGCCAGGGACTCGGGGAGCAACAAAATCGTGATTTGGGGCGACGGCACGGCCACGCGCAGTTTTATGTATATCGACGACTGCGTGAAGGGCATCGACATGATCGCCCATTGCGAGGATTTGATCGCCCAACCCATCAATTTGGGGTCGAGCGAATTGGTCTCCATTAACCAATTGGTGGACATCGTGGAGGCCATTGGGCACGTCAAGCTGCATCGCGAATATGACCCGACAGCGCCCCGCGGCGTGGCGGGCCGTAACAGCGATAACACCCTGATCCAGAGCATCCTCCATTGGCAGCCGCGCACCCCGCTGCGCGAGGGAATGGCCAAGACCTATGCCTGGATCGCTGAACAGTACGCGGACCGGAAATCCGGCAAGCGGACGGTGAGCTAACCATGGCGAAAAAATTCAAGGATCTTACCGAGCGGGAAATCCTGGCGCTCGGTATTACCCTCGAGGAAGAGGACTCGCGCGTCTATGGGGATTTTGCCGACGGGCTGCGCGAAACCTACCCCGGGACGGCAAAAATGTTTGACGAGATGCAGGAGGAGGAAAATGGGCACCGCCGCAGCCTGATCGAAACCTTCCGGCAGCGGTTCGGCGAGCATATTCCGCTGATCCGCCGGCATGACGTCAAGGGGTTCATTCACCACAAGCCGGTATGGCTGGTGCGCCCGCTGGGCGTTGACACGGTGCGCAAACAAGCGGAAATCATGGAGCTTGAAAGCCGGCGTTTTTACGAACGCGCCATTGAACAGGTTTCAGATGCCTCCGTGCGCAAGTTGCTGGGTGACCTTGCCGAGGTTGAGAGGAAGCACTCGGCCCTGGCGGAATCGCTGGAAAAAAAATATGTAGGGCCGGACGTACGCCGTGAGGAAGACGCTGCGAATCGCCGCCTGTTTGTTCTTCAGATTATCCAGCCGGGTCTGGCCGGATTGATGGATGGCTCGGTATCGACGCTGGCCCCCGTCTTCGCCGCCGCCTTCGCCACGCGCAGCAGCCCTGACGCTTTTCTGGTGGGTTTGGCAGCCTCCATCGGGGCGGGTATTTCCATGGGATTTGCGGAAGCGCTTTCCGACGACGGTTCCCTGACCGGCCGCGGGCATCCCTGGATACGGGGCGCCGTCTGCGGCCTCATGACCGCCATGGGAGGGATTGGGCACACGCTGCCTTTCTTGATTCACAATTTCCACTTGGCCATGACGGCGGCCGTTGCGGTGGTGGCGGTGGAGCTCGCCGCCATCAGTTACATCCGCCAACGCTACATGGATACGCCCTTTCTTTCCGCCGCCTTTCAGGTGGTGGTGGGCGGCGTGCTGGTTTTCCTTACCGGAATTTTGATCGGAAGCTCGTGATTCGGTGATCGGTTCATCGGGTCATTTGTTCATCGGATCATTAAAGAACTTCCCCGTCGACCGTTGTCGATACCATGTGATACGCGAAGGTCGCAAGAGGGAAGCTACTGACAACGGACCACGGACAGCTTTTCAATGACCCAATGCCTCGATGAATAAATAATTCGATGGCCAAATGACCCGATTCTCTCAGAAGGAGGAGGTTCTCATGCGTCTGGTGCTAGGTTCGGATCACGCCGGGTACGAGTTAAAACAAGAGTTGGTGGAATCCCTGCGCGCCATGGGTCACGAGGTATTGGACGTCGGGACCTGCAGCACAGCGCCCGTGGATTACCCCGATTATGCGGAGGCGGTTGCCGGTGCGGTGCTTGACGGCAGGGCTGAACGCGGCGTCTTGATTTGCGGCAGCGGGGTGGGCGCTTGCGTGGCCGCCAACAAGATTCCCGGAATCCGCGCCGCTATTTGCCACGATAGTTATTCCGCCCACCAGGGCGTTGAACACGACGATATGAATGTGCTCGTGCTGGGCTCCCGGATCATCGCCGGTGAGCTGGCCAAAGACCTCGTGCGCAATTACCTCCATGCCAGCTTTTCCCGCGAGGAGCGCCACGTTCGCCGTTTAGGGAAGGTGAAGGCCATCGAGGCGCATTATCTGCAAAAATTGTGAATTATGAATGACTCGGGCCGGAAATGGAAATTCGCGCTGGGGCTTCTGGTGGCGCTGGTTGGGTTGACCGCCGCGCCCGCCCGGGCGGCGGACCCATTCCAACCGCGAGCTGTTCCGCTCGTGACTACCGACCCCTACTTCAGCATCTGGTCTTTCGCCGACCACCTCACCGACGACTTCACCCGCCACTGGACCGGCACGCCGCAGTCGCTTGAAAGCATGGTCAGGATTGATGGTGTTTCTTACCGGCTCATGGGGAAGTCCCCGGGCGAGGAGGCGCTGCCGCAAGTGGGGCTGGCCGTCTTCCCCACGCGCACGGTGTACGATTTCGAAGGAGCGGGAGTCCACGTCACCCTGACGTTCCTCACGCCACTCCTGCCCAAGGATTTGGATGTGCTTTCCCGCCCGGTGGCCTACCTTATTTGGGAAGCCCGCTCCGTGGACGGCCGCACGCACGCGGTTTCCATCTACTACGCCAACTCCGCACAACTCGTGGTGAACACGGAGGACCAGGCGGTCGTGTGGTCGCGAGAAAAGATCGGTGACCTCAGTGTGCTGCGCATGGGAACGGAGGCGCAACCCGTCCTAGCCAAATCCGGAGATAATCTCCGCATCGATTGGGGCTACCTTTACGCTGCGGCACCGATGAACTCGGTGTCCGCCACCGCCATCGCGAGTCCCTCCTCCCAGCATCGGGTGTTTCTGGAGCAGGGCAGTCTGCCCGGCGAGGATGAATCCGGCATGCCCCGCGCCGTCAACAATCACACGCCGCTGATGGCTTTTGTGTTCGACATGCACCAGGTTGGCACGCAGCCCGTGGCCCGCCATCTCATCCTGGCTTACGATGACCTCTATTCCATCGAATATTTTCACCAACGCCTGCGACCGTATTGGCGGCGCAAGGGCGCTCAGGCTGCCGATCTCCTCACCACCGCCGAGCGCGATTACGACTCGCTGCGAGCGGAGAGCGAGCAGTTCGATCGCGAGCTTATGGCAGACCTTACCCGCGTGGGCGGCGAGAAGTACGCGCGCCTCGCCGCGCTGGCTTACCGCCAAAGCCTGGCCGCGCACAAGTTGGTGGCGACGCCGGACGGTCAGACTCCTTATTATTTTCCCAAGGAAAACTTCAGTTGCGGTTGTATCTCCACCGTGGACGTTATCTACCCAGCGGCGCCGGTGCTGCTGCTCCTGAATCCGCGCCTTGAGGAAGCCTCGCTGGCGCCGGTAATGGACTACGTCAAGTCCGGCAAGTGGCCTTTTCCCTACGCGCCGTCCGACCTGGGCAATTATCCGCTGGCCAATGGACGCGACTTTGCCGAAATGGAAATGATGCCCGTGGAGCAGTCCGGCAACATGCTCGTCCTGTTCGCGGCCATCGCCAAGGCCGAGGGCAGTCCAGCATTCGTGGAAAAGTACGCGTCGTTTCTCCAGCAATGGGCCAATTACCTCGTGGAAAAAGGGCTGGATCCTGAATACCAGCTCTGCACGGATGACTTCACGGGACGCCTGGCGCACAACACGAATCTCTCCATCAAAGCTATTCTCGGCTTGGGCGCCTATGCGCAAATCCTGAAGATGGAGGGGAAGAAAGACGCCGCCAATCGCTACCGAACCAAAGCGCAGGAATTCGCCAAGCGCTGGATGGAGATGGCGAACGAGGGCGACCATTATCGGCTGGCCTTTGACAAGCCCGGCACGTGGAGCCAGAAATACAATCTGGTGTGGGACAAAATTCTGGGCTTGAATCTCTTCCCCGCAGAAGTCGCGCATAAGGAAATTGCCTTTTACGAAAATCAGCTCAACCGCTACGGCCTGCCCCTCGATAACCGCAAAACCTACACGAAGCTCGATTGGGAGCTTTGGAGCGCTACCCTGGCGGAATCGCCGGCGGACTGGGAAAAACTTATATCGCCGATCTACGATTGGGTCAGCCAATCGCCCAGCCGAGTTCCCCTCACTGACTATTATTGGACCCGCGACGGCACGCAGGTGGGATTTCAAGCACGTTCGGTAGTAGGCGGGATCTTCATCAAGATGCTTTCGGACCCCGCCTCATGGAAAGCATGGGTCGACCGGAACATCCGCCGAGCTGACTCACTAAAATGAGAAACCTTGAAGAGTCACTATTCTGGGAAATCTTCTATCGGCGCCAGGCGACGCGCTCCGATTTGGAGCATCAATTCAACGTCAGCGCCGCCACGATTTCCCGCTCCGCGGACGAGTTGCTCTCCAAGCGCATCATCATTGAAACCGGCACCACCATTTCTTTTCGCGGACGTCCCCCCGCTCTGCTGCAAATCAATCCTGAACTCGCGGAGGTGGGTGGGCTGGAACTCGATCGTGACCGGATCACGGCGGTGGTGACAGACATGGCCGGCAATCTGCTGGGCCGCGGCGCGGTGGAAGCGAACCCCTCCCACCCCGTCGCCCGAACGCTGCGCGACTGTCAGGGGGCCTTGCGCATCGCGCTGGTGGACGCCGGAGTCAGCCGGGCGCGGCTTGCCCGCATGGGCGTCGGGTATACCGGAAGGTTGGATGTGCAGAGCGGCGTGCGCTTGCACTGGGAAGGAATGCTGCACTGGAGGCGGGTGAACCTCCTCGACGTCTTAAGCGAGGCGTTCGAGATGAACGTTACGCTGCGCGACCGGGCGCAGGCCATGGCGTTTGCGCATCACTTGCTGTGGCCGGAAAACTGCCGCCATCGATCTGCCCTATACGTGCACATCGGCAGTGGAATCGGCGCGGGTATCATTATCGATGGCCGCATGCTTCAGGGGATGACCTTGAACAGTGGAGAAATCGGCCACATCGTGATCGACCGCAACGGCCCGCTTTGCGAATGCGGAAAGAAGGGCTGCCTGGAAGCGTTTGCATCGCTTCCCGCCACCATGGCGCGCGCGCGCGCGGCCTTCGAGCAGAATGCCGATACGTCATTGCACGCTTTAACCAAATCATCGTCGCGGTTGACGCCCCACATGCTGGTTCAGGCGGCGCGGGAGGGCGATCCTCTTGCCCGAGGGGTGCTCATGGAGACCGGAGAGGCGCTGGGAGTCGGTATTGCCAACGCCGTTCAAATCCTCAATCCCTCCCTGGTGGTTCTGGCCGGAAGATTCGCCAACCTGGCGCGGGACTTCCTCCTTGAGGCGGTGACGCGAGTGATTCGCGAGCAGTGTTTTGAAGCTATCTCGCGCGGGTTGGAAGTCCGCGTGGCCCCCTTCCGAAAAGACGTTGGACCCGTCGGTTGCGCGCTGCTGGCCTCCGTGGACGTAGGGGCGGAGGTGATCCAGCGCACCCTCTTTGTCAATGAACCTGCCCGCTCAGCCCGCAAATAACACCACAGCGTGTGACGTTTTCACTTGAATATACGGATCGCCGGAGCGGTGCAACCGTTGCACCGGGGGCACCCGAAACGCCATGATGGCGCGATGAGGCGCTTGCTGGTGGGAGGGACCAGCGGCAGGTTTAAGTCCTGCCGCCGGCCTGTTGCTAACACTCCGATCTAACTTCATCTCTAAAACCGCAGTGCATATCAGAAGAAGAGCTTCATGGAGAACTGCAAGATTCGCGGACTTACCGAAGTGGATGTGATTTTACCAAAGTTCTTATTCCCGACCGTGGCAGTGGGATTGGACAAGTCGGCGCGGTTGAACAAATTAAAGAATTCGGCGCGGAAGGTTAGCTTTCCTTGATCTCCCAAGAAATGCAGGGGCCAGTTGCGGTAGGCTGCCGCGTCCGTATTCAGGTAACCAGGACCGGAGATGGAATTGCGGGCCACATCTCCAAACGAGCCGCCCGCGGGTTCCGCAAAGGAGCTGGTGTTGAAGTACGCGGCAATTTCGTTGGAGCGGCCGTGAGCGATCCCGTAAGGGCCCACCAATTCCGCCGTGCTTTTTCCGGTGCACGCGCAGGAACTGTTGCCGCTCATGACGGTGAAGGGAGTACCGTCTTGCAGCGTGATAATTCCACTGGTCTCCCAGTTACCCAGGATCGCACTCGCGTAGCGTGAATTCATCGCATGTCCGGCGTCGGGGACGCGGTAGACCACGGAATCCACAAAGCGCTGGCGGCGGTCGAAGTCCCCGGGGCCCCGGAATTGGAAGAAGTTGTGCGGGTCCCAAAGGGTATTGGAAGTGATTTGTTCGTCGGAAGACTCGTAGTCCATGTTTTTGGAATAGGTATAACTTAATTTGTTGCTCAAGCCCCGGGACATTCTCTTCTCGACGGAGAGCTGGAGGGAATTGTACTCCTGGTTCAGGCCTGCCATCAGCAGGTCCAACTCCTGGTATTGCTGCTCCGGCCGGCGGGCGTTTTCGGTCGACAAATTCTGCGCCAGGGTCACGCCAGGTGCGGAGTTGTAAACGGGTGGGTTGTCGTCGTAATCGGCCCAGAGGTGGGTTCCTTTGCTGCCCACATAGCTGGCGCTAACAAGCCAGTTCTGGCGCACTTGGCGTTGGATGGTCAGGTTCCAGGATTGCTCATAGGGCAGGTTTTGCGAGGATTGGACGGCCGCCGCCACCATGGGAAGGCTGAAAGCAGAATTCTTCTGGAAGTCACCTGCATAGGGGAAAACATTCAAGCTCGTCCGGCCCGCGTAGGGATTGTCAAAGGAGCCGCTGGTAAAGTTGACCGTAAAGTCATACGGCGACTGGTCGTTCATGTTGTTGTACTCATAAGTCTCGGGGGTATCGTAATACATTCCGTAGGCGCCCCGAATGCTGGTTCTGCCGTCGCCAAAAACATCGTAGGCGAAGCCAAAGCGCGGGCCGAAGTGGCGATAGTTATTGGGAATAACTCCCGCGGGAAGGGTATTGCCCGAGGGACCTTTGTCTCCAACGTACAGCAATCCGGGAGGGGAATTTACAAAAACTGTCGATACCGTACCGGCGTTGTAGGCCGCCTGGTTATACATGGTGATGCGGTTATTGGTATCGGTGATCGGAAATTCCGGTTCCCAACGCCCCCCGAAATTGAGCGTGAGGCGCGGCGTCACGCGGAAGGTATCGCCCGCGTAAAACCCGACATAATATAAGCGCTTGTATTCGATTTCGCCATTGCCCTGCCCGAAGCTGCTAAACTGGCCGATGATGTAATCCGCTTCGTCAAAGCCTGACCATTCTCCGTTGAAACCAAAACCTGGGTCGTCATAAGTGTTCCACTCGTTGTAGCGGGAATCCTCGATTTGGGCGCCCCACGACAGGGTGTGCCGGCCCTTGATCCACTCCCAATTTTGAGCGAATTCCATGTTGCTTCTCCCGAACCTCGCCGGATTGCCGGAGCCGAAGCTGTAACCGCTTGTCCCGCCCAAACTCGCGCCGATGCCGTTACCCATGGGGTTAAGACTGGGAACGAAGTTCTTCATGGTGCCCGGAAAGGCATAAGACCGCAGGCCGTTGTAATCATTGGCGGTGAAGCGGGTTTGCACCAACATCCCGGGAGAAATGGTGTAATTGAAGGCGATCGTGCCGTTCTCCGCCGTTCCGATGATGCCCTGCGTACTGGTGAATATATTATTGGCAGCCATATAGGGAGGGATTGCCTGGTAGTTGCGGTAGAGCCGTACATAGAGAGTGCTCTTCTGGTTAATGTTGTAATCCCCGCGCGTGATCCACTCGTGGGCGTTCTGGAGCGAGGGGGTGGAGTAATAAACCAAGCCATTCGAACCCGTCGGCACGGGAGCGTAAGCCAATATGGCCTGTCCGGCGGCTGACCACTCCGTCTTGGGAATCACATTGCCCGTGTAAGGGGCGTTGCCATTCAGAGGATCATGCAATTGTTGGGACGAGGTAGTGCAGAGGCCCGCGGTGAACCCCGCGGTGCACAGGTCTGCGAAATTGCCCTGCCGGTGATTGGCCGACATGCTGAGGTGGTTTCCGGAGGCGCTCAGGGAGCGGACCCAGGTTTGTTGATAGCCGCCAAAAAAGAAAAGTTTATCCTTCTTGATGGGGCCGCTGAAGGTGAATCCCGCCTGGTTCTGTTTGAGATTGTCGGCGCCATGCGAGAAGAAATTATTGGCGTCGAAGGCGGTGTTGCGCACGAACTCGAAGGCATCCCCATGGAAGCCATTGGTGCCGCTCTTGGTGACCACGTTTACGCGGCCACCATTATTTCTGCCGTATTCCGCTCCCTCGCCGGACGTCTCCACGCTGAATTCCTGCACCGCGTCGGGAAACGGATACGGCATCATGGTGCTTTGCAGGTTGTCCATGTTATCGCCGCCGTCCAGCGTAAAGGACATGGTATCTTGGCGGGCGCCGTCCACCGAAAATCTGCGGGCGGCAACAGCCATCTTGGCGCCGTCTCCACTGCCACCCGTGGGGCCGGAGGCCGACTGAACCCCGGGCACCAGTGAGGTGAGATCCGCCAAGTCGCGGCCGTTGAGGGGGAGTTCAAGGGCGCGCGTGTTGTCGATCGTGCCTTTCAGGTCGCCGCCGCTTAGATCGACGGCCACGGCTTCGGCCTGTACATTCACCGTGGTACTGACCGAGCCCACCGTGAGAGTTATATCCACCCTCCGGTTATCGTTTACCTGTAAGACGATGCCCGTTTGCTCGAGGGCGCGAAAGCCCTCCTTCTCTACTTTCAGTTTGTATTCACCAACGGGGATGGAGGGAAACGTCCACTCCCCAGCATCATTGGATCTCTCTGTGTGGACGACGCCCGTTGCGACATGAGTGAGAGTAATGAGCGCCTTAGGGATTACAGCGCCTTGCTGGTCTGCAACGCGGCCGTACAATCCCGCGCTGTCGCGCTGTTGGCCCCATAAGCATCCGGCCAAAAATAGGAATACCACGCTCACTCCTACAAAACGTTGCAGGCGATGCATATGATCCTCCTTAACTGTTGTTTATGGAGTTCGTCCCAGACCTGACGCGATTGAATCGGACC
>Ga0326728_10015762_pt1 | contig 15614 bp, 10 predicted proteins | sample MB3enrmetagenome_FD_207602 | JGI IMG/M metagenome (GOLD analysis project Ga0326728, IMG submission 207602) | Lab enriched peat soil microbial communities from McLean, Ithaca, NY, United States - MB31MN | ecosystem: Environmental > Terrestrial > Soil > Wetlands > Peat | place: USA: New York...
CGCCCAAAAAGATGTCGTACCAAGCTCCGACGTGGAAGATGGGCACCGTGATCTGCGAGAAATGGTCCTCGATCGACACTTGTTTCCAGTAATCGTCGAAGCCCGGATGAGCCAGCCAGTCGACGAAGTAAGAGGCCAGCTCCTCGGGAGTTTTCGTGGATTTGCCGGCCAGGTCTGCATCGAATAGCGGGTAAGAGGCCAGTGGCAGCTTCAAGACGCGGCGCATGGCGTTGGATCGCGCCCGCGCGCGCCGGTTGAGCGTATCTTGAGCAAGGCCGGAAGTCCACGATTCGTTAAACCATTGCTCGAAAGCCCCGCCCTGGTACGTCCATCCTTCGTGGTAGTTGGAGGCTGTGACAAAGGGGTGAATCCCTGCCAGGTGGGGTGGGGAAGCCATCGCGGCCAGCATCTGCGTGGCGCCCACGTACGATCCGCCATACATCCCCACCTTGCCATTCGACCAGGGGAGCGAAGCAGCCCACTCCACGGTGTCGTAACCGTCCGCCGACTCGTGTCTGAACGGATCCCATTCGCCGTCCGAACTGTAACGGCCGCGCACGTCCTGAATGATCACGACGTACCCCAAGGCTGCGGCGCGAAGACCGAAATCCACTTCCTCCCGCTTGTCGTACGGCGTCCGTTCCAAAATGGCGGGAAACTTCCCGTCGGCTTTGGGCCGGTAGATGTCGGCGCGTAGAACGACTCGGTCTCGCATCTTGGCCTCGACGCCCCGCTCAAGCAGGACGTCGTAGTGTTCTGCGGCAAGAGTCGCTGCGGAAATCAGACCAAGGGCGGCAATAACAAATAAGGGAATCCGTTGTCGATTCATAGTCACCTCTTTCAGGGGCGGATGGGCAGGTAGGCAGATGGGGCGGTGGTTCGTCATTGACCAGTCGACCTGATGACCTGTCCGTTGAATGTGCTACTCATCCCCGACCTGCCCATCTGGCTACCTGCCCACCTGCCCAGTTCGTTGAGCGCTTGGAGAACCCTGTCAACTTCTTCCGCCGTGTTGTAGTGCACGAGGCCGATGCGCAACATGCCGCCGGTAGGTTCGACTCCCAACCGCTCGCTCAGGTTAAGAGCGTAGTAGTTCCCGTCCCAGGTGAAAATTCCACGCTCACCGAGATAGCTTGCCAGCTCGCGCGGAGTGTGGCCCGCGACGCGAATCGCGACCGTCGGCACGCGCTCAGCGCCTCGCGCAGCCTCCTTGATTCCGTAGAACGTGAGGCCCGGAATGGCCAACAGTCCTTTAATCAACCGTTCCGCCAAGCCGCGTTCATAGGGACGAATGACGTCGTAAGCGGCCAGGAGGGCTGCTCGACGCGAGGTTGCGGAGGGCGTGGCGCGCCGGCCAAGTTCGGTGAGATAATCGACTGCAGCAAGAATGCCTGCCTGTCCTTCGTGGTTCTGCGTGCCGGTTTCCCAGCGGAAGGGATTCTCCTCCGTGGCAGGCCGGACTTTGTAAGGCCGTAAACGGGCCAGATGTTCGCGCTTGCCGTACAGCGCTCCGGAATGCGGCCCAAAGAACTTATAAGGAGAGCAGACCAGGAAATCGCAGTCGAGGCGGCGAACATCGATTGGGCCGTGCGGGGCGTAATGGACCGCGTCGATGTAAACCAGCGCGCCTGCTTCATGCGCCAGGCGAGTAATCTCCTCCACCTTGTTGATGGTCCCCACAGCATTGGAAGCGTAGCCCACCGCCACCACCCGAGTCCGCGGGGTGATTTGCCGTTCGAGGTCGGCCATGTCCAAAGTACAGTCCGAGCGATTGATATCCGCGAAGCGCACCCGACAGCCACGCTCTTCGAGCGCGCACCAGGGCGCCACATTGCCGTCATGGTCCAGCCGTGTGACCACCAACTCATCGCCCGGCCCGAATTCTCGTCCCAAGGCGCGGCTGAGGCTGAAAGTCAAAGTCGTCATGTTCGGTCCGAAGATCACTTCCTCAGCGTCGCAGCCCAGTAAATCGGCCACTGCGGCGTGCGCTGCCGCGATGACCTCGTCGCTCTTTTTACTGGTCAAGAACGCGCCGTGGGTGTTGGCGTTGGAACTCGTCAGGTAATCACGCATCGCATCGATTACGCGCTGAGGGACTTGAGTGCCACCGGGACCGTCAAAGTAGACCGCCGGCCTGCCACTCACTTGTACGGCCAGGGCAGGAAACTGACTGCGGGCCCAATCGATGTCGAGCGTGGACATGGACTCCTCCTGAGAGACTTGGAATTATGCCACAAATGCAGGAGTCAGGAGCCAGGAGTCAGAATAGAGGTTGCCAGGGCGTTTCCGATTGCCTTCTGCGCTTTGTTATTCGGACTTTTTGTGTGCGGCCAACAGCATCACAGTGCGATAGGGTCTGTGCCGTGGGGGTTTTCTACTGACTCCTGACTTCTGACTCCTGAATCCTGACTCCTGGCTCGTATTCCTGAGTCATTCGCCCGCCTCCATGCATCCAATTTACTGACGAGAAGGCATTTTCAATCAAACTCAGAAAAGGAGCTTCTATGCCGTTCACACTTCCGCCGCTGCCCTACGCTTTTGACGCGCTGGAACCCTCCATCGATAAGATGACCATGGAGATTCACCATGGCAAGCACCATGGAACTTACGTTACCAACTTGAATAAGGCACTCGAGTCGCTGCCAGGCTTGGCCAGTAAGACCGTTGAGGAACTGCTGGCCAATGGCTGCGCTATGGTTCCGGAGAATATCCGCACGGTCGTACGCAACAATGGCGGCGGCCATATTAACCATTCCATGTTCTGGCAGATTATGGCGCCCAAAGCCGGTGGACAACCCGGTGGCCACTTGGCGCAGGCCCTTCAGAGCACTTTCGGCACTTTCGATCAGTTCAAGGAGAAATTCACCGCCGCAGCCCTCGGCCGCTTCGGTTCAGGCTGGGCGTGGCTGGCCGCACAAGGTGGAAAGCTCGATATCTATTCCACCGCGAATCAGGACAGCCCCGTGATGGAAGGCAAGTATCCCGTACTGGGTCTCGACGTGTGGGAGCATGCCTACTACCTCAAGTACCAGAACCGCCGCGCTGAGTACATCGCCGCCTGGTGGAACGTGGTGAATTGGGCTGAAATCGAGAAGCGCTTCAACGTCGTGAAATAAGCCGAGTGAAGCAGTTGTAGGGGCGGCCCCTGTGGCCGCCCACGCGCAACATTCCCGAGCTTGTGGTCTTGCCAAGACGTAGTCTCTTCACGTATCGTCCTCAATCGGGATGGCCCGGTACACCATTTTCAACGAAGATTGTCTCACCTGGATGGGGCGCCATGCTGACCGCACTTTCCACGCCATCGTCACAGACCCGCCCTACGGCCTGAAAGAGTACACAAGGGTCGAGAAAGAAAAGCTGCGAAAAGGCAGGGGCGGGGTCTGGCGTATCCCACCTTCCTTCGATGGGTGCAAGCGCAGGCCGGTGCCGCGATTCACCGTATTGACCGAGGCGGACCGCGACAGGCTGCGCTGCTTCTTCCTGAATTTTGGACAGCAGGCCGTCCGGGTCCTCGTGCCGGGTGGGCACTTGCTGATTGCCGCCAATCCCCTCCTGTCGCACCTTGTTTATCAACCCCTGATGGACGCTGGCTTCGAGAAGCGTGGCGAGATTATCCGCTTGGTGAAAACCCTGCGCGGCGGAGACAGGCCCAAGAACGCCCACGAGGAGTTCGCTGACGTAACGGTGATGCCGCGATCCTGCTGGGAGCCGTGGGGAGTATTTCGAAAACCTTGTGAGGGTCGCGTCCAGGACAACTTGCGCAAGTGGAAGACGGGCGGGCTGCGACGACGATCCGAGCAGCGGCCATTCGAAGATGTCATCCCCTCCGCGCCAACGCGGCCCGAGGAGCGCGCCATTGCGCCGCACCCTTCGCTCAAGCCTCAAGCCTTCATGCGCCAGATCGTTCGCACCTCGCTTCCGCTGGGGGAAGGAGTGGTGCTTGACCCCTTCATGGGCGGCGGCGCCACGATAGCTGCCGCCGTGGCTGTCGGATACGACAGCGTGGGGATTGAAATCGATCCTGCCTTCTTCAAGATTGCGGAGCGAGCCATTCCGCAGCTCAGCCGACTTGAGGCGCGGTAGTCGTCGCCCCCGCGAAAACGGGGGGATGTAGGGGCGGTTCGCGAACCGCCCCTACTTTCCAGGGATGGATTCCCGCTTTCGCGGGAATGACAATCGCGGGGTGCGTGCTTTCGGCATGCGACTGCAGTCTCACTTTCCCACGCAAAACGTCGAAAAGATGATGTCCAGCACGTCATCCACGTAGGTCGCGCCGGTAATTTGATCGAGAGGGCGAAGGGCTTCATAAAGGTCGAGTAGAAGCATCTCGTGCGGGACGTGTTGCTCTGTCGCGTAGTGCGCCTTGCCGAGCGCTTGAAGCGAATCCTTCAGAAGCTGCTGATGCCGCAAGTTGGTAATGAATTCACCTTCTGTGCCCAGGTCGTGCGCAGGCGCGGCGACCTCGAGGATTTTCTTTCTAAGCTCGGGAATTCCGTCGCCGGTTAGGGCGGAGGTCCAAACAACAGGAATCCCCTCCAGGTCCGCCCTCGAGATTTTTGAGGGAAGATCGGATTTGTTGCAGGCCACCAGCAGCGCGCCCAGCGGCCGCACCTTGTTCAGCAAATTGGAATCCGCATCGGTCCATCCTTCGGAAGCGTCAACCACCAGAAGCCGCAAGTCGGAATCGGCGATAGCCTGAAAGGATCTTTCCACGCCGATCTTTTCCACCTCATCCTCTGTGTGGCGGATGCCCGCCGTATCCACGAAGCGCAGCGGGATACCCCCAATACTCGCCGTTTCGGACACCAGATCGCGGGTGGTCCCTGGGGTTGAGGTCACAATCGCTCGTTCTTCGTTGAGCAGACGGTTGAACAGGCTCGACTTGCCGACATTGGGACGGCCCACAATGGCCAGGCTCACTCCCTCGCGAACGATTCTGCCGAATTCGTAGCCCTGCACCAGCGCCTCGAGGTCGCCACGGAGCCGGTCAAGGCGCGAGAGGATCTCCCTCGATTCCATGACGGCCACATCGTCTTCGGCGAAGTCGATTCCGGCCTCCAGCCTGGCGATGAGTTCGAGCAGAACCTGCTTGTGCGGTTTTATCCGAGCCGAGACCGCGCCTTCGAGTTGTTGCGCGGCCACGCGGGCCTGATAGAGCGTGCGCGACTCAATAAGGTCCCGGACAGCTTCCGCCTGTGTCAGGTCGATGCGCCCGTTGAGAAATGCCCGCAGGGTGAACTCGCCCGGCTCGGCGACGCGCGCTCCGCGGCCGAGGCAGCACTCCGCCAGATAGCGGAGGATTACCGGAGCGCCATGGCAGGAGATTTCGACGACGTCTTCCGCGGTGTACGAGTGCGGGCGCCGGAAGTAAGTGACCACCACCTGGTCCAGAACTTTGCTGCCCTGCGGATCGCAGAATTCGCCCAGGGTGGCCCGCTGGATTTCGAGCGGCAACTTGGGGAAACGGATGAGGCCGGTGGCGATATCGGCCGCTTGGCTCCCCGACAAACGCACCACCCCAAGGCCGCCGCGGCCGGGCGGCGTGGCAACGGCTACGATGGTGTCGTCGTGGGACATGCAATCGGGAGATCGGCTGAACAATTTGCGATTTGTGATTTGTGATCTGCGATTGGGCTTTTCAACCACCAATCACCATTTGCCAACAGTTCAGCGAACGATTTGCGATCCGTGACTTGTGAGCTGTGGCTGGGCTTTTCAATCACCAATCACCGATCGCCAATAGTTCACCCGATCATCGGATCATCGGATGGGCTTAATCACAATATGGCGTTCGGGCCCCACGCCTTCGCTCACGGTTTGGAGGTTCGGCTGGTCTCTCAGCGCCAGGTGAATGATCCGCCTTTCGCGCGGGGACATGGGGCTCAGGGCGAAGGGATCGCCGCTCTCCAGGACCCGCTCCGCGGCGACCTGCGCGGTGAGTTTTAATTCTTCAATGCGCATCTGCCGCCAGTCGTGGCAGTCGAAGGCAAACTTGCGCAGGCATTCTTCCCGCAGACGCACGGCTTTCAGAATGACGTGCTCCAAAGCATCCAGAAGCGCTCCATTTCGTTCTAAGAGGAGGTCGGCATCCGCGCCCTTAAAGTCGATCACATACTCGGGCGAGTCTTCCTCGGCTGTGTCTTGAGGCAGGTGATGAACTGCGAACGAGAGCGCAAACCCGCCCTGCTGGAGGATCTTTTTCAGCAGCGCGTTAATCGGTTCGACATAGCTGTCCACAGGATGAGCCGGAGTCTGTTCGCCATTCTGCGAGTCCATCGAAGACCAGCCTTTCACTTCGAGCGTGCCGCAGGGGCCGGAGCTATCGGGGGCATGGGCATAAACTTGTTGAGCAGGAGTTGCTGCACAATTCCCACGACATTGGCAGTCAGAAAATAGAGAACCAGGCCGCTGGGGAGATTATAAAACATAATGCCAAAAATCAGTGGCGTGAGTAACATCATACGTTGCTGGGCAGGGTCCGCAGTGGCGATCGGTGTCATTTTCTGCATGATGAACAGGCTTATGACCATCACCGTGGGAAGAATCGCCAGCGGAAATCCAAAGGGATGGAATTTATCCGGCGCCGAAAGGTCTTTGATCCACCATATCCAGGGGGCGTGACGCAGCTCGATCGGCAGGTCGAGCACCCGATAAAAGCCATAAAGAAAGGGGAGTTGGAGCGCCATCGGCAGGCACCCGCCCAGAGGGTTGACGCCGTGCTCCTTGTAGAGGTTCATCATCTCCTCGTTCATGCGCGCCTTTTTCGGGTCGTTGAACTTTAGGTTCTTATATTTCTCCTGAATGCTCTTCACCAGCGGGCCGATGCGCTGCATTTCCTGCGCCGAACGGATGCTCTTCAATTTCAGCGGAAACATAGCGAAGTTGATGAGAACCGTCAGAATCACGATCGCCCATCCGTAGTTGTGCGCCCAATGGTCATAAATGTAGCGCAGCCCAAGGAACAGCGGCTTGGCGACAAAAGCAAACCACCCGAAGTCCACTAGGGAGTCCAGCGGAGGACTCTCTGCGCGCAGTACGTCAAGGTTCTTCGGCCCCACGAACATCCGAAACGCCAGGGGCTTTTCCCTCTCCTCTCCCAACTGCGCGAAGATGGGGCTGGGCTTGTCGGAATCCTTCCCGCTCCAATCGGTCGGAGTCCAGGTCTGCCGGCCTAGCTTGAATGTCTGGTCCGGGGAGTCGGGCAGGAAAATTCCTGCGAAGTAACGGTCTTCGAGGCCCGCAAGCTGAAGCGGCGCGGGCATGGAGCGGTCGGCGCCCAGTTTTCGTTGCGCGACCGTGGTCAGATCACCGATGGAACCGTAAACACCCATCGAATAGGTATTGATAATCGCGGGCGCCAAGGAGTGATCGCCGAACCCGCCCGGCCAAGTCACTTCGACAGGCAGGTAATGGCCCCCTTCAACGACACTCACCTCGGTGTGAAGGTCATAACCCGTCTCGAAGCTGAAAACCTTGCGCACTTGCACCCTGCCATCGCTGTAGCTGAATTCGAGCTTGGCGGGCGGCTTCAACGGTGTGCCGGCAGGAGCGGCCACGTAGAGTGCGGAGTTCAGCTTGTTCGATAGGTCGACGTCGGCGATTTTCAGGCTCATGGGGAAGCCGAGCTTCCCGCACGCCTCGTCGTCAATGAGGTCCAAGGGAGCCTCTTTGGCGTCGCGATATCTCTTCAGGATCCAGTTCTCCGCCACGGCCCCTCGCGTGGAGAAGGTCACCTTATAAAGGTCGCTTTCAACGACAATGTCCTCCGCCTTGCTTCCTTCCACAACCGGCAGCGTGGGAGGAACGGGAGGGCTTGGAGCGGCAGTGGCAGCGGAGGGCTTCTCAGGAGCCGGTTGGGTCGCCACAGCAGGGTTGGACTTGGTCGATGGCTTTGGGGGCGGTTCTTTGACAAAGAACACGCGCCAGAGCATGAGCATCACAAAGGAGAGCGCGAATGCCGCCAGCACCCGCTTTTCTTGGTCCACAAATGTCCTCTCGGCGTAGGGCCGGCTCGCGAACCACCCTTACCAATCACGCACCGTAGCCCTGTCAAGGTAGGGGCGGTTCGCGAACTGCCCCTGCCGGTCACATGCCGTAGCCTCACAAAAGTCAGGGCACCGGGTCAATGCCGCGCCCTCCCAACGGCCTGCAGCGCAGGAGCCGGCCAAGCGCCAAACGAATGCCGCGCCAGGCCCCCCACTTCTCGACCGCTTCATACGCGTAGGTTGAGCATGACGGGTAGAAACGGCAAGCCGACGGAAAGGCCGGAGAAAGGCAAGCCTGGTAGAACCTGATCAAAGCTAGCGTAATGAACTTCACTTCGCACGCAACTCCTCGGCCATTCCCGGAGGAGGCTGGCTGGGGAAAAGCCGCAATAGCTCTCCTTCCAGATTCCGAAACGGGACTGTCGCCACCGGCTCGCGCGGATTCACCAGTATGTCCCAGCCGCCCGGCAGTTGCGCGCGGTGACGCCGAAACACCTCTCGCAAACGGCGCCTCAGCCGATTACGCAGCACGGCGTTCCCCAGCCGTGTGGGCGTGGTGACCCCGAACCGCGATTGGGGCAGGCCATTGGGCCGCACAAAGATCGTACACAGTGAGGCGCTGCGGCGACGCCCTTCGTCATAGACTCGCCGAAACTCGCCTCGACGCAGCAGCCGGGAACTCTTGGGAAAAGTTTGAGACGCCAACCGTGTTCTTATGGAGTCAGGCTGTGACGACCCTTTAGACGCCGACGCTTCAACACGTTGCGGCCTCCCGGAGTCCTCATGCGCACGCGGAATCCATGTGTCTTGGCTCGGCGCCTACGATTAGGTTGAAAGGTCCTTTTCAAACCGCCACACTCCCTAATAGATTTCTGGCCTCGGGGCCAAACTAGAAACATAACCCGAGCCGTTGCAACAAGTCAAGCGGAGGTCATTGAGGGTAGTGTCCTAGTTTGGGCGTAGCGCCGACCTTTAGGTCGGCAAATGCTGGCCTGAAGGCCAGCGCTACCATCAAATTAGGACAGTACCTCATTGAGCGACGGCGTATACGCGCACGTAGTCCACCAGGGTCTCAGACGGGAACGGCGCGCTGCTGGTGGGATTGCCCGGCCAACTCCCGCCCACCGCCAGGTTCACGATCAAGTACTGAGCGTTGCCTGAGTCAAAGGGCCACACGGCGCCGGGAAACGACGCCAGGCTCGCCGGAGTGTAGCTGGCGTAGATGTTGCCAGGGTCGTCGATGTAGAGCTGGATCGAGCCCGGCTTCCAGATCATTCCGTAGGTGTGCCAGCCAGTGGCTGTCTGCCCGCTCGGGAAGTTGTACCGAGTCCCCAGGTTTTCCCCGATGAAACCCGTGCCGTGAATCGAGCCGTCGTTCCAGTCGGGTTTGCCAGCGGCATTCACGCGCTCCTGAATGTCGATCTCTCCGCAGGCGGGCCACGAGTCCGTCACGATGTTGTTGCCCAACATCCAGAAGGCCGGCCAGAACCCTTGCGCCTCCGGCACCATAATGCGCGCCTCAATGCGCCCGTAGAGAATGCTGAACAGGCCCTGCGACTTCATGCGCCCGGAGGTGTAAACGCCGGAGGAAGGCTGCTCCGCCACGATGTGCAAGAAGCCATCCGTGCCCACGTAGACGTTCGGTCTTGTCGGATCGCACGGGTTGGCTGCGGAGCCCCAGGCGCAGTAGTCTTCCAGTTCCTGGTTGCCAAAGCCGCCCGCTCCCGTGTCGTAAGTCCACACTGCGGGATTCGGCTGAGCATTGGCGCCCGTGGCGTTCGCGAACTCGTCGGACCAGACCAGCGCGCCCGGCGCCACCGTCGTCGGGGGAGTCCAAGTGGCCACGCCGCTCGAGGCGGCCCCGGGCCAAGTGGCAATGGCATTGACGGTCAGGTTTGAGGAGATGAGCATCGGAGCCTGATAAGTTGGAGAGGATGGCGTGGGCGTTGACCCGTCGATGGTGTAATGCACCGTCACCCCGCTAACGCTGTTGATGGACAAAATGGCGAGAATTACCGCCCCGTTCTGCGCCGCTGTGGTTGAGAACAACGGAGCCACCAAAGGAGCGTTTGAGGGTGATGGTGGCGGACTGCCGCTCCCGCTGCACGATGCGGCAGAAACAGCCAAGCTCAGTGCAATCAGAAAAACAACCCCTTTATTTTCAATACAATGCCGGCTATAGCGTGATAAGTTGTGCGTTTTCAACAACATACAAGCATTTCCTCCTTGTCTCTCACGCCGACCGTTTGTTTTCATAGACATTCCCGGATCGTTCGTTCAAATTCAAGTCGAAAAGTCGAGAGTCGAAGGTTGAAGAGCGACAAACCGCCGGTGTCTGCTCGCCTGACCTGTCGATTTGGCTTCACGACTCCTCGACTTCTTGACTTCTCAACTCCTCGACTGTTTGTTTTCATAGACATTCTCGCTTTGTTCCGGGAATTCGTAGCGCCGATCTTTAGATCGGCATGTCGGCAAAGCGAGATTGCTGACCTGAAGGTCAGCGCTACCGCAGCGGCGTGCGTTCCACAGCCTTCCTTTGTTTTCATAGACATTCTCGCTTTGTTCCGTCGAATTCAAGTCGAGAAGTCGAGAGTCGAGGGTTGAAGAGTGACAGACCGTCGGCGTTCGACCCTCGGACTTCTTGATTTGGCTTCGCGACTCCTCGACTTCTTGACTTCTCAACTCCTCGACTGTTCGTTCCGATTTGGAACGCGGCAGCAACAGCTACCGCATTTCCCTGCCAGAAGCCACCGCACAAAACCAGGGCAATAAAGCCCTCTCCGAGGGGCATAGGCGCTAGAATAAGCCCGTCACCCCACGCCAAGCCGCATCAGCGGCGCAAGAATGTGGCCCACGGCGACAGCCGTGGGATCACGGCACACAGAGAGCACGCTGAGCCACGTGGTGGCGACAGAAGATCTGCGGTCATCAAGACAGCTCTGTCGCCCCTCCCAGGGCTTTTCAGGCGCATCGTCCCTGCTCTCTCCCCACGGCTGTCGCCGTGGGCCACATTCTTGCGCCCGCCCCGGCGGGCTGCAGGACCTGATCGAGCCTATTCTAGCGCCTATGCCCCTCGGGAGAGGGCGGTTGATTCATGGATGGCGGTCCTCTGTAGCCGACTTCTTGTCATTTGCCCCGTCTGGCCTTGCCGCTCGGAACCCTTGACTTCGTTTCCGCAAATTGTGCTGTTCTTGCTCCTTTCAGGCCCTGATTTGTGCCAATTGGCGCGCAAAACGCGCATAATTTGCAGCATTCAAAAAAGTGATGTGATTTGTTTTCAAGTACTTCTTAGCTTCGTTCCCACTATTTTTCATTTTTTGTAGTTCTCTACATTCCCCCATAGCCGGGACCGTTCCGCTTCCTCTTGCGCCTCGGTGCGGGCGGGCGCTCGCCTACGACGATGTGTCCACAACATGACCACCATGGTAGGCTATCACAAGCCCGTGACCTTGTCAAGCGGAAAATGCAAAAAAAGTGAGCGGACTGTCCCGATGGACCCGCGCCGAGCCGGGCGAGCACCGGGATTGTGGCGGGGATTATGGTGCGGGCCGGTTGGCCCCTAACGACCAGAAGCGCCGACCCGGCGAGGCAGTTATCTCGCACCTTGAGGCTGCGGGCGCATGCGCCAACCGGCCTGACGTTTGTCTATTGCCACAGGTTGGTGTTCACTGCCCTCTTGTAAGGATCGTGAACCCTTCCGCCGTAGTTGGGCAGTGTAGGGTCAGGCACCCATCCGTACGGGTCGACCGGTATTCCCATTGGGTTGTGCACCTCAAAGTGAAGGTGAGGGTCCCTCGGCACACCCGCAGTTCCGGAAAGCCCGATCACCTGACCAGCAGCCACTCTGTCACCCGCCTTGACCTTGATGTCTTGCCGGTCCATGTGCAGGTAGATCGTTGAATACCCGTTATCGTGCAGTATGACGACCGGGTCAAACTCAGGACCTCCTCCGGGGCAGTGCTTTCTGTTCGTCCCGATCACGCACACCACCGTGCCATCCGCGGCGGCCAGAACAGGCGTTTTGCCGCTGCGATTGCAGGGCGTCGGGTAGCTTGAGCAAAGCGTTCCGTCCTGGTTCTGGTCAGTCGTCCTGTAGTCGTAACCAGGATGGCCCTCGTAGTACAAGAAGTTCTCGTGGCCTCCGCCAGCGTAGTGACCATTAACGACAAAAGCTTTGCCAGAGCCGTTCCGAAAGCCGTAGAGGGGGTTCTTCATACCCGTGATCAAGCATGTGTAGCTCGCGACAAAGTCTGAGCCGAATAGTCTGAACCCTTCCTCCCCCGTATACGCCGTCATGGCCTGATCAGCACAGTAACTTGCAGCCATCGAGTGATCAAAGACCGAGTTGATCGCCGCGGTCCGATGGTGATCTTGGTCACGAAGGCATCTGCTCCGCCGCCTCCTGTGTCGGTGACGCCACCCGTCTGCAGTTCGGTCGAATTAGTTAAGCTAGATTGTTGGCCGATAGGAGAACCCAAAGAGTAGGGATTGAAAATGAGCGAGTTAGGCAATGCTCCGGACGTTCCGGTGATTGAGGCCCAGGTGCCACTGTTATTTGTGGCTGCGCCAGCGAAGTACACATTGCCGGCCCCGTCAAGAATCATCCCACCGGCCGCGCCGGGCGACAGCGGAGATTGGGCCTGCCACCCTACCGATGAGAGCAAGTTCCCGTTGGTGTCGTACGTCAACAAAAAGGGGACAGGAGACTGCCCGTTCGCGTCTTCAATTCCGGAAACGAGCAAGTGACCGGTGGGATCAATGGCCACACTCGCGGCGCTGTCATACCCCGGTCCGCCCCAAGTTGTTGCCCATTGAAAAGCCCCACCGGAGTTAAGCTTCAAGACCATTGCGTCGAAGTTGCACTGGGCGGAGTTCGGGTTCTGATACTGACCGCAGTGACGCCCTCCGACGTAAATATTCCCGCCACTATCCGTTGTCAAGGCTCGGAAACCCCAGGACTCATCTTGACCTGGAAGTGGAGTCGCCCAATTCTCGCTCCAAAGGAAGTTGCCGTTACTATCGTACTTCACCAGGAGAAGCGAGTTGTGATTTGGGGACACACTGTAGTCCCAACTGATTCCCGCAATAATGACGTTTCCGCCTGGGTCGACCGTGAGAGAATAGCCAGAGTCGTAAGTTGCAGGTCCTTTCCAGCTTGCCGTCCAGAGTGGCGAGCCACCATTCGGGCTAAACTTCAAAAGAACAACGCAACTACCGAAGCTGTAACTCTCCCCAACGACATAGATATTCCCGCGCGAGTCGAAACCGAGGTTGTAGCCTTGCTCCCAACTGGGCCCACCCCACGTGGTGCCCCACTGTAGATTGCCGTCAGTGTCAAGCTTCAGGAGAAACAAATCACGCCAGCCTGCACCGAAGCTGCCCGTACCGCCTGTGACGTAGAGGTAGCCATCGGGACCGACTGCGATCGCGCTGGCATACTCATCGGCAGAATCGCCCCACGTTCTGGACCAAAGCAGTGTGCCCGCCGGGCTGTACTTGAGCAGCAAGGCATCCTGCCCGCCGGCGCCAAAGCTGTATGTATAACCCGCGAGATAGGCATTTCCGCTGCTGTCGACGGCGATACCGGATATCTCGTCGTCGCCGCTTCCTCCCCACGTATGCACCCAGGCTGCGGTAAAGACGCTGTTCTGTGCCCGTGCCGTCATTGAGCAAGCCAGCAGGACGGCGCAAAGACTCATGCACGGACACCACACGCTCCGTGTCTTCTCTGGATCAATTACCCTCATATGTCACCCCTTTTTAGATGGAATTCATACATTGAATAAGGGTTCGGCCATTCGGTTTGTGATTGGCCTCGTGCCTTATTGCGCCCTGTTATGCTCCGGGTGTATATTGCGACGCAACAGGTTTTAGGGGGCGATAAGGCGCTTTAGCAGGCAATTGCCCCCGAACCCGCACCGCACCTCTTTCGCGGTCACGAAGGGGGGCGCAAGATGTCTGAAATCCACGACCGACTTGAGTCCTGGAAGGCGATTGCGGAATACCTCGATCACGACACTACCACCGTGGCGCGCTGGGCGAAGGAACGGGGTCTGCCTGTTTATTCTGTTCCGGGGGGAGGGCATCGTCGCCGGGCGGTGTACGCCTACAAGACGGAGATTAACGCGTGGTTGCGCAGGTCGGCCAATCAGGGCGCAGCAGCCGAGGATCCGAACGGGGCTCTGCGAAACGCGTCCGGCGAATCGAGCAGCGGAACGCAGCCGGCATCCCATCCGCCGACGGAAGAGGAGAGGCCACGCCTTGGCGAGACCGCGGTTTCCGGAGCGAGATTCCGCGCTTCGCTCGGAATGACACGAGCGAGCGAAGGTTCGCAGGTCCCCTGGTTGGGTATGAGCCGGGGGCTTTGGGTCGTCGTCTTGGGTGGGACTGTCCTGCTTGCGCTCGGCGCCACCGCCTGGCTGAGGCTGCCACGAAGGGAACCAAGGTTCGTGGCGCTGAGGCAACTGACCGAAGACGGTCGTGAGAAGGGGCCGGGGCTCGCGACCGACGGCGCGCGGGTTTACTTCATCGAGAACGGTCGAGATGGCTGGGGCGTCGCCCAAGTCCCCACTTCCGGGGGCAGCCCGGCCGCAATTGCCAAGGTAGAGGTGGGCACGGCGATCCAGGACATCAGTCCGGACCGAACGGAATTGTTGCTGGTTCATCCGGAGCCATTCAGGCCGGGACCGGTCTGGACCCTGCGCTTGCAGTCTGGCACGATTCGGCGCTTGGGTGCTATCCAGGCGTATTCCGCCGCCTGGTCGCCCGATGGGGCGGCGTTGGCTTACGCCTCCGATGACGGGCTATACGTTTGCGATGCCAGTGGCTCGAACTCGCGCAGGATCGTGGTTGTTCCTGGAACAATACGCTACGTACACTGGTCCCCGGACGGCCGGAGGTTGTGCTTGGCGCGGTTCTCTTCCAACCGAACAATGCTTTGGGAAGTGGATCGTGATGGCACGGGGCTTCGACGTATGATTGCTGCCGAGGACCCACCCTGGGGCGAGGCACCCGGTTTTTGGACGCCGGACGGCAACCACTTCATTTTTCAAAAAGTTCACGATAACGACACCGCACTGTGGGTCCTGCGTCGCCCCTCCGGACTGCTCAAGCGCAGCGAGCAATTGACCCGCCTGGGCCCCACGGGTGTGGACTTTGGGGCCACCACCATGGACCCGGAGCGATGGCGCTTCTACGGAATTGGAAGTACCAAGCCGCATCCTCAGATGCAACGCCTTGATGCCCAGTCGAAGCAGTTTGCGCCATTTCTTCCCGATGTTCCGGCAAGCGCAATGGACTTCACGAAAGACGGGCAATGGATAGCCTATGTGGACGGACATCGTCGGCTCTGGAGATGTCGAAACGACGGTAGCGAGAGAGTCCAGCTTACTTTGCAGCCTCTCGAGGTTGAATTGCCCCGCTGGTCCCCTGACGGGAAATCTGTCGCCTTCATGGGTCAGGAGCCGGGCCAGCCGTGGAAAGTGCGCGTGGTTTCGGCCGAGGGTGGGCCCTACGGCCCGGTGACAGCGACGGACGCTGCGGAAGGAGCGCCGACTTGGTCACCCGAAGGCACGCGGCTGGTTTTTGGAGGGCTGGTCGATCCCGGAGCCAAGACGCCAGGGCCCCTGG
>Ga0326728_10015764_pt1 | contig 15609 bp, 21 predicted proteins | sample MB3enrmetagenome_FD_207602 | JGI IMG/M metagenome (GOLD analysis project Ga0326728, IMG submission 207602) | Lab enriched peat soil microbial communities from McLean, Ithaca, NY, United States - MB31MN | ecosystem: Environmental > Terrestrial > Soil > Wetlands > Peat | place: USA: New York...
TAGAACTCATCCGGAAACCTTCTTCAAGGTCACCAAGGCACAAGCCAAATGCACCAGTCCAATGAACACATCCGCGCGGTATTCGTAGCGCACCACCATCCGCCGGAACCATTGCAGCCACGCATTAGTGCGCTCGACAATCCAACGCCGCGCATACCGCCGCAATTTGCGCCCATCCTGATGGGTCGCCCGTCGGTTGGTCCTCCGGGCGGGAATGATCGGCTCGATCCGTTGCTTGACCAACAACAGCCGCAGCGGATTGCTGTCATACGCCCGATCGGCAATCAATCGGTGGAGTCGTCGTCGCCCGTGTCCTCGGTAGCTGGCCGCCAGCGTTCGCTCCAGCAACTTTACTTCGGCTGGCGACGCGCGCTCCACCAGCGCCCCCAGTGGCGTGCCATGACCATCCACCAACACCATCAGCTTGGAACCCTTACCGCGCTTGGTTGGGCCGACCAAGGCACCACCTTTCTTGGCCACCACGAAACTCCCATCCACAAAACACTCTTGCCAGACCAGTCGTTGCCGACCGTCCAACTGACGCAGGAACCTGCGCCACAATGCCAGAAACACCCCGTGCTCGACCCAGAGGGTGAGACGATCATGCACCGTGCTGCGGGCCCCATAGCTGTCCGGCAAGGCGGCCCACGGCGCGCCCGTCCACAAGATCCACAAGATGCCCTCCAGACACTTGCGGCTGCTGGCGGGCGGACGTCCTCCTTTGGGTCGGGGCGGCGGGGGCGGCAACTGCTTGCGGATCGCCTCCCACTGGTGATCCGCCAACCGCTTCCACGCCACAACGACCACCTCCTTGTGGCGTTCAACTTACTCACTTCTTCATCCGCAGCACGGTTTCCGGATGAGTTCTAAGCAGTTGGCCGAGGAAGCGCTGCACATCACAGAGCGCAGCGGCTATGTCTTGCATGGCGCGGACGTTCACTTGGAACTCGCCAAGCTCGCTTCCTGCGCGTGGCGGCAGGCCCACCGCCCAGCATCACGGCACCGAAGCCTGTCGTCCCGCCACTTGCGACTGACCGCCCGATTACACCTACAAAGTCGCCTGCGACGAAGCCGGCACACTGCTCGCAACGTTCCAAGCTTGACTCACAGATTACGGGCTTGGCGTGAAGCCCACACAAATCTTTTGCCCTCGCAGCCGGCAAAAACAGATGTTTGATACCAGTTCAAAATGCGGCTATATAGAGGCGATATGAGGACGCCCTCAGTGACCGATGCGCGGCAGAATCTGACGCTGTTGCTGCGCGCCGCGATGAACGGCGAGGACGGGGGCATTCTCTGTGGCAGCCAGATCGTCGCGCTGCGCCCCGTGCGAGTGTATTCCGAAGACTACGCCCTGCAGGAGAGTACGGCCTCACCAAGGAAGGGTTGAGCAGCGCCGCCAAACGGTTGGACGCCGAACTCGCCCAAGACAAGAAGTGCGGACGACTCCGCCGCTATAGCGGTAACCTCGAACGAGACGTTCAAGAACGGTGAGCTACCTAGTCTTCCTCAGTCCCCTTTTTCGGGAAATTAGTGCGCGGGTATCCCAAACCCGCGCGGGTCGAGATTGCCAAAGCGCTCGACCGCCTTCAGGACCCTCTCGGACAACCTCACCAACACGCGCGGTTCGGCATCCGGAAACTTGTGAAGAACTACTTCGAGGTGCCCGTTGATCTCGATCTGCGTTTGATCTTCAAAGTCGAGCCAGACAGCATCATCTTTGTCTTTCCCGGCAGCCACGACGAAGTGCGATGATTCCTGAAATCATTGTCGTGCAGCCAATTGTTTCCATCGGCGCTTCACTTCGTGTTCTTGCGCTTTGTTGTGGAACGAGGAACGGTCCCCCGGCTCGCGTGGAATCAAGATGAAAAGCACCGCACCTCACACCTCGGACATTTTGCTGGCGGAAAGACGCGCCGCATGATTCGATAACGAATCACGCACCATGAAAGAAATGACCGCACAACACGACACGCCTGCCACGCTCGGTTATCGGATGCCAGCGGAATGGGAGAAACATGAAGCGACCTGGCTCGGCTGGCCGCATAACCCGACCGATTGGCCGGATAAACTCGACACAATCCGCTGGGTGTACGGCGAGATGGTCCGCAGAATCGGCACGGGCGAGATCGTGCGGGTGCTGGTCGCCAACAAGGCCGAAGAACAATGTGCACGGCGTTATTTGAGCCGCGCGGGAGCCGATCTCCGCCAGGTCGAGTTCATCGCGCACCCGACCGACCGTGGCTGGATGCGCGACAGCGGACCAATCTTCGTCCGGCGCGGACGCGGCCGGTCGGCGAAGACGGCCATCGTCCATTTCCATTTCAACGCGTGGGCGAAGCACGACGACTGGCAGAAGGACCGCCGGGTGCCGGAAACGGCGGCGCGCGTGCTCCGTAAAAGGCTTTTCCATGCGGAGTACGGTGGGAAACCATTCGTGCTCGAAGGCGGCGGCATCGACACCAACGGCCGCGGCACATTGCTCACGACGGAGGAATGTTATCTCCACCCGAAGGTGCAGGTGCGCAACCCGGGACTTGGCCGCAAAGAAATCGTTGAAACGCTAAATAAATACCTCGGCGTGACCAATGTGCTTTGGCTGGCCGCCGGGCCGGTAGGAGACGACACGCACGGGCACATTGACGACATTTGCCGGTTCGTCAACCCGAAGACCGTCGTGCTTATCAGGGAGACGAATCGCCGCGATGCCAACTACCGTCCATTGGCGAAAAACTGGGAACGCATTCAGGATTTGGGCTTGGAGGACGGATCCAAACCGGAGGTAGTGGCGCTGCCGATGCCGGCACCGTTGTGCTTCGACGGTCGCCGCCTACCGGCGAGCTATGCCAATTTTTACATCGCCAACGCTGTGGTGATCGTCCCCACGTTCAACGACCCGAACGACCGTGTCGCACTGGGAATCCTCGCCGAACTGTTCCGCGATCGTCCTGTGGTTGGGATTCACGCCGTGGATTTGGTGCTCGGCGGCGGCACGTTGCACTGCCTCACGCAGCAACAACCTGCCGCTTGAGGCACCGGCGGCATTTCAGCGATTCACGTGCACGATTTTCGCAGGTGGGAAACCGTTGAAGCGAGTTGACGAGGCGTGGCTGTACGCGCCGATATGTTCGCTGTAGAGCAAGTCGCCCAGTTGCAGGTCTCCCGGCAATTCCTCCGCCATTGAGACCACATCGAGAGCATCACACGTAGGTCCGAACACAGAGCAAATCTGCTTCGCGCCGCGCTTGAAGGATTTCAAGTGGTAATGACAATGGTCGAAGATTACGCCGGAGAACGTGTGATAGACGCCGTCGTTGATGTAGTAACAGAGTTTTCCGTCGCGCACCGCCTTGCCAATGATTTTTGAGACAGCCGTCGCGGCGGTGGCGACCAAGAACCGGCCCGGCTCTGCGAGAATCTGAATGTTTTTCGGAAAGAGCCGGTTGATTTCGCGGTTGATGATCTTGGCCAACTCGCGGAACGGTTTCACTGTTTCGTCATAGGGAGCCGGGAATCCGCCGCCGATGTCGAGCAGGTCCATCTTGCTGTAGCCGCGGTCCTTCGCTTCCTTGAAAATGTTTGCAGCGAGGTTGATGGCGGCGACGTAGTTCTCGAAGTTGGTAGTCTGGCTGCCCACGTGGAAACTAAGCCCTTCGACGGCCAGTCCCGCCTTCTCGGCGGCAAGGATCAGGTCCACCGCTTCGCCCGGGGCGGCGCCGAATTTCGAGGAGAGTTCCACCATCGCTCCGGTGTTGGGCACCTTGAGCCGCAACGCGAGGCCAGCTTGTGGCGCATACTTCTTGATTTTCCGGATCTCCTCATAATTGTCGTACGTAACCAACGGTTTGTACTGGTTCAACTCCTGCAGTGTCTCGTTGTCCTTGATAGGATTGGCGTAGATGATCCTGTCCCAGATCCAGTCCTGCCTCTGTTTGTCGGGCATGTTCTTGATGTACCGGTGGACGATGCGGAATTCCGGCATCGAAGCCACATCGAAGCTCGCGCCTGTCTCGTACAGCGTCTTGACAATGGCGGGATCGGGATTGGCCTTGACTGCATAGTAGGCTTGGACGCGCGGCAGATATTTTTTGAACGCCGCGTAGTTGCGCCGCAATTGTCCGTGATCCACCACGAACAACGGCGTGCGATGTTGCTCGGCCAGTTTCTTTAGCTTGCCGTGTGGAACCATCTCAGTCTCCATCGGTGGTGAGGAAATTCTTGAACTGCCACGGATCGCCCACATTGATCTGCGGGTTGTTGTGGCTCCGGAACGCGTTGCTGTAATGCTTCAACGGCGTCCAGTCGGCCGGTTTCGAGATCCATTTCCCCAAGTACGGTTTGGAAATCTTCAGCACGTACTCGTGCGGCAGGTCATCGGGCACGCACACGCCCTTGGCCGGGTTTCCGATCATCCAGTGCACTGCGGCGACGACCGAGATGGCAACTTGCATCGTGGTGGCGTTCTGATGCGGCACCAACCGCCGTGATTCCTCGACGCCGAGGTCGCTGCCGATCCACCATGAGTTGTACGCGTGTCCCATCAACAACGCGCCGAGGATGTCCGAGCCGCTGGTGATATCGTCGTTGAGGATCCGCTGGTTGACTTGCAGTTTGTAATCGCGTCCGCGCAGTTCGTTGAGCGACGCGATGGCCGAGTCGCACGGGCAATAGGCGTAATGCACCGTGGGCCGGTAGAGTGCTTTGCCGTTTTCCCAAACCGTCAGCCGGTCAGAGATAGTGAACGCTTCACCATGGCGCACGATCATCCCGTGGATGCAGTAGTTCGGCACCCACGACGACACGAAAGTGTTAATGCCCATGCGCGCGAGGCAAATCTGGTTGCGCGGGCCTTCGGTGTGTTCGTGCGCCAGCGGCGGCAGTTCCTTCTCGTGCGTGCCCCACCCCATCTCGGCGGTGGTCGTGCCTTCCTCGCGGAACCCCTCGACGCTCCAAGTGTTCACAAACTCGTCCACCTCTTTCGGCTTGTTGGTGATCTGCGTGTCGCGCTCGCTGCAATGGATCACCTTCACGCCGAGCTTCATCGCGAGATGGTTGAACGTCTGGTCTTGGATGCACTGCTGGATCTCCTCAGCAGCCAGGCCATTCACCTTCTTGTCGCGAAGCAGCCGCTTGCCGATGTCGATCAAGCCCTGTTTCGTGAAATGCGAGATGAGACCCGGATTCGCGCCGTGCTCCAGCACCGCCGTCGGGCCGGGCTCGGTCCACCCACCCACCAAACGCCGGACGTTCATGTGCCGCCAGTACAACGTCATCTTCTGCGGCGGTGCGTCCTTTGCGTTCTCGTACGGATCCCACAACTCGACCGACGTGTTCACGTACAACACGCCGTTGTCGTGGCACCACTGTAGGATCTCGCAGCAGTCGATGTTCCACGCGAGATCGACCAAGATGTCGCCGGCACCGAGATGCTTGCCGAGCAATGCGTCCATGTTGTCGCGGGCCACGCGTTTCCGGACGAACTTGACGCCGCGGGCCAGCCAAGGCCGCAGCAGGTCGCGGCGATCCTCGAAATCCATGACGGTGATGTTCCGGCGCGGAACCTTGACGTACCGGACCAGAATCGGCAGTGTGCATTGCGCCACAGCACCGTATCCGACAAACAGAATCTTCTTGTTGAATTCGATCATAGATCTTCCATTTATATCAATTTCATCTCGTAACGACGGCTCGCACTTTGGCCAAGATTTCCGCAACTGACAAGTCGAAACACGGAGCGCCGGATTATTTTTCTCTCGCCATCAGTGTCGTGTCCGGGTTGTAGGCGAGGTATTCGCGGATGACCCGGCGCATCAGGATGTTGCGGCGATCGTACAGGCGTTTCAACCGGCGCGGGTTGCGGCTCGCCAGCGCGTAGTGCATCAGCAACGGCTGCGCGTCGGTGAACTGTAGGAAGTAATCGTGCCCGGCCTCCTTGACGCCGACCACCCGTTGAATCTGCGGCGCGATCTGGAGCAGAAAATTCTTCGGCGAGCCGCCGGCGTTATGGATCCGACAAGCTCTCACCTGATGGACGCGGTCGGATGGGCCAACAAGCGCTCCTTCAGGAGTTGACAGCCTCGTGCAGGCGCGCGGCATTGTACGCGAGAAATACGCGGCCAATTAAATCCGTCAGCGATTCCTTACCTGTGATCAGCTTGGGCAGAATCCGTTTCCCGCGCAGGTACATCGCCTTGCCCTTGGCAAACTTGTGTGGACGCTTGCTGACAAATATCTTCTCCAACTTGATCGCGCTCAGGACGAAATCGCTTTCTGACTTTAAGTGTTGGGACGGCAGACATGGAAAAGAGCGCACACAGGCACGCCGAGAAAACACTCCGCCGGCTGACGACACTGGATTACAACACGCCTTTCCAGACCCGCGTGGGCGGCAGACTGTGTCGGAAAGTGCGCCGGATGGCTAGCGCGAAATACAGAAACACTGGGAACGGACAGGTACATCGTGCCCCCTGTGGTGAAGTTGCAGGTGGTGGGCAGCAAGGGGTGGCGGGAGCTGCGGGGACACCTCCGGAGGTGTCCCCGCAGCGGCGGTGCGGATACAACTCAGCGCTCGTGCACTTCCGCTACTACGAACTGTATCGCATGAAAACCGATCACCATTGGCTGCACCAGAAACTAGTCACGCACGCCCGTCAGCAGGGCCTGAAGGATGCCGTTCCAATCAACTCATGTCAGTACTCTTGACGATGCGCGGGCAGCTGCATAGTATCGCGCTGTCGACCTAGGGAAGACGCAATGCCAGAGATTCAACCTTTTCGGGGTGTCCTTTACAACACGGAGCGGGTCAAGCCCGCCGATGTGCTCACACAGCCGTACGACAAGATCACGGTCGAGATGCGCGAGCGTTACTTGAAGCTCTCGCCGTACAACCTCGTGCAGATCGAATTCGGCAAGGAACAGGCAAGCGATACCGAGACGAACAACAAATACACACGTGCGCGCGACCTGTATCGGGCGTGGTTGCGCGACAGGGTGTTGCGGCGACCAGCGCTGCCCGCACTGTATTATCTGGAGCAGACCTTCACCTCACCCATTGGCATGGCAGGCACACTCACGCGCAAGGCGCTGATCGCACGGGTGCGGCTGCATCGCTGGGACGAAGGCTGTATCCTGCCGCACGAACATACGTTGTCAAAGCCGAAGGCGGACCGCTTGGCACTGTTGCGCGCCTGCGGCTCGCAACAAGGGCAAATCTTCATGTTGTATCCGAAACCTGAACGACCGGTCTCGGAAATCCTCGGCAGGAAACTGGGACAGCCGACGATGGAACTGCTGGACGATTATCAGGTGACAAACAAGCTGTGGGAGATTACCGATCCAGCAGTGATCACGGCAACGCAGGAAACGTTGCGCGAGCGTAAGTTTTATATCGCGGACGGGCATCACCGCTACGAGACGGCGCTGGCCTTCCGGGATGAATGCCGCGAAGCGGCAGCCAAGCGGGATGTGAACGCGCCCCACGAATTCGTGATGGCTACGCTCGTGGACACGAGCGATCCGGGATTGGTGATTCTGCCAACGCATCGGACGGTGGGCAATCTCCACGCATTTGATCGGAAAACATTTTGGAAATCACTGGCGAAGCAGTTCGCCATACAGACGCAGCCGTCGCTGGAGAAACTTCTCCGTGCGATGAAAGGCGGCCCGCACCTGATCGGGATGCGCGACGCGGAAGAATTCGCGCTGCTGCGCCCGAAGAACTTAGAGTTGCTCCGACCAATGTTTGCAGACAAGCCTGCGTTGTGGGATAGGTTGGATGTGGCCATACTGCATGTCACCGTTCTGGAAGCGCTGCTTGGGATCAATGAGGTCCGGCTGCGGGAGGAATCCAATGTGACCTACTGGCGTGAACCCGAGAAGGCGCTGGAGCCGGTGCAAAGCGGCGCGGCGCAACTCGCGTTTTTCCTGAACCCGACGCGCGTCAACGAAGTGCAGGCAATTGCGGACGCACGGTCGCGGATGCCGCAAAAGAGCACGGATTTCTACCCGAAACTGCTGTCGGGGTTGGTGATCCACGAGGTGTGCCCCGATCATGTCGGAGTTCGGTGAACTGTCATGATACCGATCCGCGATTCGAAACGGAACCGTTCCAAGAACGCGAAGCAAAATCTGGAGTTTGAGATTCTCTTTTTCGAGGGGATTGCACGGCGTGATCCCAAGTATATCGAGGGACTACAGATTCTCGGCGATGCATACACCGAGATGGGCCGGCCGGGAAAGGGATTGCAGATCGATCAGCAGCTTGCCAAGCTCTGTCCCGACAGCCCGCTGGTGTTCTACAATCTCGCTTGCAGCTGTTCGCTCATGAACCGCCTTGACGATGCATTTGCAGTGCTCAAGGCGGCAGTCAAACTCGGCTACGCCGACATGCGCTGGCTGAGCAGGGATCCTGACCTCAGAAATCTGCGCGGCGACAGCCGTTTTGCGCGTATCCGCGAAGACGTTTCCAAGAAAAGTTCCAATCGTTAACGCCGTAGTTCCAAAACACGCTGGATGATCGCCGCGGCAACCGCCTCCTTGGACATCGCGGGCAACCGTTGCGGCTTCCCCTTTTGTGTGATGAGCGTCACCACGTTCGTATCCGACTCGAACGCGCGTGCGTCATTCGCGACGATCAAGTCCAGATGCTTGCGTTGGAGTTTGTCGAGCGCGTTCGCCTCGGCATTCTCCGTTTCTGCCGCAAAGCCAACCAGCATTTGGTGCTTCTTCCGTCTTCCGAGCTCGGCCAGAATGTCGATCGTCGGTTCGAGTTCCAGCGTTTTGCAGAATTTTGTCTTCTTGATTTTGTGCGTCGCGATCTCTTTCGGTCGAAAATCGCAGACAGCGGCTACCATGATCCCAACATCACAGTAGTCAAACCGCGACAGAACCGCGTCGGCCATCTCCTGTGCCGTCGTCACAGCAACGAACTCCACTCCTTTCGGTCGCGACAATTCCGCCGGCCCGCTCACCAACGTCACGTGCGACGACACGGCGTGCGCCGCCTCCGCAACTGCGTAGCCCATCTTGCCCGACGAACGGTTGGAGATGAACCGAATGGGATCAATGAATTCTCGCGTCGGTCCCGCTGTAACTAAAAACCGCAGCGCACTTGATTCGTTCACGGAATCAACCAAGAACCCTCTGAATTGTGCCGACGATCCGATCGACATCCCACAAGCGGCCGATGCCCTCGTAGCCGCAGGCAAGCAGACCTTTGTCGGGGCCGATGAATGCTGAGCCGCGCGATTGCAGCAACTTCACATTTGCCTGTGTTGCGGGATGCAGCCACATCTTGCCGTTCATCGCAGGGGCGATCAGGACTTTGGTTTCCGGACGCAAGGCCAGCGCAATTGTCGTCAGTGCGTCGTCGGCGACCCCGTGGGCCAGCTTCGCAATGACGTTGGCAGTCGCAGGGGAAATCACGAGCAGGTCCGCGTCGTCGGCCAACTGTAAATGACTCGGACGCCAGTCCCCTTCCCCAGCCTCGAACAAATCGATTATCACCGGGTGTTGTGACAAAGTTTGCAGTGTCAGTGGCGTGATGAAGTGCGTTGCATCCCGGGTCATCACACAAAAAACATCGTGACCGAACTTCTTCAGCTTGCTCGCCAGGTCAGCGGCTTTGAAGGCAGCGATTGAGCCGGTGACACCTAGAATGACAGTTCGTTTTGTTGCCATGGTTTGTCCTTGGGCTGACGCACCGTGCGTCGTTTCTCTGCAATGATAATGGATTTTCCCTGCTCGAAATCGTCGTCAAGATGACCACTGATGATCAGATAATCGTACTCGCGCCAGTGCGCCATTTCCTGTTCGGCAATCGCCATCCGCCTGCGAATCGTTGCCTCATCGTCCGTGCCGCGGCGCCGCAACCGTCGTTCCAATAGTTCCATCGACGGCGGCATAAGGAAAATCTGCACGAGCGATTCAGGATAAGCGAACCCGCCGCCGCGTACTCGCTCCGCAACCTTTGCTGCGCCCTGCACTTCGATGTCCAGCAGGACGTCACGTCCCACGGCAAGCTGTTCCTCCACGAACTGCCGCTGTGTGCCGTAGAACGCCTGATTGTACTGCGCGTACTCCAGGAAATCGTTCGCCGCAATCTTCCTTTCAAACTGCTCGGTCGTTAAAAAGAAATACTCGCGTCCGTGTAGCTCCCCGTCGCGCGGTGCGCGCGTCGTGCAAGAGACGGAGTAAACAAGGTTCGGCGACCAGTTCAACAGGCGCTGGCACAGCGAAGTTTTCCCGCCTCCTGAAGGCGCGGAGATAACGATGATGAGTCCAAGCCGTGGTGGTGTGGAATCGCTCATTCGATGTTCTGAACTTGCTCGCGAATTTTTTCCAGTTCCGCCTTCATTTTGACAACCTGCTGCGAGACCTCGGCTGCATTGGACTTCGAGCCGATGGTGTTTATCTCGCGGTTCATTTCCTGCGCCAGAAAATCAAGGGTGCGACCCACTGGTTCATTGGAGTCGAAATGCTCACGAAACTGTTTGAGGTGGCTGTCCATGCGCGTCAACTCTTCTGTGATGTCGCAACGGTCCGCAAAAATCACCACTTCCTTCAATAACCGTTCGTCGTCAATTGGCACATTGAGACCGGCTTCCTTCACGCGCAACAGCAACTGTTCGCGGTAGCGATTGACCGTCGCCGGCGCTGCCTTGCGCACTTGCTCGACGCCAGCCATCAGGATCCCTAATCGCTGCCCCAGGTCGTTGGCGAGAAATTTGCCTTCCTTCTCGCGCATCTTGACCATCTGAACCAATGCTTTCCGCAGCGCCGCTTCCACGCAAGGCCAGACTGACTCGGCGTCCAGCGGCGTTTCCGCTAACTTCATCACTCCGGGTGCGCGGAGGATTGTCTCGAGAGTCAGCGAGCCGTTGAGCTTCATCTGTTTCTGCAGTTTCTGGGTCGCGCAATGGTACGCCTTGGCGAGGGCGACATCCAACTCAATCTGTTCCTCCGCTTTCGCCGAGCTGCGATGATAGGCGACGACAACGCTGATGCGGCCACGGGAAAGCTGCGCGTTGATCTCGTCGCGGATGCGCGACTCCAACTCCACCAATTCCTTCGGCAGGTCGATCGTGATGTCGCTCTGCTTGCGATTGAGCGAGTGCAACTCCACCGTGAACTTGAAGCCGTCCTTCACGCATTCGCCCCGCCCGTATCCGGTCATCGATCTCATGCAATACCTCTTCTCCGAATCCGGAGCCTCGCAAAATTCCCTACTAGCAACGGCCATATCACGACAATACCGATAACCAACCAGACGACTAGCACCGCTACAGCCACAAGTGCCGACCGACCGCGGCTGTGCAACCAAGAGCCACGGCTTATAACGGCTCCAACGACCAAACCGATTGCAGCGCTGTTCGTCGCAGTCGCCCCCCAATAGCCCCGTTTACTCAGCGCCCAAAAAGCTCCACAGCCACAACCCCCCCGCGTTTTCATCGCCCACATATGCGCTCCGCAGTTCGAACATTTGAACCGCAATTTCACAGTTTCAACATCTCCGCTACTTGCATTACGTCCTTGTCGCCGCGGCCGCTCATATTGATAATGACAATATCGTTCTTGCCGTGCGATTTGGCGTGCTTCATCACAAACGCAACCGCGTGTGCCGACTCCAGAGCGGGAATGATTCCCTCGATGCGCGAACAATATTGAAACGCCTCCAGCGCCTCGTCGTCGGTCGCGTAGGTGTACTGGATCCGCTTCAAGTCGCGCAGATAACTGTGCTCGGGACCCACGGCAGCGTAATCGAGGCCCGCTGATACCGAATGCGTGAGCATGATCTGACCGTCTTTGTCCTGCAACACAAACGTTCGCGTGCCCTGCAACACACCTAGCGAGCCGCCCTGTTGGAAACGTGCGGCGTGCTCACCGGGCTTGATGCCGCGGCCGCCGCCTTCGACACCGATCATGCGCACGTCCCTGTCGTTCAGAAATGCGTGGAATAATCCAATTGAATTGCTGCCGCCCCCGACACAGGCCACCAGCGCGTCGGGCAAACGTTCCTCTTTCTCCAGAATCTGCCGCCGCGCTTCGAGGCCGATAACGCTCTGGAAATCCCGCACCATCATCGGATACGGATGCGCGCCGAGTACGCTACCAAGGATATAGTGGGTCCTGCGCACGTTCGTCACCCAATCGCGCATGGCTTCATTGATCGCTTCCTTGAGGGTTTTCTGGCCCGCAGCCACGGGACGCACTTCGGCGCCGAGCAATCGCATGCGATACACGTTGAGCGCCTGTCGCTGCATGTCGACTTCGCCCATGTACACGACACACTCCATGCCGAACATCGCGGCAACCGCTGCGGTGGCGACGCCATGTTGGCCGGCTCCGGTTTCCGCAATGACGCGGCGTTTGCCCATGCGCTTGGCCAGCAGAATCTGGCCGATGGTGTTGTTGATCTTGTGCGCACCGGTGTGCAAGAGGTCTTCGCGCTTGAGATAAATCTTCGGCCCACCAAGATCGTCGGTCATCCGCTTAGCGAAATACAGCGGCGTGGGCCGCCCACAGTAGTCACGGAGGTAGCAATTGAGTTGATCGCGAAACTTTTCGTCGCGCCGCGCCAGTTCGTACTCGCGCGCGAGTTCCTGCAAGGGTGCGATCAATGTTTCGGGCACGAACATGCCGCCGTACGGCCCGAAATGACCGCGCTTGTCAGGAACAGTTGTCAGGTGCTTTGGCACAACTCGATCAATCTCCGCAATTTCTCCGGGTCTTTCTTGCCCGGTTCGCGTTCCACTCCGCTGGTGACATCGACGGCATACGGGCGCACGGTGCAAATTGCCTCCTGCACGTTCTCGGGGGTCACGCCGCCCGACAATATAATCGGTGGCGCAAGGCGCTCTTTTGCTTTCACCGCCAACGACCAGTCGAATCGCTTGCCCGTTCCGCCGCGCTCCGACTCAGTGTAGGTGTCCAGCAACAGCGCGTCAACATCGTACTCAGCCGCCGCGCTCAGCGCATTTTCGTCGCTCATTCGGATGGCTTTGATGGATTTCGTTGCAAACTTCTGGCAGAACCCCGGTGGCTCGTCGCCATGAAACTGTAGCGCAGTCAGCAAACACTCGCGCAGTGCCTTCTCGATCTCATACTCCAACTCATCCACGAATACGCCGACCTTCGCGACGAACGGTGGCAGCGCGTTGCAGATGTTTGCGGCGTCCTGCACCTTGATGTAACGCGGGCTCTTTGGATAAAAGATGAATCCCAACGCGTCCGCCCCCAGTTCTACTGCGAGTTGCGCGTCTTCCGGATTAGTGATGCCGCAGATTTTGATCTTGGTTGTTATCACTCGATCAACTCTTTGATCTTGGCTGCGATATTTCCGCTACGCGTCAAAGATTCGCCGACGAGGATCGCGTTCACCCCCGCTTTCGCTACGCGCTCGGCATCAGTACGTGTGTGAATGCCACTCTCGGCGACGATCAACGGTTGCGACACTGAGGTCACTCCCACTTTGTTTCTGATAATCCGAGCCAACCGCTCCGACGACTCCAAATTGACGGAGAAGTCGCGCAGATTTCGGTTGTTGATGCCGATGATTTCGGCGGCGGCGCCGAGCCCACGTTCCAATTCGCGTTCGTCATGCACTTCCACCAATGCCGCCACACCGAGTGATTTTGCCAGCGCGCGTAACGATTTGAGTTGAGCGTCACCCAGAATCGCCACGATCAACAAAATCGCGTCCGCCCCACACGCAACTGACTCGTACACCTGTACCTCGTCGATGATAAAGTCCTTGCGCAACAGCGGCAGCCTCACCTCCGCGCGAATCAATCGTAGGTAGTCCAAGCTGCCCTGAAAAAACTTTTCATCCGTCAGCACCGACAGCGCCGACGCCTCCGCGCGCTCATATTGCCGCGCGATCTCAAGCGCATCGAAACTTGGATGAATGACCCCGGCAGAAGGTGAAGCCTTTTTAATTTCGGCGATAAGCGCAACACCTCTGGATCCGCGTAAAGCGCCCGCGAAATCGCGAATGTCTTCCCGCATGGCGGCGGCTTGCCTGAATTCGCCTGCCCGCCAACGCAACCGCTCGACTTCACGCTGCTTTTCCGTGATGATCTTGTCGAGAACGCTCATTCCTGCTCGTCCTCTGCCAGCGCCTTCTGGCGTGTGCGCGGCCGGCCCGCCTTGAGCCAAGCGTTGATGAACGGATCGAGGTCGCCGTCCATCACTGCCTGCACGTTGCTCGTCTCGTGTCCCGTGCGCACGTCCTTGACCATGCGATAGGGCTGAAACACGTAGCTGCGGATCTGGTTACCCCAGGCAATGTCGCCTTTCTCACCATAAAACTTTTCCATGGCAGCGCGCTTCTCGTCCTGCTGCTTTTCAAACAGGCGGGCTTTCAAAACCTTCAGCGCCAGTTCGCGATTCTGGTGCTGGCTGCGTTCCGACTGACATTGCACAACGATACCGGTTGGCGCGTGCGTCATGCGCACGGCCGTCTCGACCTTGTTGACGTTCTGCCCGCCACGACCACCAGAACGGAAGGTGTCGATTTGCACGTCTTCCATTTTCAACTCGACTTCATCGTTATCCGCCAACTCCGCAATGACGTCCAAGGAAGCAAACGAGGTGTGGCGACGTTTGTTGGAATCGAACGGCGAAATGCGAACCAACCGATGCACGCCACGCTCCGCCTTTAGATAACCGTACGCGTATTCGCCCGTCACCAGAAGCGTGGCGCTTTTGATACCAGCCTCGTCGCCGGATTGGATGTCCACGATCTCGTTCTTATAGCCGCGCGCATCGCACCACCGGCGGTACATGCGTAGCAGCATGTCTGCCCAATCACAACTCTCGGTTCCGCCCGCGCCGGCGTGCATGCTCAGGATCGCGTTGGATTTGTCGTGCTCGCCGCCGAGCAGGCTCTCCAGTTCGAATTCCTCGAAGCGCGTTTCCGTCGCCTTTATTTCGGAAGCGACTTCGCTCTCGGTCTCGCCCAACTCGATCAGAACTTCCACATCGGAAAGTTTCCGCGTGATTTCGGCAAGCGTATCAAGCTTGCGGCGGATGACGGTCGCCTCGTCGAGAACCGTCCGCGCCTTCTCTTTGTCGGCCCAGAAGGTCGGGCCAGCCATGATGTTTTCCAACTCGATCAGGTGAGCGCGCTCTTTGTCGGCGTCAAAGATACCTCCTCAACGCCTCGTGGCGTTCCTGCAAACTGCGCATCTTCTCTTTGAGTTCCTCAATCATGGCGGCACTAACTCATCATAACGGCGGCGGCTTGTCAACTGGCCTCGGTGCCACGCATGTACCCCTGTGGCATCTATTTGGGCAGAGTTTATATAAGGATGGTCGCCCCTCTCCTGATCTCACGTTCGAAAGCGGTCATTGCGCTTCTTGGAATTGGTTTGAGAAAGAGGCAGAACAGTTCTGTCCGCTTGCGATGCGTTGCGGGGCGTATGGCCGAAAGTGGCCAGGCGGTACCACCGCAGTCCCCGGTATTAGCCAGTGAACTGGCGTCTGTGTTATATAGCCGCGCATAAGTAATTCGACATAATGGGTCAAAAGAAGGGCACCAGGAGGTTGCGAATCTGGGCTGGGTGTCGACAAATATCTTCCAAGGTGCGCAACAAGGTATCGCGTAACGTC
>Ga0326728_10015765_pt1 | contig 15609 bp, 7 predicted proteins | sample MB3enrmetagenome_FD_207602 | JGI IMG/M metagenome (GOLD analysis project Ga0326728, IMG submission 207602) | Lab enriched peat soil microbial communities from McLean, Ithaca, NY, United States - MB31MN | ecosystem: Environmental > Terrestrial > Soil > Wetlands > Peat | place: USA: New York...
GTCTTCGCGTACGCCCTGGGGATTGCGCTCCTCACCGGAATCCTGGTGGGCGTTTGGCCCGCTTTTCGCGCCAGCCGGGCCGATGTAAATACCGGCCTGCGCGAGGGTGGGCGGGGCGATAGCGCCGACGTGGGTCGTCATGGAATCCGCAACATGCTGGTGGTGGCACAGGTGGCAGGCTCGCTTATATTGTTGATTGTCGCCGGCCTCTTCGTTCGCAGCCTTGAGCACGCCGAGCATATGGATTTGGGGTTTGATCCTGATCATGTCGTGGGCGTAATGCTGGACGTCCGCCAAGTTGGCTACGACCAGACGCGCGCCAAGACTTTCTTTCAAGAACTTCAGGAACGCACGCAGTCCATGCCGGGCGTCCAAACCGCCAGCCTTGCCTTGACCGCGCCCTTGGGAATGCCCAGCCCGAGGAATCCCATTTATGTGGAAGGCCGTCCCCTCCCGGCCGGCCAGTTACCCCCTAAGATTTCTCACAGCAGCATCGACCCGGCTTACTTTGAAACTCTGCGCATTCCTCTTCTCAGCGGCCGGCCCTTTGCGGATTCTGACAATGAGACGGCGCGGCCGGTGGCCATTGTGAATCAGGCGATGGCCGCGAGCTTCTGGCCAAACCAGGACCCCATTGGCAAGCGCTTCAGCTTGAACAGCGATGCGGGACCTTTCGTCGAGGTGGTGGGTCTGGCCCGGGACGGGCAAAGCATGTGGATGTTGTCTTTTCAGCCTCAGCCTTTCTTCTATATGCCACTCGCCCAAAATTACGCGCCGTTTTTGACCCTGCTGGTTCGAACCAAGGGCCCACCGGAATCGCTCATTCCCGGAGTGGAGCAAGAAATCCGCCAACTCGCCCCCGGCCTTCCCATCCTCAACGTCGCGACGATGCAGCAGGCCGTCCATGGCCTCGCCGGCCTGTTCATCTTCCGTCTGGCAGCGTCTCTCGCCGGTGTAATGGGCATTCTGGGTCTGACGCTCGCGGTGGTGGGCGTTTATGGCATGGTTTCCTATTCGGTGAGCCAACGCACGCGCGAGATTGGGATCCGCATGGCCCTCGGCGCCGAGCGGATGGACGTCCTCAAGCTCACTCTTGGGCAGGGGCTGGTTTTGGTCATCACCGGTGTGGTCGCGGGCCTGGTGGTGGCGTGGGCCCTTACACGCGCCATGTCTCGATTGTTAATCGGCGTCAGCCACAATGACCCCACGACTTACGCGATGATTTCGATCTTGCTGTTAGCCGTGGCGCTGGCCGCGTGCTACCTTCCCGCCCGCCGGGCCACCAAGGTCGATCCCATGGTGGCATTGCGTTATGAATGAGGGGGGCAACCATGAGTTTCTGGGACCGGTTGTTTCGCCGACATCAGCGCGAGGAAGAATTGGACGAAGAAGTCCAGTCTCATCTCCGCATGGCCGCACAGACGCACATCGAGCAGGGTGAAACCTCAGAGCAGGCGCACACTTCAGCCATCCGCGAGTTCGGCAACGTTACTTTGGTCAAAGAGACGACGCGCGACATGTGGGGCTTTCGTTGGCTTGAGACCTTGCACCAAGACCTCCGCTATGGCGCGCGCCAGTTGCGCCGCAATCCCGGCTTCACGGCGGTGGCCATCACCACCCTCGCCCTCGGCATCGGGGCGAACACAGCGATGTTCAGCATTGTCGATGGCGCGTTCTTGAAGCCACTGCCGGTTTCGGACCCAATTGAATTTGTTCGCATGGGGACGCAAGAAGCGCACGGCGTGTATTCCGGCGTTTCATTTCCGGACTACCTGGACCTCCGGGCCCAATGCTCATCGCTCGCGGGCGCTGTCGCCTACGAACGGGAAAGCCGGTTTGTGAATTCCCTGGATGAGTCGAGCATGGTCGCCGTGGATATCGTTTCGCTGAACTATTTCGACTTCCTGGGAATCAAGCCCTTGCTGGGGCGCACGTTTCCTCCGGAAGCAGAGGGAACTGCAGCTTTGGGGCCGACGGTGGTGATCAGCTATGCGCTCTGGAAAAGCCGGTTGGGTGGTGACCCCAGCATCGTAGGCAAAACCATCCGGTTGAACAATCAAAGTACTACAGTTCTGGGAGTTGGCCCTCCGCGCTTCCGCGGGCTGGAGAGGTTTGTTCCCACCGACGCCTGGCTGCCCGTGGATGCCTTTGAGACCGCGGAGATGAAGCACCGTGAGTCCCGCTATTACGAGGTGATGGGGCGCCTAAGGCCGGGCGTGACCGCGGAGCAGATGCGCGCGGAACTCGACACTGTCGGCCACCGTCTGGCCCAAGCGTACCCTGCCACAAACAAAGCAGCCACTTTCCAAGGCGAGCCGGAATCGGGACGCCAGCACGGCTTTCTTCTCATTTCCCTTTTCCTGATGTCGCTGGTGGGGCTGGTCTTGCTGATTTCCTGCGCGAATGTTGCGGGCCTGCTTCTGGCACGCGGTGAAACACGCCAACGGGAAGTCGCGGTGCGTCTGGCGCTGGGATCAAGCCGTGGACGCCTGATCCGTCAGTTTCTAACCGAAGGTCTCATCCTCTCGCTGGCCGGAGCGGTCCTGGGGTCGCTGCTTGCTGCTTGGCTCATCGCCATCGAGCCTTCCCTGCTGCCGCCTGCCCCCATCCAACTCGGGCCGGACCTGCGGATTGACGCGCGTGTGATGCTGGTCACGCTCGTCGCTTCCCTGCTGGCAACCTTGATCTTCGGCGTTGCCCCGGCGCTTCGAGCTTCGAAGGCGGACCTCACCGTGACGCTTAAAGGAGGGGAAGCGAGCTTGGCGCATGGTTTCCGACGCATGACCTCCCGCAATGTTCTGGTGGTCGGCCAGGTCGCGCTCTCCGTCTTGATGCTATCCGTGGCGGGGCTGTTTCTGCGGAGCTTGATATCAACGCTGCGGGTGCCTTTGGGATTCGATCCTCACAAGAATCTACTTGTCGTGCCCATCGGCACCTTGGCGGGCAGCGTGGAGCAGCGAAGAAACCTCTTGCCCACAGTTCTGGAGAGGGTCCGGGGATTGCCGGGGGTCGTGCGTGCCACCTCCGCGATGCGAATTCCGCTGAGCGGTTCCGGTGGCGGAGCCGAGCTGAGGATTTCCATCCCAGGCATCGAACTGCCCGAAGGTCAGGAGAGCGTCGCGGTCAAGCTCAATGCGGTCGGCCCGGACTACTTTCCAACCGTCGGGACGCGAATCCTCAAAGGCCGCCAATTTACCTCCGGCGACAGCGCCAACGCTCCCAAAGTGGTCCTGATCAGTCAAACCATGGCTCGCCGCTTCTGGCCGAACCAGGATCCCATCGGGCATAGCCTGCGGATCGAAAAGAAGGACTACGAAATCGTGGGAGTGGCGGAGGACGTCAAGATCAATCACATTCAGGAGTCGCCGGAGCCCTACATGTATTTCCCCCTTGCGCAAAGTTCCTATGGGGGAGAACTGATTGTTGAAACCACCGGTGACCCGCGCCTGTGGATTCCGGCGGTCAAGCGGGAGGTTCGGGCCGTGGACAAGAACGCGCTGGTGGTGTGGATTCAGACGGGCGCGGATCTTCTCCGCTCCGAACAGAGTGTTTACGTTGAGCGCATGGCGGCGGCCCTGGTGGGCAGCTTGAGCCTGCTGGGGATGTTCCTGGCCTCCGTGGGGCTCTACGGAGTGGTGGCCTATCTTGTAAATCGGCGGACCCGTGAGATCGGCATACGGTTGGCGCTGGGAGCGAGCCGCAAGGAGATCGTAAATCTCGTCTTGCGTCAGGGTTTGATCCTTGTACTGGTAGGGGTCGGCGTCGGCCTCGTCTTGGCCGTCGCCACGACGCGCTTTATGTCCAGCATGCTCTACAGGGTGAGCCCGCTAGATCCGCTTGCTCTGGGTGGAAGCGCCATCCTGGCCGGAGTCCTCACATTCGTGGCATGTTACATTCCGGCCCGCCGGGCGACCAAGGTCCATCCTATGGTGTCGCTGCGGTATGAGTAGCGCAAGTTTGCCGGATCAGGGCTCTACGGAAATCTCGCGCACGGACGTGGCCCAGGCGCACGCCGACTGCAAGTTTGCCCGCACATTTTCCAGGCGAGCTTTTTCCGCCAGGAGCGAAAACTGAAGGGTCTCCATTACACCCCGCAGGGCCTTCAGGTTATCCCGGTACTTCAGCAACTCGTAGGCAGCTTCCGGCACGCCCACCGACGACCGGGAATTCGCCGCGAGAGATTGGGAGACTTGTTTGAGCCGGAGGTCGACTTTGTCCAGCCGGCGAACTGCTCCGCGGGACTCCACCACTTTCGAGCCATTTTCGGCAACCTGATCAATAAACTCTTGGAATTCGCGATTCGCGATCCGAATAATGTCCAGCAGTTCGTTGTTCATCGAGTTTTCCTCAATACCCCATACTTAAATCGGCAGGGCACCCCCGGGTCTTTAGCCTTTTTGGCCACAACCCCACCGCAGGCAAGCAATTTGCCTACGCCGCAGATGTCCGGAGGCGTAAAAAAGTCGCTTTTGCTCTCAAAGGCGTGTTTCGAGATTGATCCGTCACCGCTAACGCTTCATTGAGCCATTCCGTCAGACTTACCCCCATTCGGTCGCTCCCAGTCCCCAATGGCGTACAAATCGTTGACCGCGCACAAAACAGAGTCAATAATGCCAAGTCAGTTGCAATATCGATGCAACTAATAGCTATAGATAGGGACCCCTTTAAGTGGCCCGTTGGCGGCGGCGTAGGTGGGGATGACGGGAACCCTTGTAGCGGTTTTTCCCTCACCTATATGGGTGTATAAACCAATTAATTCTGTAAGCTTACGTCCATTCGACCGCATTCCAATAGGCGAAATTGAATCCTTAGAGGCACATACGGATAAGCTTGCTACACGGCTTGCTAGTTGCAACTAGCTTGCAATATTATCTCGAGATTAACCCGAGGAAGGAAATATGGAGCAAATACACACTCGATGGGGGCGATCAAGATTCCACATTACCCGCGCTGCGGGCCTATTGCTTCCCATCGCACTACTGGCGTGCATTTCCGTTTCGGCCCTCCCCCCGGGGAGCATCTCAGGAAAGGTCGTGGATCCGAGTGAGGCGGTCATTCCGGGTGTTTCTATCGAGATCTGCAACGTGGAAACGGGAGTGCGGCAGACGACGACCACCAATTCCGACGGGTTCTATTCTTTGCCGGCGCTACCTCCCGGCCAGTATCAGATTGAGGCCCATCAGTCGGGATTTCGCCCGCTGGTTCGGTCCGGGCTTATTCTCGAGACCGGTAAGGCGCTGGAAATCGATTTGAAGCTGGAATTGGGGCAACAAAGCACTGCCGTGACGGTTACGGAATCAGGCATCCACCTTGATACTGCCGACACCGCGATGGGCGAAACCATTACCACTTCCAAGATTGCCTCCGTCCCCCTGAACGGCCGCAGCTTTACCGACTTGCTTGCTCTCCAGCCGGGCGTTGTTCCGGTTACCTCGCGGCAGCCCAATGCGGTCGTCATGTCCGGATGCACAAGTACGGCTCCCTCCGGGGATCTCAATCCCGGCAACCTCTCGGTGAGCGGGCAGCGGGAAACAAATAATGGCTTCATCGTTAATGGAAGTATCGTGGAAGAAGACTTTAGCATGGGCACAGCACTCGTCCCGAATCTTGATTCGATTCGAGAATTCCGCGTGCTAACGAGTAACTTTGACGCCGAATACGGCAATTACAGTGGGGGACAGATTGTGGTCACGACCAAATCGGGAACGAATGAGTTTCACGGCAGCGGCTTTGATTTCTCACGAAACACGAACTTGGACGCGCGAAACTACTTTTCCCCGGCTCGCGCCCGGTACGACCAAAACCAGTTTGGCGGCACTTTCGGCGGGCCCATCAAGAAAGAGAAATCATTCTTCTTCGTGGATTATCAAGGGACACGGATGACCGAGGGGGTGGAGACCGGTTTGATTTCTGTGCCCGCAATTCCGGAGCGGAGGGGCGACCTGTCGGGTATCGCCAACTTGCTCACCGGTGTCGTGAACGGTCAATCATGGGCCGGCTCGCTTGCGCAGAACCTCGGCTACCCGGTGTTTCCCGGGGAGGCATATTACACACCTGGCTGTGCGAGTTCCGCGCAATGCGTCTTGCCCAACGCGCAAATTCCGCTGGGCGCCTGGTCAAGCCCGGCCAGGAGTTTGCTCGGCTTCATTCCCCTGCCCAATCAAGGGCTAAACACCTTTTCGACATCCGCATACAATGAAACCCTTCGCGATAACAAGGGCGCAGCGCGAATCGATAGCAATACCAGCCTGGGAGCCCTTGCCGCTTACTACTTCTTTGACGACTACGGCCTCAACAATCCCTATCCGACGGCGCAAGGCGGCGCCAGTGTTCCGGGCTTCACTGCCATCACTCTCGGCCGGGCACAAATGGCGAACCTTGGCCTGACCAAGGTTCTCGGCCCCACCATGGTCAACGAGTTCCATTTGAGCTATCTCCGCGATGCCAACAATGTCGGCCAGCCGCAGGGCGGCGTTGGCCCCAGCCTCGCATCTCAGGGATTCGTTGACGGCTCCGGCAACGCCTCCATCTATGCGCTGGCTCCACAAATCGAAGGTATCGAAAACGTCTCGTTCAATGACTTTACCCTCGGTGTGGATACCACCGGGCTCAAGGAAGCCAACAGTACGTTCGAGGTTGCGGAGAACTTCTCCAAAGTGATAGGGACGCACGTGCTCAAGGTTGGGGCAGGAATCCACATCGACCAGGTCAACATAAACCCCGACGCCACTTTCAATGGCGCGTTCTCATTCACGGGTGCAGAAACAGGATCGGACTTCGCGGATTTTTTACTCGGCGTACCCAGCAGTTATGCCCAAGGCGACTCCCTGGCGTTCTATCTTCGCGACGAATACGCAGGGCTGTATGCGCAGGACAGTTGGCGGGTTAGGCCACGTCTGACACTCAACTATGGTTTGCGTTGGGATATGCTGCCGCCCTGGCGGGAGAAATACAACCAACTCCAGACCCTGGTGCTGGGCGAGCAGTCCCGGGTTTACCCGGGAGCCCCCCCTGGCCTGGTGTTTCCTGGCGACCCCGGGATTCCCACAACGTTGGCCCCGACGAAATACACGAACTTTGCTCCTCGTGTCGGCCTGGCATACTCACCGAATTACCAGGGGGGCTGGTTGGGCAAGATCTTGGGCAGCCCCGGCTCGACCAGCGTGCGCGCCGGATACGGCTTGTACTACACCGCCTTCGAGGGGCTGTCCGCCGGCATCATGAGTGCGAATCCCCCCTATGGCTACGACTATACGAGTCTGGCCCCCCCTCTATTTACTAATCCCTTCGTCACTGCGGCGAATGGGCAGAACGTTGGGCAGCGCTTTCCCGAGCCCATTCCGGCGTTTGGGGCCTCGGCGGCAAATCCCGATTCCAGCGTAGATTGGTCGCAGTATTTGCCGATCACGGGCGTTCCGTCTTTTTACTACAAGAACGTGCCACCCTACAGCGCCAGCTACACACTGTCTTTGGAACGGCAAATCGCGCCCCATACGCTTCTCAGCGTGACCTATGTGGGCTCGCAGGCGCATCATCTTCTGGTGCTCATTTCCGCCAACCCCGGTGACCCTGCCCAATGTCTAAGCGTGAGCCAGCCGGACCAGATTATGCCCGGCACCGCCACTTGCGGACCGTTCGGCGAAGGGGGAACATACGTCACCTCGTCAGGACGAGTGATCCAGGGAACCCGCGGTCCCTTTAGTTCCCAGTTCGACGCCATCACTTATCAGAAGACTTTGGGGAACTCCCATTACAACGCGCTCGAGATCAACCTGCGCCACCACCAGGGGCCGCTGGAATTACTGGTGGGCTACACGTATGGCAAATCTCTCGATTTGTCATCCAGCCTGGCGGAGCCGGTGAACCCCGTCAATCCCAGCCTCAGCAAGGCCGTGTCGGCATTTGATATGCGCCACAATTTTGTGGCGAGTTACAAATACGAACTTCCCATCGGCCACCTTATTCGTCACCGGAACCGGCTGACGGAGGGTTGGAGCTTCACGGGTATCACGCGATTCAGCACCGGCTTCCCCGTAACTCTGTTCAACAACAATGACACTTCGCTCCTGGGGACGATACCCAACGGCATCAACAACAATGGCGTGGACACCCCGGACGTTTCCCCCGGCAACCTGGAAATTAACACCAACCCTCGAAACGGCAGGCCGGCCTTTAACACTTCGCTCTTCAGCCTTCCCGCGCTCGGCCAGATGGGCACGGCGCCGCGGCGCCTCTTCTACGGCCCCGGCATCGCCAATTCCGACCTTGCCCTTTTGAAGAGCCTCCCCCTTACCGAGTCGAAATCATTTCAATTCCGGGTGGAGGCGTTTAATGTAGTCAACCATGCGCAGTTTTATGGGGCCGCGGCCGTCAGTGGGAACATCAGCAGCCCTTCTTTTGGCAGGGTTGTGAGCGCCACCGATCCCCGCCTCCTTCAAGTCGCTGTCAAATTCTACTTTTGAGCAGGTTTCGGCGAGCGGCGGCACACTTGGAAACCAACCTTTGCGTGGCCCGCGGGGCGGATCGTTGTCCCGAAACGGAAACGGCGGGAAACGCGTCAGAACCATTTCTCGGGCGTCCGCTGTTCCGCATGGTGTTTTCCAATCCGAATTGCGCAACGGCCTTCCTAACCCATGGCTCCGAACCCTACGGCCGGCTTTTCTTTATCGCCTGGCGGATCCGAGAAAACCTTCATCATGCGCGGTCTCTCGGAACAGCCGAGAGCGAAAGTTAGCGCGGTTCAGCGCATGATAGATCCTCCCGCCAACATCCACTCGCCTCGCTCTGCCCATAACCGAAGACTATCGCTTATTCCTCGGAGATGAGATGGTTCCTGACACAATTTCCGACCCGACTCGCCTCCTCCCGAATGCCCTGTCGAAACAACATAACTCAAGCCGCTTGGCATCAGGGACAGGAAACAAAGGAAGAAGACGCAGAAAAGGCAGATGTGCTGCCGCTGGGTCGTCTGGCCTTTCATGGCAAGGGTCCTCTTTGCGATCATTACTCCTGGCGCTGATTCCAGCGCCAGGAGTAACCTGACCCCACATCCTCCTCTGACGATTCGCTTGCCGTGCCGCAGACCACTAGTTTTGTGGTTTAGGGGGTGCCGCGGTATTGGATTCCGCATTGCCGCCTTGCGGGGTCACCGCATTCACATCCGCATTCACCAACGTATGGGGGTCGGCGGAGGTTTCGGTTTTCGACAGCACGTTTCGCTTATTTGCCCTGGCAATTTTGACAGCCCGCGCTCTGGTGTAGACAAACTCCCAGCCGTAGGCATCCCCGGGGTAGACTACCTCTCGAATGGCCTGGGGAGCACCGGAAACGTTCTCGCCAAATTTCACGATGGGGGAATCAGCCGGCTGCGGAAGATAATCCGGAATAGCAAGGATCGTGGTAACCAGTTGGGTCTCATCCGCATTCCAGATTTGAACGACATTTCGCTCCGTTGAGTCGTTCATGACCTTGAACACGTAGGTGCCCGGATCGACGACCTTCATCTCGCCAACTCCTGGAGCTTCCACAGGCGCATCTATCGTGATCGTCATCTTCTTGTCCCACTCTCTGCCCATGGCGCTGGGTTGGAAAGCGACAGAGAGCAGGGCAAGGGAAAGCAGAATCGTGAACAGTTTGATCGGCTTCATCTTTTACATACCTCCTCATGGAGTCACTTTCGAGGGCCCAGTTAGAACCCTTCCGACCGGCAATATACGATAGAAGCCTGCCTCTGGTTACATTCGGAGGCAAGCTCTGGCTGGTCTGCTTGCCTATGAGCCATCCCAATTGGTTACCAGCTCTGATTCTCCGAAGTGGCCAGCCTGTATTGGCCGCGTCGGGAATAAGAAAGAAAGGGCGGCTTGCAGCCGCCCTAGGGTGGACACGGATTGAGTTGCAGTAGCTTTCATGAGCCGCTTTGGGTGCTAGACTCGCCGAAAACAAGCCTCTCGGGCAAGCCGCTGGGATCGATCGCAGTAACTACACCTGTGTTTCCGTCATTGGTGGTCTCGATCGCTGTGAGTTCGTTCTTCTTTGGGCGGGTTTCCAGCTTGGCTTGCGCCTTGGCAACGAGCCTTCCGTTCGCGTAAAACTCGACTTCTGGCGCCGGGGTGTTTTCCGGAATCTTAACTGTGTACTCGCCAGCTTTCAGCACTGTGCCGTTGTTCAGCTTCGCATCCCTACCGAGTGTTACGGTAACGGATTTTGCGGAAGACTTTCCCGAATGCCACGAGCCGCCGAAGCTCAGACTTGCAGCCATCACGAGGGCGGCGACGAGCGTCATGACTAATCTAACAGCCTTTACGTTCATAAACCTTTTTACCTCCTCATGGTGTCAATTTGAGGGCCCAGTTAGAACCCTTCCGACCGGCAATATACGATAGAGGCCTGCCTCTGGTTACATTCGAGGGTCAAGGTCGGAGCTTTGTGTTCGCTTGCGGGCCAGCCCGGGGGATGGGCACTACGTTCCCCAGGTTTTCGAGGCGTCGAAGGCGCGACATGGCGCGCATTATAGGCCTCGAACCTGCGCCCGCAAAACGTCATTCGCGCAACAAGAGCCGCAGATGGACGCCCAGAACGCGTACGCTACCCCGCTCGGGATCGATGAGGATTTCGAGCGGTAGGAGCACGGGATGACGCGGCGATAGCAGCCGAATCGTACGGGCATGTCGTGGCATACTCGATTTACGGTTCTGCGCACGTCGGGACGCCCCTGCCACAGCGGGCAGGTTGCCCGCGCTACGATTCGTGGATTGCCCGCGCTATGACTCAGGGCTTGTCCACAAGTCGCGCGGCCCACACCATCCCGTTCCGGTTATCGGTGGTTTCACGTGAGAAGACAAGACTCGTTTGACCGCGCCGGTCGTCACATGAGCAGGAAGCGCGCCGTAGGGGCAGGCCTCGTGCCTGCCCTCCGCGTCGGCACGGCCGACGCCTGGGCACCCACACGGGGCGCCCCTACGAGACGCGTTGGTTCCGGATCATGCCCATGCGGCTACCAGTGTGGGGTAACCGCATAGACGAAATCCAGCCCGTTCGGCGTTCCCAGTCCGGTCACATTGTCCCAGCCCCAACCGGTCGACAGGGAGGTGTCTGTGCCGAAGGAGATGACGTACCAGGAGCCGTCGCCCCCCTCCGTCAGGGCGCTCAGGAATGGCGTCGGAGTTTCGGGCATTACCAATTGGAACGGGTTTTCGTAGGTGGTTCGGTGGCCGACGGTAATGGACCCGGTGGCGTCAAACGGCGAGTTGACCGGAACGACATCGTAGATGGCATTGGGAGGCAAGCTGTAGATGGAGCGCGCTGCCTGCCCCAGCGGGCGTCCGGACCGCTGATTGGCGATGGCCCAGAGTGAGGAGAACATGGGGCAAGACAAGCTGGTGCCACCCACGAGGCTAAAATAGATGTCGTTTGGATCGTTGTTGAAGCAACTGGCGCCCGTGCAAAAGAACTCGATGCCGGTCTGAGGGTCAGCCAAATAGGAGATGTCCGGCACCAGGCGGGCTCTGCCGGGCAAGCCATTTTGGAAGGACGGTTTACGAAACACTCCACTTCTACCGCCACCCGAGCCGAACGCGAAGCCCAGCCCATCCGTGGGAGAACTGTCGGGCGGAACCAGCGGCGTGCTGTAGCCATTCACGTCGGTGGGATTGGCAATCTCGGTGAAGTTGTCTCCCCAGCCCGTCTGGAAAGCCATGGTCAAATTATGGTTGAGGAACAAACTGGTGCCGCCGACGGCGGTGGCGTAAGGCGAACTGGCGGGATAGCTGACGTCGGTGTAGCCCTCAATCAGGGACCAGTCGCCGTAGTCTCCCGAGGAAAAATCCACCGAGATGCCCTCGGCGGCGGCGATCAGCAGCGTGGTGCCAAAGGGATCATTGGAGGGAAGGCCTTCTTGAGACTCGGGCTCTCCGTAACTGTTGGAAATGACGTTGCCCAACCCATTGGCAACCGCGTAGAGAATGGCCGCATTCAAATCATCGTCGTAATCCGAGGCGGCCTCGATCAGAACAACGTTGGCGCCCGGAGCCACGGCGTGCGCCGACTCCACGTCGAGCGAGGTTTCGGTGGCCCAACCCTGACACAGTGCCAGATTCGTGCCCGCACTCGCCGCGCAACTCAAGCCGAGCGGAATAACGGTAAGATCGAGCGGGGCCAATCCGTAAAAGGAAGCGTAGGCGGATGCGTCGGTGCCAATCGTGGGCGATCCATAGGCGTCAACGATCACCACCGTCTGGTTTTTACCGGTCAGCCCAATGTTGTACAGGGCGTTCAGGCCGTAAGCCGTCTGTAAATCGCTGGGCTGATAGCCGCACGGCGCCAGCGTGCCCAGGTTTGTGTTGGTGATGGGCGCTCCATACGCATTGCCGAAATAGCTTGCCTTCGGGCTGCTGCCATCCGTGCTGAAGTTCTCAGACTCGAACCCCTGGAGACAAGAGGGAGAGAAGAACGCTCCATTGGGGGCGGCGGAAAGAGGAACTGCCGCCAAGGGTTTGCCGGTGGTCGGGTTCACATGACGCACAACGTGGGGTTGCAAGTGGAAGTCTGACAATCCGCCCACACGGGACACCAGCGCGCCGGCCGGTCCTGCCATCACCGGATCGGTGGCATTGCCACGGTAGGTTTGGCCACGCACGTCGAACTTGTGAATCTGCACACTGAAGGCCGCCTGGACATCGGCAATGCTCCCTTGCGCCTTCACATACATGTTCTGCTCACCCACGGACAAAACGCCAAGGTTGTGTGCCGCCAGAAATCCTTTGACGGTGGCGACGTCTTCCGCTGAAGGGGCATAGGTGGAACTGAACTGGTCCGCCGTCAGCCAATTCTGATAATTCGCGGAGCTGGGATCGTACTGCTGCTCCACCAATTCCTGAAGGGCATCTGCATTGTGCAACTGCAACCACACGTAAATTGTGATTTGCTTCGTGGTTTGCTCCGGACCCAGGTCGTTTGCGGTTGTGGCAAAACCAAATTTGCTGTTGGGGATGGTGTGCCGGGAGTTGTCCTGCGCGAATAAGGTGGTCGTTGCTGTCATACCGAGCAACAACAAGGAGACGGTGGCCGAACGAAATTTGCAGAGTTGCATGGGAGTTCTCCTCCTTCTCGTAAGATCCCAGGACGCATAGAGGCGCCGGTGATCGATATTCAATGTTGTCGGATAGGCTTAAGCCCGGTTAGATTTTGTTTATTACCACCGTTTTTGTCAAGGAATTTCGGACAAAAAGTCTAACATTGGGTCCTTGAAACCCGTCTCCCCCGTGTGTGGCCCGCCGCCAATAGGACGTTTGCCTACCGCTCCTCCGCCTGCCTGCCTTGAGAGGCCCTCGTCATTTCTGCACAATTAACGGCTTGGCGATTTCGTCGAGCAAATCAGGTTTGCCTTCCACGCGCACCAAGCGGGGGTACCGTTCGCCGCCGTGATAGTTGACCGAGATGGTTTTGTAGTAATCGTCGTTCACCACCAGGAAACGGATGGGTTGGTCATTGGTCGTGCCGGCCTTGATGGCGTCGCGGAGCAAATCCGGCGTGAAAGCGCGATCGTTGATGGCCACCACGCGCATTCCGGGCACGATCCCCGCCAGATGAGCGGGTCCGCCGTAGAGCGATTCCTGCACGGTCCCGTCCATTCCAATGCGCAAGCCAATGGAGTAGACGGTGTTCGCTCCTCCTCCGAATCTTCCACCCCCGCCCCCACCTCCTCGGGCGGCCGGCGCGCGGTCGGTATATTCCACTTTCCACCCACCCGCCTCAATCCCTCCCACGGGAGCTTGCGCGGAAAGCGAGGTCAGGCGGTCATGGAAATAACCTGCCCAGTCGTAGGGCACCACCGCCTTCAAGGCGGCGACGAGTTCGTCAAAGGTGTAAGGTTTCACTTCCGGACCCCGATTGGGGCCGCCATAAAACGCCCGGCAGAAATCCTCGAGGGATTTCTGGCCATGAGTCTGGTTGTGAATCATGGTCGCGACCTCCAACCAGATCAAATACCCTTCGGGATAATAGTCAACGCCGCGCCGCCAATCCCCCCAACCCGCGCGGCCGAACGTTTCGGTGGCCACCGCGTCCGCGGTGTCCTGCAGAGGCCGCCAGGTGCGGCCCGGGCGTCCCGGCCCCAGATCCGCGGCCGTCGTCGCCAGGTCTTCGCGAAATTGCTCGGGATTCCAAATGCCGCAGCGCACCGCGAGCAACGGACCCAGGTAGGACGTCAGTCCCTCGTAAACCCAGAGCAGATCGGTTTTCATCGGTACTTCGTATAAGGGTACGGCAAGATCGGCAGGGCGGCGGAATTTTCCGTTCCAGGAATGAACAAATTCGTGTCCGAGCAGGCCTGCCACGCCCCGCCTACCGTCCGGTGTCAGCAAGGCTCGCTCGCCGGTGCGGCTGTCGTCGCACTCATTGTGCTCGAGGCCGAAATGCGCCACGTGGTCGCTTAAAGTGAGCAGGAAGTGGTAATCGCGATAGTGGCGCGCGCCAAAAAGCTTTCCGCTTTCCGCCACCATACTGGTGAAGTCCTTCTGCGTCTCCGGGGACACCTCAAGCGCCGCGGCGCTGTCCGCCACCAGGTCCAATTCGTGATGGATCGGTTCATTGGGTGGCGTGATATCCACCGCGCGGTAGAACTCGCCGGCGATGACGGGCGAATCCACCAGGCGGTCGAGGGGGACGGGCTTGAACGTCACCTCGTCGCCCGCCACGTTCTCCACGGGCAAGGGGGTTCCGAATTTCCAGCCCGAGGGCAGGCGCAGGGTGGGCTTAATGATGATATTCTCAGACCGACTCCACGCGGGATAAAGCACGTTCTGGTTCCAACTGATAATCACCAGTTTGTCGGTGGCTGATCCGCCGCCGCTGAAAGCCCCGCTGCTGGGCTCAATGTAGTCGAACGCCGCCTCCAGGCGATACACACCCGCGGGCACGTCCAGGTGAAAAGTAAATCCGTCGAGCAGGTCGCGCCTCCAGGGCAGGGCCTTGCCGTTGGCCGTGAACGTGAGCCCGGCCACGTTACTCACCGGTCCCGAGGGCGTATGCTCGCCGGGAATCCACTTGGGGTAGTAAAGCGTGACCGGTCCGGGTTTCACCGGCATGACGATGTGAGTGCGAACGATTTTTTCCGGCGCGTGCGTGGCATCAACGGTCAAACTAATCGTCCCGGAAGACTGGGCGAGCGCGGAAGCCACGCCCAGGATTACGACCGCAAGCAGAAGAGTGGATAAACGGGTACGGATCGAATTCATCAAATTTTCCTTTCGTATGGAGGATCGCCGCAACAAGTTGGGCTGCCCAGCCGGGAAGAGCAGCGGAGATAGCGAATTTCCGCGTACTCCCAGCGGGAAATCCTACCCCCGGCACACGCCCGCGTCAACGCCCGCCGGAAAAATAAATGGTCTTCTTCTTGTCACTCGTCACTCCTCTTGAAATCGGGCCATCGGATCATTGAATCATCGGACCATCGGGCCATCGGGTCATCGGATCATTGAGTCATCGAATCATTGGACCATCAATCGTGAATTTTGAATCAGTACTGTCCGGTAAAAGTTTCCTCGATTCGTTCTAAGTCCGTGAACGTGCGAGAGTAAAGTAAGCAAATGAAATTTTTCGATTTCAATTTTT
>Ga0326728_10015766_pt1 | contig 15607 bp, 14 predicted proteins | sample MB3enrmetagenome_FD_207602 | JGI IMG/M metagenome (GOLD analysis project Ga0326728, IMG submission 207602) | Lab enriched peat soil microbial communities from McLean, Ithaca, NY, United States - MB31MN | ecosystem: Environmental > Terrestrial > Soil > Wetlands > Peat | place: USA: New York...
TGATGTGCTCAATGTTGAGCCCGAGGGGCGGCGGGTCAGGAGGCAGGTTGTCGAAAACATCCATCAGGATGCGCTGCGCCAGGTCGAGCGACCTCTCCAGGCACGTCTCGGTGGGGGCCGTGGCGCCGTCTTCCGAGCCCAGCAGGAAACGATCGAGGTCCTTGGGGATGTCAGCCCCCAGCCAGCGCAGGAACTGCAAATCGCGGCGGTGGCTGACCGGAGCGAAGCTGAGGAAAACGCGCGCCTGCACGCCGTTGAGCCGCTGGATGAGCCACACCACGTCGTTCGAGTCGAACAGAATCTGCGAGGTGAAGAAGTCGATACCCGCCCTGGTCTTGATGCGAATGCGGTCGGATTCGTTCTTTCGGCTGGGAATCGTGATTCCGCCCAGCATTATCGGCAGTCCCTCCCTCCGCACCAAGGCTACGGCTTCCATGACGCTCGGCCCGGGATAGCGGAGCTCGGTGGATTCACCGCCCACCAGCACGAGGTGCCTGAGGCCCCATTCCAGGCAGGTCTCGCGGAACCATATTTCCGGCTTCGGGTCATGGACGACCACGCGGTTAAGAACCACGTCCGCTTCCAGCTCGCGCTGAATGCGTGAGCCAAACACTCGCGGCTCCACGCGCGGCACAAACTTGCTGGTTCGCTCCGTCCCACGATCTTCGTCGTGAATCTCCGGCAGGTTGACCCCGTCCACGAATTGCTTGACCCTTCTCAGTTCAGCAAGGGATTCGTTGATTGCGCCCGGCTGATCCGCCGCCGGCGGGACCACTTCAAAGAGCGTCACCGGAATAGAAGGGTTCAGTATTTTTTCTTGCAGCCTCATCGGTCGATACCTGCGTTGCCAGCCTGCATTGCTCGCCCCTGTCTACCTTTTACTTTAGCCCGAGCAGGCGAAAACCGCAACCTTGCGCGCGCAGGGGTAATGTCCCAACTCCGCGGATGAAGTTCGGCATTTGTGCTAGAGAGAACACGGCGCCCTGGCGCAAGGGGTAGAAACCCCAGAGCTCATCTCCGCGTCTCAGCGCCGCGGCGGTGAGCCTTGTTTTTGGCTGCCACCACAGGCCGCGCTGCAACACACGAACCCGGGCTACGGGCGCCGAAACGTTGTATATTTGGATTTCGACTGCCCATGAGTTCCTCATCCGCTCCCGTGCTCGGCCAAGCTCCCCAGAAGCGGCTGGCATTCACCGCAACCGCGCTGGTGCTCTGCATCTCGGCCTGCAAGCTCCTTGTGCATTTGTATGCCGGCCGTCATTACGGTTACTTCGTTGACGAACTGTATTACCTCGCTTGCAGCCGGCACCTGGACTGGGGTTACGTCGACCAACCTCCGCTGATCGCCGTGATCACTTGGCTGGCACGCTCTCTGCTGGGGGATTCCCTCCCCGCCATCCGGTTCTTTCCGGCCGTTGCGGGCGCCGCCGAAGTTGCTCTCGCGGCTCTGATCGCCCGCGAGCTGGGCGGGAAGCGCTTTGCCCAAGGCCTGACTGCCATTGCGGTCCTGGTGGCGCCGGGCTTCCTCGCCGCCGACAGCCTGCTGACCATGAACGCGTTCGAGCCGCTGTTCTGGATGGGTTGTGCCTACCTGCTCATCCGCATCATCAAAACCGGCAACCCGAAGCTCTGGATCTGCTTCGGCATGCTGGCGGGAGTCGGGCTCGAAAACAAGTACTCCATGCTGATCTTTGGGGCCGGCATGGTGGTCGGCCTGGTGTTGACTCCGCAGCGCCGCGCGCTCTCAAGTCCCTGGCTCTGGATCGGCGGCGCGCTCGCTTTCCTCATGTTCCTGCCGAATCTGCTGTGGAACATTCAGCACCACTTTCCGTTCCTGGAATTGCACGCCAACATCCAGCGCAGCGGGCGCGATGTGACTCTTGGGCCGTTGTCATTCTTCGCTCAGGAAATCCTGACGCTGCTTCCCTTGACTCTGCCCATCTGGCTCGCCGGCCTCTGGTTTTATTTCTTCTCGAAACTGGGCAAGCCGTTTCGCGCCCTGGGCTGGGCATGGGTTTTCACCGCCGCCGTTATCGTGACGCTGAGCCCGCGGGTCTACTACCTCTATCCCGCCTTTCCGGTTCTGCTCGCCGCCGGCAGCGTGATGTGGGAAGGGTGGTTGGACCGGCCGCGATACCAATGGCTGAAACTCGCCTATCCCGCCTTGATGGTTGGGGCCGGCGCTGTGTTCGCGCCGCTCGTCACTCCGGTCCTACCTCCTCAAATGTACATTAGATACACGAAGGCGCTGCACCTCCAGCCGCCCAGGATTGAGACTCACCGGCTGGGCCCGCTGCCGCAGCTCTACGCCGACCAGTTCGGTTGGGAGGAGATGACGGCCACGGTCGCGCAAGTCTACAACAACCTGCCGCCGGAGGTTCGCGCCAAGACCGCGATCTTCGGCCAGAATTACGGCCAGGCAGGCGCCATCGACCTCTTCGGCCCAAAATACGGCCTGCCGCCCGCCATCAGCGGGCACCAGACCTATTTCTATTGGGGACCGCGAGAATACACCGGGGAGAGCATGATCGTGATGCAGGGGCAGCAGCAGGACCTTGAGCGGCGCTTCGCCAGCGTCGAGAGGGTCGCCAGCGTCTATCACCCCTACTCCATGCCGTACGAGCACTTTGACGTCTTCTACTGCCACGACCTCAAACAGCCCCTGAAGGAAATCTGGCCGCAAGTGAAGAACTGGGACTGAAGTAGTCCCCCACGATCACCACCTTGGGCTTCTTGGGTCGCAGGGTTGACCCTCTACGCCAACTCCATCGCCCGGCGCAAAGAAAAGCAGATCCTTCTCCCGCAGGGGGGATCACGAGGAAATGTCATTCTGAGCGAAGCGCAGCGGAGCGTAGAATCTGCTTTTGGTTACGGCCAAGGGGGGCGCTGTATTACACCTATGAGCAGGTTCATTTCTTCTCGGGCGCGGACTGGCTGCTGGCAGGGATTCCCGACTGGGCAGAGTCCACAGGAACACCCAGCAGTCCAGCTATGAGGCTATCCAGTTGTGCCAGGTCCACGGGCTTTTTGAGATATGCGTCGGCGCCCATAGCTTTTACCTTTTGCTCTTCCCCAGGCCGGATGCTGCCGGTGAGCACGATGACCGGAATTAGGCTGCTTTTCGGATTGGCGCGCATCCGTTTCAGCACCTCGTAGCCGGTTCCGGCCGGCATGCTGATGTCGAGAATCACCGCGTCGATGGGTTGTCGCATAGCCGTAATGGAAGCCTGCATTGCATCATAAGCGCCGGTGACCTCAAATCCTCTCTTGATCAAATGCCTCGACAAGAGAAGCACCAAGCCACGATCGTCATCGGCAATTAAGATCGTCATGACAGAGCCTCTTCTCCCAGCGCGCGCATCCTCGGCATAAGGGGCTTGCCTTGGAATCGACCTGCGGAGAGGCTTTTTCGGCGTGCCGCCAATCATCCCCGCAGGGCACCCCTCCATTCGGAATGCCTATCAGAGGATTTTTCGTCCGCAAATCACACTTCCACCCCTCAACCCTTGAGTGGCCCAGTACATCCCCTGGACAAGGCAGCCCGGCCCAACCTCTTGGAACTACCGCGGGGGATTCTCACACACCACAGTTAGATAATCGGCCAAATTCGCTGAAACTTGACTTTTGTGGCTGGTGCGGCAGAAGCGGCGGATTCTGCTCAATGCTTGTAGCTTTCTTCCCCAATCCGCCGCGGCGGGCTGATTGTCGATTGACGATTCCGAGACAGGGGCGAGTTTTGCGGTGACGGCCAACGCGCTGCCGGCTTTATTTCGCCGTTGTCTTAGCTTTTGGTACGTAATCAAAAAATCTTTCAGTTGTATTGCCTGAGGTCCATTCCGCGCGCAGCCTGGTTTTCTTCTCTACCCTGCGCAACTCCGATAGCAAGGAGCGATTAAGCTCCCGCGCATTCTCTCCAATAAACTCTGCCTTGACGAGAAATTCATGCCCTTCTGTCTCTTCGATGACCCCCTGAGGAACGGCCTTCCTTAGAACTATATTAATTGCTGTGGGATTATCTGTGCTAATTCTAGCCACAAGAGAAAAATTCTTTTTTGCCATGTTTTTTCACCCGCTCAATGAGCATGTCGAGAATCAGTTCACTGTAATGGTCAGGGACCCAATATTCTGAGGCGTGCTGACTCCCGCGCCGCTCGCCTGCACGGCGATAGCGAACGTCACCGGTGGCGGGGGTGGTGGGCTGCCCCGTGCTCCCTCACCCACCGCACGAGAGCCAGCGCTACCCGCTTCGTTCATCCCCGCCCCTGACTGACGAACGATCGCACGGGACGAGGTCCCCTGTCGCGGCTGTGGACTGCGCCGGCTATCTGCGAAGTTCATCCAGGGGAACCCAGTCACCTGGGGCGCGCTCGTACTTCCAGAAGAGCCAGCCGTCGACTGGGTATTGCGCGGCCGCCTCAGCGGCCGCGCTGGGCGAGGTATACACCTTACCCTGGAAGCGAATCGAGCCGTCGTCTCTCACGGAAGCGTGGAAGGTTTTTCCTTTAGAGTGCCCGCGCAGCCTGAGCACCTTCTTAACGTAAGGGCACAGAGGCGGCATGGGGCCGGGCAGGACCACACGGATCGTCTCGTCGGTTTTGCCGAAAATGTGGTCGCGTTTCTCCTGATCCCGCTGTTTAATGTCTCTGCCAAGGCGCGCCCGCAGGTCTTCCGAACGCGCAAACGTGCCGGTCTTGGAATTGCCCTCCGGCTTCGGCTTGACCACCCGCAGGATTAGGGCCTCGAGTTCTCTCAGGTGCTTGTCGCCAATCGTCAGGTAGACACTGAAGCGGTTCCACTGACCGGCATGCTTGTCGCCGAGGTGGGCTTTCAAGCGTGAACTCAGGTCGCTCGCCAGGCCAACGTAGTACAGATCGTCATCATGATAAAGAGCGTACACGCCCTGACGCCGCGAAACGTACTCCCGAATAATGTCCTGATAGTCTTCCAATACATCGCCGCTGATGTTCTCCAAGTGTTGGCAAACCAATTGGGGTGTCTTGGGCATATCGTTTCACTCGTGCCGGGGTAGTGCAGCCGTGGTCGCGACCGGTTCAACGAGCGGCGGGGGGACTGCCAAAGTAGCTGCGCATCTTGCATGCCTAGGGTTCAACGGAGTTCCCCCAAAATAGGTGAGTCCACGCGTCAGGCGGCCAGAGGTCCAGGGCTGGAATTCGGCAGATCCTCCGGCTCCGAAGGTCGAAAATGCGCCCTTCGCTCATTGGATGCCACACCGGATAGTCCTCGCAGAGGGTAACCTGATAGAGCATGTATCCGAATAGCGTCACTGCACAGAGGATCGCAGTTTTCTGCACATCCCAATTGAGTACGACTGCATGCCTGGGGCGCAGTCGATCGCCTCCCCCGGAGATGTGAATCGTGATCACCCGCACGAGCGGGCCCGCACGCCTGGCGCCGTCCCGCACGTAGTTCCGTACTGCGTCAAAGTCGGTCTCCAGGGCGAACGGGGCCCCACGAACACAGGCCAGGAAATTGAACGCCACCTTAGCCAACGCCCTCAGGATTGTATCGTCGCAAACCGAATTGGCAAAGACGGCCGCTAAACCGGTGCGGGGCTCGCTAGCCCATCCCTTCGGTTTGATCCCTAGCTCCGCGAGCGTCCGTTGTAGTCGCTGCGTGTCTTCCTGGGCCGGGCCGCAGACGAGCACCTGGGGGTCTGGCAGGTAGGGTTCCAAGACCTGTTTGCTGAGGTCTGCTTCAGGAACGAACTTCCATCCTGTGTCGCCCATCCTTCGAACCATGACAGTTGGCTGAGGGCTAAAGACTACGCCCTTACCTCTTGAGAGCCTCTCCCCGAAAACCCGCACACCCCTCCAGTCACTTGCCTCGTTCACAGCCATCTTGAGTCGATTGCGTCCGAAGCGCACTCCCTTTTGCTTGAGCCTGACGTCGAAGTTCACACGCAACAAGCCCTCCACACTGTCGCGCGCCAGGGATTGCTCTATGCCTCGGCCAAAATACCCGTTACATTCGTCGCAAACGCAGTCGATTACACAACGCGGTTGATTGTAGGGCCAGAATGCCTCCGGAATCACATGGTCTACCCCCGCAAAAGGCTGATCCTGCGTGGCGCGGCAATAAATGCAGGTCGGCATGTGGCTAATTCACTCGTCGCGCATCGTTGGGGGCGATGCGCTAGCGTTCACGGCCCCTGAGCCTCAGGTGGTTTGACGGTTCGCGATGTCCTGTACAACCTCAGGGCCAGCCGGTTCCGGAACGAGCGAGCGGCTCAGAGCCTCGCGAGTCTCGAAAGGGATCACTCGGAGTTGGCGGTACAATCGACCCTGGGCGGCGTTTCGCTTGCGCAAATTGCATAGCACTTGCAGCACGTTTTCCAGAAAGTCAGGCCCGTCGCCAAACTCGTATTCTTGCCGCAACTCGTTTAGTGCCGCGATGGCAGTCCCGCTTAACCCGCAAATCTTCAACCACCCGCCCGGAATCGCCAAGTCGGGTACCCGCTCAAGGCCGGAAGCCTCCTCATCGGTGCTCCAGTTGACCCCCCGCGCTTCGAGTTCCCGGTGGATTTCACTCCCGGCATAATGCGCGTGCATTCTTAGCTCCTTGTCGTCAGAATAGTTATAAAGGTTATCCAGCGCATCCAGCAGTAGTCTCAAACGTGGGGCGGTAACGCGCACCTCTTCGACCTTGCGTCGACATCCACCGCACACCAAGTAGTCCCCCTTGGACGAATGGCCCAATATCCCGTGTTCACAGTACGGGCAACTCAAGGGGACCGCGCGCACACCATGAGTTTCCTCGCCCAAACCAGTCTCTTCTTTACTCACCCTTCCTCCATGAGTGGCCCAAGCGCTGCAGGCGAAGTCGCCACCGCCCGACGATGCTCCACCTAGTCGATTACAATGCAGGAAGAGAGTTCACAATCTGGACGGTTTCGAGGCTCACGTAAATCACCTGGCCCACTAGCCGCACGATGTATTCGGGATCATCGGCGCGGTTGGGGTCGGAGCGGATGCCACTATGCTTGTCTTCTGTCACCCGGTATTGATCAATCACCCATTCGAGCGCGCTGCGATTGCCCAGGCGGTATTCAAAGGCCTCGGGCGGGATGCCGCCCAGCGTGAGCGAATCGTTCACCTTGAGCGAGCGGCGGTCCTTCGCGAGCCGCATCTTGTCTTCCACGCGGTACGAGAGCGGGGTTCGTAGGGCCGAGCGGCGCTCGGCCTGGGGCGAACCGTATTTGGCGCGAGGCCGAGCGCCGCTCGGCCCTACATCGGACCGTACACCCCCGGTCCCCAAAACGCCCGAACATGTCTCAATGAATCTCAGGGGGTACGGCTCCAGCTTTTCGTAATCAATGTGCAGGCGCGCCAGTTCCTTTCCAGCTTTCGAGAACCCCCAGAAGTCCTTTGCCAATGGGATGCGCGGCAACTCGCGCTTCAGGTTCTGCGCATATTTCATGCGGTACTCGGGATGATGCAGGACGGCATAAACGTAATAGAAGATGTTCCACTTGGTGATCTTCTCGTCGCCGTAGTGCTCGCGAAAATGCTCGAGCGCCCAGTCAGTGAGGTTCTCGCGGCAGTTCGTCCCGTCTTCGTCGTACAGGTAGAACGGAAAGCACTGGGCACTCGCGCCAGACCCAACCAGGTGCAAATCCATAATCGAACGTGCAACCAAGGCCATGAACGGTTTCTCGGAGCCAGGCGACGTGACCCCTATAATACGGTTCTCGTTTTCCGCGCCCACCGTGGGCATGGCCCGAGCAAAGACCCCGGTTCGGTGGTTCAGGACTGAATCGAAGTAGGCAAACCGCCTCTCGTACGGACGGTAGAGGCAGGCACGTATTCTGCTGGCACTAAACTCCGCGTAGGTCTCCTGCCTGAGTGCCTCCTTGAGGCGACTGCACCATTTGATTTTGGTGTCGTCGTAGGTGACGAAGTTGTCTAGATCATTGGGCTTCCCTGCCCGGCGCCACCGATCAAGGTCTGCATTGTAGTTTTCAACCAGGGCTTTCACCTTGCGAGTCAGCGCCCCTGGGTCGAAGTCGTACAGCCACTCGTCCCGAGCCGTCTCCAGACCACGGCTGAAGTCTCCGAAGATGACGCCGGAGAACGAGCCCCTTCTTCGCCGGGCCTGCCTGGTGGCCATCGGCAAAAAGGCCACATCCCAGGCGCTCTTGATTACCATCCACCCGTCCGTCTCACTTAGGAACAGGCCGTGCCAGTCCACAGCCCCGGCGCTTGCACGCTCCTGAAGGAATGCCAACTTCTGTTCCTTGCGCCAATCTTCCGGCACCCGGTAGTGTGACATTGAGGCCGGCCTTTGAGCGCCCTTGCGTACAGCCACCGTTACGCCTACACCCACCCGAATACCGAACACGTTGTGTGTCGTGCCGCTCAGCTTCGGGTTCTGCCGAACATTGCCGTGTAGATCGAGCATGTACAGGCGAGTAAAATCGGCCAGCAAGTGCTTCCGCATGCCATCGAATGCTATCTGGCCCATGAAGCTACTGTTTGATACAAAGGCGACTCCCCAGGCGATCAGTCGCCCATCGGAAGAATTTTACGTACGGGTCGGACAGCGCTCCCTTATTGCTCGCGGTCGAATCCTGGGCATACGTCTCAGCCACTCGCCTGTCAATCACCTCGTACTTCCGATTCTTGTTGTTATCGTTTTCGTTCTGCTGGTTCATGTTGTAGGGCGGGTTGCCAATCACGACCGTAATCGGCGCTTTGCGCTGCCGCTCCACACGCTCGGCGTTCTTTTCTGTCATGAAACCAAGCTGGTGCTGGCCGCCTTCGGCAAGGTCGAGTGTATCCACGAAGCACAGGCCGTCGAAAGGTTCGTAGGTTCCGGTCAGCTCGTAATAAGCGTGCTCGATGTTGAGCGCGGCGATGTAATAGGGCAGCAGCATGACTTCGTTGGCGAAGAGTTGCTCCCGGTACATACGGGGTAGATCACGGCCGGGCATCCGGCGCAGCAGGTTCACGATGAAGTTGCCGGTCCCGGTGCAAGGATCAATGATGAAGACGTCGGGGCTCGAGAGCGACTTGCCAAATTCCTTTTCCAGCACCTCCGCCACGCTCGCACACATGAAATTGACGATTTCCTGCGGCGTATAGACGATGCCGTGCGTGTCGGCAACTTTCACCGAATAGCCCTGGAAAAAGCGCTCATAGACGGTGTTCAGAAAGTGCTGCTTCTCGCCGAAATCGGGCAGCAGGCGGGCGGCGCCTTCGATAGCGACATAGAACCGGTCGAGCCCCTTGAGGAATTCGGTGCGGTCAAAACTCCTGCTGACCAAGGCCTCGATCACCCGCTCGACTTCGGCGGCGATGGCGTTGCGCTTCACAAACTCGGGGTTGTTGAACACGGTGCGGAAGAGCCGCTCGGTGAGCAGGTGCTGCACCAACATCTCGTCCACGGCTTCGACGCGGATGTTGGGATTGAGCGCCGTCCGGCAGAGGTCAAAGAATTTCTCGAAGGCTGCCTGAAAGCGGGGATTGTCCTTGTGGGCATGCTGGATTTTCTCCACCAGGCCGCGCGCCAACTCGGGCACGCTTTCCTTGAACTCGTCGACCGCTTCTTCAAAGCCTTCGATATCCGGTTCGGTGTAAGAGAAAAACTGGTTGAGCAGCGCCGCCAGTTCCTTGGGGTTACCGAGGTTGAAATCTCCATCGACCTGCTGCTTGTTTTGGAAAAGGACGCCGGTTTGGGTGTCCTCGAAAATGATGTTGGTAAGTGGATAGCCGCGCGCGATCTTTTTGTTGATTTCCGTCGGGAGGTCGTCTTGAGTGTCCTTGGCTTCCCAGTAGCCGCGCGGCAGGCTGTTGCGGTCGCGCAGGGTGCCGTCGGGACGGATCAGGGTGCCGCCGGATTTTCCCGAGAGCTCCGGGATGAACGTCCAGCCTTTGAGCTTGGCGGTGTCCGCCAGCAGGAACTCGAAGGCGGAACGCACGTTCATTTCGTTCAGCACGCGCTGGTCCCGCAGGGCTGCAACCTGCTCGTAGTATTTGCGGACGGAGCGGTTCGCGGGCGTAATGGGGCCGCGGGTAACCATAGTATCCCGGGCAATATTAGCACTCTCGGACTGTTTGCGCAGCAAGTCCGAATCGGGCTGGTTGCGCAGTTTCATGTAGCGGCGGCTTTACGCCGCCATTTGGTCCGCCAGCCGACGGATAAACTCGCCGCTACAACATCAAACTGCACCACTACCGAACCGAGCGAGTGGCGCAGACGTCGCTTTCTGGCGTGTGCCAGCGCTCGCGGCCGCGCCTAGTGTAGGTTTACTCACGTAGCCCAATGCTTGGCGAGGCGCCGGGCTGGAGATGACGGACGGGGTCGTTTCTTCCTGGCAGGCGTCACACAATGCCTGCCCCATGTGGCAATACACCACATATATGCACAGGAACGCATGTTAGCTAACAGCTTTGAAAACAATGCGATGCACGGCCGCCGGCACCAACATTGCAAGAAGAATGGGAATCGCGTTAACAGTACGAATCTCCCTTGGGGCTGCCTCATTTCTGGCCGCTGGACTCTTCCAGGTCGCGCACCCGCTAGTAAAGAACTCTGAATCTGATGGTGTTCGGTATTCCTTCGAGCGCAGCGATGAGGCCGTCGTCCCACTCATGATTGATATCCAGGATGGCGTACCCGACAGTCCCCTTGGTGTCATAGACTTGTCGTTCCACGTTGATGCCGCGTTCCGCGAACACCCGGTTTATGGCGAGCAACATTCCGGGAATGTTCCTATGAATGTGTGCCAGCCTGTGATTCTGGGGTGCGCTCTCGAGTTGGCAGTGGGGCAAATTCACGCTGAGCCTGGTGTTGCCGCTTTGTAAGTAGCGGCACATCTGCGCCGAAACGAATTGTCCGATGCTTTGCTGAGCTTCTTCGGTGCTTCCTCCGATGTGAGGCGTCAGAATGACGTTGGGGAGGTTCTGGAGTGAGTTGGAAAAAAGTCCTCCGCTGCCCGGCTCTTCGGGGAAAACATCAATGGCCGCCCCGCTCAGCTTGCCACTCCCCAGGTTCTCTGCCAGCGCTTCATGATTGACCACGAAACCTCGACTCAAGTTGAGGAAAACCGATCCCCTTTTCATCATCCGAAACTCTTCTTCGCCGAAGAAATTCCTGTTTTGGGGTTTGCCGTCAACGTGAAGGGAAACCACATCCGCGGTTTGAAGCAGCTCCGAAAACGTGCAGTTCTTGGCGTTCCCTCGTGCCAGAACCTCCGCCACATCGCAGAAGACCACTTTCATCCCAACAGCCTCTGCCAATTCAGAAAGTTGAGAGCCAATCTTACCGTAGCCCACGATGCCGAGGGTCAGGCCACGAACTTCATGGCAACCTTTCGCGCTCTTGTGCCAAGCGCCGCGGTGAAGAGTGAGGCTGCTGTGAAAAACCCGCCGCACCAACACGATGATTTCTCCCAAGGCGAGCTCTGCCACCGATCGGGTGTTACTGTGGGGATCATTGAACACAGCGATGCCCTGTTCGGTGCAACTGGCGCAGTCAATTTGCTCGACTCCGATACAATAGGCACCTACCACAAGTAGTTCAGGAGCAGATTCAAGAACAGACTTGGTGATTCTCGTCTTGGACCGGATACCGAGCACGGTTGCATTTCGGATTTCCTGAACGAGTACGGCGGCATCCGGGCTTCCGGGCAGGGTCCTGACATCATAGCCAGCGCGGGAGAATGTTGCGACTGCATCTTCATGAATGCCTTCAAAGAACAACGCTTTCATTGCCATCTCGCTTCCTGAAAGAAAGTGAAGTGATGCGTTTATAAAATACGCCAGAAAACTGCTAAACGAACAGGATTTTGAAGGTGGTGGGAGTGCGTAGCGTGAACCTGTCGCGCCCGCCAGCGGTGGCCTCGAGGGCGTGCGCCAGCTCAGCCTCAGTTGCAAGCGGACACACTCACACGGCCCGGATCACATCTGCTCCGTATCAAAGCCGCTGAGGCGCGCCGCCGCCCGCAGCTTTTGGTCGGCGGTCAGGAAGACACGGCCTTGGGAGATGCCTTCGCACCACTCCAGCGCCGCCGCCAGGTGCAAGCAGTCCGCCGCCCGCAGATCGTAACGGTCCACAAGCCGTGCGGCCTGCGCGCGTAGGGCGTGCGACGGCTGAATGACAGACCACGAGTCAGCGAGGCTCTTTGCCAGCTTGCGGGCCTTGGCGCAGTCAGCAGAGTCGATTTGCCGCATCCGCACCAGGCGAGCCAGCGCGCTCGCGATTTCGACAGGCGTGGCCCACCAGACAACCACCTCATAGCTCTTGTAAAGTGTGAGGGCCCGAGGCGTGATGCCCTGACGCACGCAAAGAGGAACCAGGGCGCTTGTATCCCAAAATGCTGAGACCCGCATTACCGGCTTTCCCGTTCTTCCCGCCATATCTGCTCCATGACCTCATCGGAAACATTCCCCGGCGGTTCCGGCCATGACACCCTGGCAGGCCGTTTCTTCAAGGGGGGCGTGAGAACGCCGCGGGCAACCAGCCGCTGCTCCTGCACGGAATGTGCTTCCAAACGGCACGGCACGATTCGCGCCACGGGCCTGTTGCGGTCGCAAACAAGCACCTCTTCGCCCTCACGCACAAGCTGGATATGGGCGCTGAGTTGCGCTTTCAGGTTGCTGATATTCACGGTTTTCATAAGACGATTATAGCCGATCTGACCATGTTGGTCAGGTTAATTTTCCTGTCCTTGCAATGCAGGGGCAGGGTTTCCCACGCTTCAATACGCGCTACGGGGAATACAACTTCCCCCAAATGACATCAGTACCGAAAGCCGGGAATAGGTGCTCTCCAAGCGGCCTTGCGGTAAGCTTTATTGACTTTCGCATAAAGAATGGAACAATCGCTTGAATTGGAGTATCCTTGGGGGCATGAGACCCCAAGGAACTCCTCAACAATTGGAAGGGCGGCGCCTGCAAGCGCTGCGGCTTCTGAAAAAGGGCAAGAGTCTTTCTGCTGTCGCCCGCTGGCTGGGAGCGGCCAAGAGTTCTGTGTTTCGGTGGTATCAGGCCTACCAGCGCCAGGGCAGGAAGGGGTTGCGCCCCAAGCCGATTCCCGGACGCCCTCCCCGGCTGAGCGAATCGCAGAAGAGAAGGTTAAGGGGGTGGTTATTGCAGAGCCCTCTGGCCTTTGGCTACAAGACCGACCTCTGGACTCTAAAGCGAATCGCTCGCCTGATCGAGGATCAAGTGCATGTCCGCTACCACCCGAACCACGTATGGCGGCTACTGACCGCGATGGGGTGGAGCTGCCAAAAGCCGGAGAAGCGGGCCCGGGAACGGGACGAACGAGCCATTGCGTCCTGGAAGCGGTATCGCTGGCCGCATATAAAAAAACGCCGAAAGGCTTGGGGCCCATCTGGCCTTTCTGGATGAGAGCGGGTTCCTGCTGGTTCCCAGCGTGCGCAGGACTTGGGCGCCACGAGGCCGGACGCCCCTTCTTCGCTGTGCCGAGCACGGGGGTAAGATCTCGGCCATCTCCGCCATCACCTTGTCCCCGAAGCACAAGCGCATCGCCCTCTACGCACGATTCCATCCGGACAAGAACATCCGCTCCGGGGAGGTGGTGGCCTTCCTCCGGCAACTGCTCAAACACCTGCGCCACCACGTGGTCCTCTTGTGGGACAGCGCCAACCCCCATAAGGCAGCGTGCGTCAAGGAGTTTCTGGAAAAGCGTCCCCGTTTGCACGCCTACCCCTTCCCTGGGTACGCGCCCGAACTCAACCCCGACGAATTGGTCTGGAATCACCTCAGGGGGGCGCTGGCCAACAGCAACCCAAGGGACGTACACGATCTCAAAGAATTCCTCCACCCGCCCCTCCAGAGGCTGCGTCAATCGCCGAAGCTTTTGTGGTCCTGCATTCACGCATCCGACTTGCCGTGGGCATAGCTCGCGTTCCTTTACTTATGCGAAAGTCAATAAACAAGCAAGGGTGGATTTGAATGAGGGTTACGATGAGCATCGAAGAATTGGTCATCGAGAAGCTCCGGGGGTTGCCTTCCGGCCAGAAGAAGGAAGTCCTGGACTTCGTTGAGTTCTTGCAGGAGAAAAAGGGCGCGAAGCAGCCGCTGCAAAGCTTGCATGGGCTATGGGCTAACCTTGGTGTCGAAAACAGCGAAAAGGATATCGCCGACGCACGTCGTGAAATGTGACTAAGCGGCTGTCGCGGTGTGAAAATGAAGAGGGTCTCTCAAGTTTTGCAACTCCCGGTAATAGTAGAGTGCGGTAGGCTGTCTTTCCTTGAATCGCAGCTTCTTTAGGAAGGCGATTTCATCCTCGGTGGCGCCGCCGCTGAGAGAAGCATCCTCGAGGAATTCTCTGAGCCCCGGCTCTTCCTCCAAGGACGGTTCGATATCCTTTTCCACGAACTCAAACTTCTTAGGATGCCCAGGGGCCACTCTGCGGTTTAACACGACTTCCAAACCGAAAGTCGCAAGGTCGATATCCCAGAATTCGATCAGCGGATCCAAAAAGGAGACGCAGTTCTCAATCGACACATTGAAGATGTCTGTATCCAGGAACTCGAGAATCCCCACCCGCATCTCTTCGTAGCTCCGGTGGCTGAGCCTGGCCACCAAGCGGAGCCAGTTTTCACTTTCCAGTTCTTGTCTGGCGACTTGCTTGACCACATCCAAAAGCTTCTGCGTGACCAGGAGTTCAAGTTCACCAAAGGGTTGCTTCTCGAAAATCGCCGCTATTTGTTTCTGTTTGTCCCGTTTGCACTTTCTAAGCACCAACTCTCGAACCTCTTTGAACAACGGTGCGGGTGGGTCTGCCAATTTTCGTTTTAGTGCTTCGTGGCGCTGTTGCTCAGCCAGTTTAGTAAGCTCCCCTCTTCGGAACTTCAAGAATTCCTCAATCTTCCCATAGATATCCGTCCGCTCAGGTGCGGGTGGCGCTTTCCTCCGGGTGAGCAACTGCGATATGTAGGACTCCGTGACCTGGGCAGCAACCGCCAAGTCTCTCTGTTCATGTCCTAGTTGTTCGAGTCGTTGCCTGATAACTAAAGGTAGGTCCATGGGATCCCTCCCCGAAATTAACTATACATAGTTCACCTAACCCTCTTAAGTTAGAATCTCGCATAATTAGCTTGACAAGTAAAGTTAATTCAATCAGAATGGCTAATGAGATGAGCCTCTCCTAGACACTCTCCAGGTCTCCTGAACTAAGTCGGGTTATCTGCGGCCTTACCTCTTAGAAGACAACCAAGGAGGTTGCCATGTTCGCTCGACATGTATCCCTGCATTTGAAGCCGCATAGCGTTGGGGAGTTTAGCCGGACGATGGAGAAGGAAATCATTCCATTGCTTCGAAAACAGAGAGGGTTTCAAGACGAAATCACCTTGATAGCCTCCGAGGGAACAGGAGCCGTTGCAATCAGTATGTGGGATCGGAAAGCGGACGCGGAAGCCTATAACCGCGCAGCCTATCCGGAAGTGCTGAGGGCTTTGGCAAAAGTGCTTGATGGGGCTCTTCATGTTCAAACCTATGAGGTTGCCAACTCGACCTTCCACACGATCCTCGCTGGCACAGCGGCCTGGAACAACGAGGCCCGTGGATCGGTGGGAGGAGCTAAGCCCGCTCTCTAGTTCGGCGAAGACGATATGACA
>Ga0326728_10015767_pt1 | contig 15606 bp, 10 predicted proteins | sample MB3enrmetagenome_FD_207602 | JGI IMG/M metagenome (GOLD analysis project Ga0326728, IMG submission 207602) | Lab enriched peat soil microbial communities from McLean, Ithaca, NY, United States - MB31MN | ecosystem: Environmental > Terrestrial > Soil > Wetlands > Peat | place: USA: New York...
TGAAACCGGTGAAAACTTGGCATAGAGGGGCTGCCGAAGCTCCAGAATAGTGACTAACACATGTTGGAACTCCGCATCAACAAAGAATTATGGGTCCAAAACCGTGGAAGTTGGGCTAGAGAGCGCCAGCCGATCAGAGGGACAAAGGCTCCAACCAGCATAATCACAAAACCCGCCAAAGTCAGAACGCCGGGATGCGCTTCGGTCACGATGACCAGGATTGCGCCAAGGACCATGACCGCTAGAGCCCCGAGCGTCGAGCCGAAGGCCTTGCGGTAGTTCGCCGGCCCCGCGCCCGCCTTCGACAACCTCAAGGCGAAATAGGGCCCAAAGACAATCGGAAGCCACGAGATGCCGACAATGGCACCGCCGCCGCCGGCCGACGTGTTAAACCACACCGAACCCCAGTGGTGCAGTTCGCCCTCCAGGCGCAGGATGGTGATCGCAAACGTGATCAATGCTGGCCAAAGAATCAGTCCCCCTTTATTGGTTTTGTCTGAAGCTGAGTCCGTCACGGGAATCCTCCGCGTCTGATGTATGCTCGAAAGGTTGCGGAGGAATTGTAGCCAATCCTAAGCGCACCCGCCATACCTTTGTGGATATACGAGTGCCGAGCATCGCGCCGGCAGGACGGCCAGCGATTACGTTCGAGTCCAGGGTTGTATCGAAAGCACACCGCGTGGCTGGCCATGATTTCCGGAGTTGTGCCGCCGGCACGGTCCCGATACAACTCGAGACACCGATCGATGATCATGATCGTTGAAAATGGAGCCAGATGCCGGGTCCTTTCCAAGCCCCGAACTTGAAAAGGTAAAATGGCGGACAGAACAGAGATTAACAGCGGCCGATGGGATGGCGGGGAGATTGAGAATTCCCGGCGGGCGGCGGCTTAGCGAACGCTGCTTCGGGGGCGTTTCACCGCCGGACACCTCCATAGATCGCAAAATTGTAGTATTTCCAGAGCACGTCCACATCAACAAAACCGATTCCCGTCATCCAAGCAAGCTGATCGAGCAGCCTTGCGGGGCGGTCCTCTTCGTTGTATTTGGGAATCCACTTCCCTTCAATTTCCTCAATGGAAAGGTTGTTGCCCATGAAACGCCGCCACGCCTTCATATAAAGAGCCTGCAAAAAGTCATTTGAGGCCAGAACAATGTCTGCATTGTAAAAGACTCCGCCGGGAGCGAGGCTCCCGTAAATCCGACGATATAACTTTTGCTTGTCCTCGTCCGTTGCCAGATGGTGCAGTGCCAGCGACGAGAGGATTGCGTCATACTCGCCGCAGAATTCAAGGTCGCTGAAGTCTGCGGCTGCATAGCTCACCACCGGATGAGCTGCCAGCTTCGTCCGGGCGATCGCGATCATGTTTTCAGCAACATCGAGACAGGTGATTCGCGCATTCGGGAATGCATCCGAAACTTGCGCTGCCACTGTCCCCGTTCCACAGCCCAAGTCCATGACTCGAATGGGCTCCGGTCGACCGAACGGAATGGCTTCGACCAGTACCCTTATCATGGCCTGATAATGGGGTATTAGCGCCAGGATGATGCGATCGAACTCCGTTGCTTCGTCTTCGAAATGGCTTTTAACCTCGTCCATAGCTGTCCCCTCCCGATCTCCCAGGCAACCACCTGATATTATGCAAGTGCGAGGATTCGGTGCAAGGTCCCGGGAGCCCAAAATCCGCGCGGCTTTCTAAGACCGACAAGCGCGCAGGAACCGTGATATGGATTCCAAAGTGCGGCATTCTGTCCCCTAACGCACTTCGTGGGAGTTTCGGTGATTGCTACGGGCTGCACGTTATCGGCCATGGGAAATAGCCTTGGGGGGGATTTCGCCCGGCAGCACCTAGAAATTTTGGGAAAGGCGGCCCGGAGGGGAGAACGGGTTGCCAGTCCGCTAGAAGGGCCGCGGCGAGCTCTGCCTCTGTTCTGGCTCCATGCCGCGTTGGCACAGTAAAACCGCAGATTTGAGGTCTCGCGAGTGCTTGAAATCGCCTGCGGATTGCCTGACTTCGCAATGATCAGAAGCTCGAAACGCCCCTGCCCAAAGCAGAATGCAACTCATGCGACCTATCAACCGGGGTGATCAGTCGCTTGGTTGATTCGTGCGCAGGACGTCGACTGAAGGCGCCGTTTCTCAGGGCGCCATTTTTGGGGAGCAATAAACCGGATCACTTGTGGGAAGCCCTGTTTTCGGCAGCTATCCGGGAAACCGACCTAAAATACGATAAAGCTGCGAAGGATAGGTTTAGGCAAATTGCCGCCCTCGGATGCTTCGTTTTTGGTTGGATTAGACCGGCTTTCAGCTATGGCAGCGCCACCGAGGAGGCGTCGATTCCCCGCGAGGGTGAATTGGCTGCTAATCCAGCGAAGGTTCACGCGCTTACTTCGAGGCAAGAAACTCCTGATCGGCGTCTCTCTTCATTTCGCCGGCGAGGTTCTTCGTGAGGAACGCAGCAAGCGACGCCGTCGGCGCTGTCAACACCACCTCGTCCTTCTTCCCGCGCACGTAAGCCAGACCCTCCGTGCCCGCTTTCTCCCGCAACGGACTCGAATCCAGGAACCACACTTTCAGCGCCGCGCCATCGAAGCACAGCGCCACGAAATAATGCGCAGGAATGCTGGCGTCGTCCTTGACCGCCACCATGTCCGCCACCGATGTCTCGCCCAGCTTTGCCACCCGCAATTCCCAAAGCGACGCTTCGCCTTGGTCGTCGATATAGGTGAGTCGGTACTTGCGGTCGCCGGCCAGCTTCACGAACATTTGTTCCTTGCCGTCATGGGTCTGCCAAGCGCCCACCAGCTTTGGTTCGGCCACGGCTGTCTGGTCGGTGCACAGCGGGTACACCGACGGCATGTCAAAACAGCCGCTTAATGGTAGCATCGCGGCGACGAGCAGGATTCCCATCCAGATCTTCATGACTTTCTTTGCCTCCACCGGCAATGAAGCCAAGCGGAACAAGCCTATGCTCAATGCTCCAATTGAATGATTGATCGATCGTCCGATACTAGCGAAATCGGAACGGGTTGGCTATTGATAAATCCAACGTTAACCGGGCTCGCGGTCCCGAAACACCTATCGGGGAGATGACCATACCGGCCCGGAGCTCGCCTGGCGGCCGCAGGGTGATCGCCCGAACGCGACTCAAGGGGAGTGTCAAGCCTCTCCCCCGCACGGTATGGCGATGACTCGCGGACGTGACCGAAACCTCCATTTCAGGTTTCCGGCCTGGTGGACGCAAGCGGCGCGCTGCGTCTTGATGGCGGGTCAGTCCCGGGTGCTGCCCATAGGCCTCGTCGAGCGGCGCTTCCCCTATTTCAGCCCAAGTTTCTTTCCAGCCGAGAGCAGCCGGATTGATTCGCGCATGCGCTTTTCGCGCGTCCCCGGCCGCTTCGCCGTATGGATCCAGGTCACGAAGTCACGGCGATAGCTGGGTGCCAGTTCCCGAAAGAACTTCCAAGCCTTGGCGTCCTCCTGGAAGGCCTCAGCGATGTAGTTCGGCAGCTCGGGTATGGACGGTTTTGCGTTGTAGGCATTGCTCGTTGGTGCCGCTGCCAGGCCGGCCGCCGTGAGCAAGTCTGCAGCCTTGAGCTCAGCCCACCGTTTTCGATTAAGCTTCGACCACTTGCTGGCGGGTTGTCTGGGCGTGACCTTCATGGCGTACCGGTCGTCATCAAGGCGTTTGATCAGACTGTCGATCCATCCGAAGCACAGCGCCTCTCGAACCATATCTTCGTAGGGGATGGACTTTTGCCCACTGTGACTTTTATAGAAAACAAACCAGATTCCTGGGCTCGACGCGTAGTGCTTTGCCAGCCATGCGTGCCAGTCTTTGCGGCTTCCGAAATGCAGGGTTATGAGTTCTGCCATACGTATTACGGGCCCGTAACTTGGCGGGTGCGCAGGGAAATCGTACAGGGGTGGATTATATAGGGCTGGCGCTTAGGCCGGAATAGAAATCCTAAAGGAGCCTCCCCTAAAGACGGATAAACTGTCGACCAACCAGCTTTTCACCTTAACCGGGCTCGCGGTCCCGAAACGCACGATGTGGGACGTCAGCCGTCGGGGCCCGGAGGGACAATTCCTCCGGACTCGGAAGATTTCCTGCATCGCGACCCTTGGCCCGCGTCCCAGTCCGGCGGGCAAAGGACGCAAACCTGCCTGGCCGATAGGCAAGGCAACTGGCGTTTTCTCGTTGAGGGACGAGCTGGCGACCCGCCCCTGAACCCTCCCCGGCTTCTGACCCCTTAGGTCAGCTTCCCAGCCTTCTTCCGAGAACCTATACCAGCGCGACGGCCGATAGATCAGGGACCCGCAGAAAAATCAGCGCTTCGCGCACACTTCGGCACTCTGGCGCCGATGGCCGGCTCCCGGCGAGATGCTTTTGCCGATCAAGAATCCCTTCACAGGCGACTCGCGCGCCGCAACCAGAAAGAAGCGAGTCTTTGCAGTTATGGGAGACCCGGTTCGGCCCTGGGCAGCTCAAATCCGAGCGCTTGCGCGAGTGAGTCGGCCACAGGAAACTGGCACGCTTTCACTAGGCGCATTCGAGGGCGCAACCCCGCGGATCCGGCGATTTGTCGGCCGCCGGTCCGCTTGCGTCATCGCGGACTTCGGGGAGTCAGTTTGCCGTACCGGGACTGACTTCGAGCTATGACCCTTTTTCTTCGCTCAGAACTTCTTTGTATCTTCTCAATTGTTCGAGTTCGCGCAGCCGATTCCTTCGCGACCTGGAAAACCAGAACAGGTAGCCAACCGTTAACCCTGCAACCAGTCCCATGCTAATCAAATAAGCCATGAGACTTAAAGGAACGGCATCCCCCGATCGAAAAAACCTCCAGGAGACCCAGGGAATCACAATCACCAGATTCGCTGCCAGAAAGCAATAGCCGAAGCGGATCTGCCGCAAGCCCGCCACGCAATGCCTCTCGTAGATCCGAACATATTCAGAAGTCGATTTTCGTTCCGCTAGCCATAAAGAACGCCAGTTCCAAACAGAGTACGCCGTTGCCGTCAGAGTTGCGGTCCAGATGACCAAAGCCCACACGAACATCTCCGTTGTCGGATAGCGCCGGGCAACGGCAAAAGAGAAACCGAGCAGGAACAGCGCCCACGCGAATTCCAGAAGGTGCAACGCCCTCAACCGGAACTCCTTGCGCTGGAGAGCACGGCGTATGTCGAAACTGCTAGGTTGTTCCGACACCTCTGATGGATGTATCCAAACCTCCCGCCAGGTTTCTAGCTCAGAGTCGATAGTCATTTCGGGGTTCCCAATTTCTCACGAAGGAGTATGCGTGCCCTGTTGAGGCGCACCGCGACATTGTTTTCGCTGATTCCAAGAACCAGAGCAATTTCAACATGTGGAAGGCTTTCCAATGTCATGGTGATGACTTGGCGATAGGCTAGAGGCAAGCTCCGTACGGCTCGGGCCAAGCGGGCTTGCCTCGCATTCTCGATTGCGCTGGACTCAGGATCTGATTTCGGATCGATGATTTCGCCGGGCTCGTCCGCTTCCGGCAGCCGCCTGCGCCGGCCATAGGCATGACTGAGGCCGCGATTATGTGCAATGCGATATATAAAGGTGCGCAACGAACATTCGCCGCGGAACCCGGGAAGAGCCGTCCACAGTGCGAGCCGTATATCCTGAAGAAGATCCTCCCGGACATGCACCTGGGTTTCGTAGGAGGCAACCAAACGAGAAAGGCCGGGGCCGAACTCTCTCAGCAGATCCTCATATTGTCCTTCCAATTCCTTGCGCCGGGAATGCTTCATGGCCTCGCCTTGGTTTGCTGCGAGCGATTCCATTCCGGCCGCACCCAGATGCGGCGGTATCGTCAACCATCACCTCTCATCATCATAGCGAGTCGTCTCATGAACAGGTAGTCTCGCGCAGGGCAACGATCTTACAATTTTTCTCCTCAAAAAATTTTTTTGTAAGATTTCCCCGATACCAGGACTGCCTGAGAAAGAAAGAGCCGTTCGGATTCAGTGATTGTCGCCGAAATCCAGCATCGACTTGAGGGAGAAGAACAATATGGATTGGCACGCTTCGCGGAAGCATCCGGTAAGGTGGCTTACCGCAATATTACTTTCGCTTTTCATGATCATCGGACATTCAGGTACAGCCTTATCGCAGGAAGCTTCCATCACGATTCCTGCCGAGGACATCTGGGCCGAGGTAAAGATCGCCGGGCAATCGTCCGGTTATTACCACGAGAAAACCGAGCAGGACAAGGATGGTAAACTCTCGACATTTGTGGAAATGGTCATTGAGATCAATCGCGTGGGGAGCCAGGTTGAAATTCGCACAAACTCAGTAACCAAAGAAAGCATGGACACGAAGCTGGTTGCCATCAAAAACGAAACAAGCAGCTCAAAACAATCCACCCTCATGGAAGTCACGATCAGCGATGGCTCGCTGCTGATCCGCACCACCAGCGGGGACAAGAGCTACGATCGCAAAATCCCCTTCACCGGCGCCCTGATCGGCCCGCAAGCCGCTCGCCGCATGACGCTTGCCGGGCTGAAATCGCCCGGCGACACCATCTCGTATCAGACGTTTGCGCCGGAGCTAGGCTCGGTTGCAACCGTTACCCGCAAAGCAATTGGAATGGAGCAGCTTCTGATTGAAGGCAAGCAATTATCGGGGCTCAAAGTTGAGGACGTCATGGGAAATTTGCCGGGCAAAACCACTGTGTGGCTGGATGGCACCGGCAGGCTGTTGCGGCAAACACAGGAGAGCCCCTTCGGCGAAATCGAGACGATTCGCACGGCCCAGGAACGGATATTGGCAGAGGGCTCCCCGGTCAACACGCTTCCCGCGGAAGCCTACGGTCGAACCCTTGCCCAGTCCAACATACGTCTGCCCCACGAGCGTTCGATCGAGCGCATGAAAATCCGGATCACCCAGCGCAAGCCTGAGCTGGGTTGGCCCGATCTCGCAGCGGACAACCAAAGGGTGCTGGAGAAAACGCCTGAGTCATTAGTTCTGGAAATCTGGCGGCCGGAGCCCAGAACAAAGGCTCCAAGGCCGGTGAAACCGAGTCCCGAGCTTGCGCCCTTCCTTGGAGCGAATCCGCTGCTCCAATCGGACGACTTGGGCGTGCAGGGCATTGTTCGGGAAATAGGGACCCTTGATTCCGATTTGTTTCAGTCGGCGCTGGCCCTCCAGAGATGGACGGCCGAGAATATGAAATTTGACGCGGGAATCGCTGTGGCCTCCGCATCGGAGGTGGCGCGCGACCGCAAGGGTACCTGTTTTGGCTACTCGGTGCTACTGGGCTCTCTGGCCAGGGCGGCGGGCATCCCCTCACGCATCAGAATGGGATATGTGTATGTTTCTGGGATTTGGGGGGGACATGCATGGGTGGAAGTGCTGGTTGGGAATGACTGGATTCCCATTGATGCCGCTGCCTACTTTCCTGGGCCCGCGGATGCCGCGCGATTCAGTGCCTTCACGAGTTCGCTGGAGGAGGGCATTTCAACGCAGATCGGCGCCCTTATGCAACTCTACGGCAACCTGGACATCCAAATACTGCAGTACACGTTGAAAGGGCGGCGCACGACAGTTCCAGTTGACGCCAAGCCTTACGCGGTCAATAACAATACCTACCGGAATTCATGGCTGGGACTCACGGTAATAAAGCCCGATTCCTTTCAATTCACTAAACTCGATGCTATCTGGCCCGATGACACGATTGTCGCAATGGAAGGGCCGCAGCATCAGACCGTGGAAATTCAAAAGAGCGGATACTCCCCTGCGTTGGAGGCGGCCGCCCACTTGCGGGGAGCCGGGATCTCAGGTATTCAGAAAAACATAACGGTCGCCGGTTTTCCTGCAGTGGAAATCACTTCGCCCGAAGCTGCCGGTTTGTCGTTCGTCGATAAAGACGAGGTTTGGACCGTGAAAGCGAAAGGCGCTGATGCACCATCCTTGCTTCATGAAGTCGCTTCCCGAATCAAGCTTTCACAATACTGACCCGGGGGACACCTCACAGGAGTTCCAGGAACCCCGTGGGGTGTCCTCGCCGGATCGACTTACCGTAGACCCCCGGGATTGGAGATCACTATCAACCGGCTTGGATGCAAGCGCCCCTCATACCGCAACCCGGGACAATAGCAGACAGTGCCCGGAGGGGGATCTTTTCCGAACCCGGACGATTTCCCGCATTGCGACTTTTGGACAATCAGAATCTTGAGAAGACCACCATTCGGCTGACCTCTGAAAACTATGGGGTATCTTTCGGGCCCTTCACCCTTTTTCAAGGCGCCATCTCATCCCGCCAATTTCGACGGGTCATCGATCTTCCAATAGCGCCCACACCCATCGGCAGGTGTCATTGCGACTCGCTGGAAAGCAGGGGCATGACCGAGGCCAAATCCATTTGCCGCCGGCTTCGGGCAGTTTTTTGATTCCATAGGCCGCTAGATCGCCACAGGAGCAGATGAGGCCGCCCATAGTCGTGGCGGCTGTCGAGAATCTGGGGGCATTGGCGTTCCATGCCGGATCGTAAGCGCACCGTGCCCGTCTCCAATCCGGCGCCTCTTGACAGACCAGATCCCAAAATCCGTCCTCTGCATGGGAATCGCAGACCATCCGCATTGGAGTCTGACCGGCTATGTCGAATCATGGGACGTGTGCATTGCTGCGGCAGAAATTTCGGCAGCCCTTCACACCCCTATGCGGAGAAGCGGCTTGAATTCATACACCCCAAGAAACGCCATTCTGTCGTTCGGCCCCTCTGGCGCGACTTCGAGGGCGGTGACCCGATTGCCCGCTATTGCACGGAAGAGCCTACAATCGCAAAGACCGGCCAGGTCCTGGGGCCGACACCAGGCGGCAGAATGAAGGGAGGCTGCGTGTGCGGCAATGCGGAAACCAGGATGACTTAAAATGAAAAACGGTGGGTACAAGCGACAAAATTTGTCCCGTTGGATTTTTCCCCCAAGGAGATCTGCGAATGGCGGTTCGTCGTGGGATTTGACAATTCGTCCTTTTCGATTATGATGGTGGGGGACAATCAACGATAAACAAATCAGGGCCACCAGGTATTCGCAGGTTCGCTCGCCTTGCATCCGGGCGGAATCAAGCATTGCACAAGGCTAAATGAAGGCATGCGGGTGGAATCCATAATTGATTGAACACTTTATTAGCAACTCTCCATCAAATAAGATGAAGACTCACAACCAGACTCATGGAGCAATATCGTGCGCAAGCGAACAGAAGTGTTCCTTTTGCTTTTGGTGCTGATCCCCTGCTCTTCGATTGCCTTTGACGACAAGAAATCGGGAAAGGACAGCAAGGGCCAGCTTACTTTCAGACTCCCTGTGAACGTGATCATGGTTAACGTCACCGTCACTGACAAAAAAGGGAATCCTGTTACCGACCTGACGCAAAGCGATTTTAAGATTTACGAGGACGGAAAGCCGCAGTCCATCAATACCTTCGCGCAGGAATCCTACTTCCCGGACCAGGAATCCGCGGCAGCGCCTAAGAGCGCGGACGCTCATGATACGGCATCGCCGCCTTTGCCGCGCCCCGTGCAGGCGCTGCGGCCGCGGATGATTTCGATCTTCATTGACGACCTGACAATGAATTCTCTCGATTACTATCCGCGCCTGATCAAGGCGTTAAAGAATTATGTCTCCAATGATTTGGGACCCCAGGATCATGTGGGCATTCTGTCAGGCTCCGGCCGGGTGCAGTTCCCGTATTCCGACGACAAGCAAATGCTCGAGGATACCATCGCCGGGCTTTCCGGAAAACTCAATTACAGCATGGTCACCCGATCGCAGTGCCCCGAAATTACCGATCTGCAGGCCTATAAGATCGCCATTAACCAAGACGCGATGGAGCTGGCTAAAGCAACTAATAAAACACAGCAATGTTTTCTAAACCTTTCGAGTACTCAGGGCACTCTGTCGGCGTCCGGAGCGCAAGTTAGCCCTTCAACCAATAGCACTCTGCAGGCGCAGGCGGAAGCCATGCGGGAAGCCACGATGCAGGATCAGGAATCGTGGTACCGGACGATCAGGGTGCTGGACGTCCTTCGGGGAAACATACGGTCCATGAAGCATTTCGATGCCGAGAAGAGCATCGTGATCTTCTCGGACGGTTTTTTGTCTTACATTGGATGCCCATCCTGTCAGGTCGCCTATCAACTCCAGGAGGTTGTCGATTTGGCCCTAAGTTCGGGAGTCGTTCTGAATGCCGTCAATTTGCGGGGTTTGGAAAGCGGCATCGATGTTTCAAGACATGCGGATCCGAATGGCCTTTCCATGTCGGACGCCTTGGATGACATATTGGCGCAGGAAGACCCGCTTACGCAATTATCCTATGACACGGGAGGAACGTTCTTCCACAACGATAACGATCTGTATAAAGGCCTCAACCAGATTGTCCGCCGTCAACGCTGTTACTACATTCTGACCTACGCCAGTCCGATTCAAAAGGCGAATGGTTCCTTTCACCGGATCAAATTGGAGACCACCCGCCCGGGCGTGGAAATCTCCTATCGCAAGGGATATTACTCCCCCATGGAACAGATGACTTTTGAGAGGCGGAAAAGAGAGGACATCATCGACGCGCTGCAGGCCCCAGGCAATCTCAACGAGATCCCGGTCACGCTGTCGTACAACTGCTACCGCAACGACAGCTCTACGTACGGTGTTTCCTTCATGACGAATGTCGACATCCGTAAGGTGCATTTCCTCGACGAGGATGCCCGGCGCAAAAACCTGATCAGCCTGGTCCTGGCCGCTTACGACGACCACGGCAAATTTATCGATGGGCTGGAGAAAACCATTGACCTGAAATTGCTGGAATCGAGCTATGCCGGAGTTCTCAAGCAGGGTCTTTCCTCCAGAGTGGAACTCAAGCTTCCTTTCGGCCACTACAAAATCAAGACTGTTGTGCGGGAAAGCGTTCAGGGGAAGATAGGCTCTTTAACGAAAGCAATCGAAGTCCCGTGAAAACGGGGACAAATTTGATTTAGGGGGGATTATGTCAGTCGAACGGGCAAGAGGATTCCGGTCTGCAGCCATTCTTTTCGGCTGTTTGTGCCTTTTGGCAGCGATTTTCTATTCGCCATTGCTGGACCTGATTTCCACGCCGGCAGCCGCGGCCCAGTCAGGTCAAGCCATCAACCTGCGCGCGGAAGTCGATCTGGTAACGGTCCCTGTGGTCGCACTGGACAAGAAGGGAAAGCCGGTAACCAACCTTACGAAAGATAGCTTTCAACTGTACGAAGACGGGAAGAAGCAGGAGATACTGAGTTTCGATGCCGTGACGGAAGAGCCCGCAGGCCCTTCCTCGCTAAACGCGCCTGTGATAGAAAACGCGGAAAGCAGCCATGGAAAGATTGTGTTTATTGTCTTCGACGACAGCACCATCAAAACCGCCAATATCAAAAAAGCGCGGGACTCTGCGGAGACTTTCGTAAGTCAACATATGAAGCCGGGAGATTTGTTCGCCGTGGCTTCTTATGGATATGGGATGAAGCTTCTGCAAAATTTCACGAACGATTCCGATAAGGTTTCGAAAGCGATTGCGCAGCCGGCAGTGTCCACGGCCAATAGTTCGAGCTCACCCGGCGGATACGTGGACGGCTCACTGCCGCAGTTCGGACGCCAGCGGGACCTGGATCCTACAAACACGTCGCTGAAATACCAGGCAGAGGGCCTGCTTAAGGCTCTCCAGGCGATCAATGCCTCGATTGAGAGAATAAGGGGGCAGAAGTCAGTCCTCGTTTTTTCCGAATCCAGTTTTTTGGACCCGAATACCGCCCAAAAGGTACTGCCGGAAGTGCTGACTTCGGCCAAGCGCTCCGGCGTGGTGTACTACACGGTCGACCCCGGCGGATTGAAGTCGATCGCATCCGGACCAACGATGGATGCTGATGCTTCGACTGGGTCTGCGGGTGGCGGTCGATCCCGTGGCCAAGCATTAAGCGCAGCGCCGGAGGCGGGGTCGGCCATGAGCCTTTTGAAAAATCTGGCTACTGGCACCGGCGGTACGTGCATATACAACACAAACAACTATGACGGCGAGCTGGCCGACCTGTACAGGCAGTTGAGCAATTATTACATTCTTGGCTTCACATCCAACAATCCGATGCGCAACGGTGATTTACGCAAGCTCGAAGTGAAGGTCGATTTGAAAGGGGTCACATTAAAATACCGGACATCCTATCTGGACCGGCGTCCCCTGGATGTGCTCGGCAGCTCCAGGCAGGAAGGAAAGCTCATGGATGCCCTGGCATCTCCGACACCGGCTACACAGCTGCCGATTGTTTTCCGCCCGGCTTACTTCTACGATTCGCCCCAGGTGTCGAGGGTCATGGTTTTCTGCAAGATAGGCATGGAGAAGGTTCAGATCAAGAAGAAGGGAGACCAGCTCGAAGGGGATGTGAACGTCATGGGTTTGGCTTATGCGGAAGACGGGAGCATTGCGGGCAGGTTCAGCGAGCCTGTGCATGTGAGATTGGACAAGGCCCAGGATGCTGTCGGCAAGAGTCTGGCCTATCACAACTATTTCAAACTGCAGCCGGGGACCTATCGTGTGAAGCTGGCGGTGTCGGACGAGGCAAATAATCTCGGGTCGACTGAACAGTCCTTGAAAGTGCCCGCTGAAGCGGAGCATGGGTTGGCCGTCAGCAGCGTGGTTGTGGCTGCACAGCTGTCAGCTTTGCCGGATTTGGTCCAAAACATCCAGGCGCGTCTGTTGGATGACAGCAATCCCTTGGTCTATAAAGGGATGCAGGTCGTTCCCAGTGTGGATAACAGGATGCGCGTCGGTTCTCAAATTCCCATTCTATTTAAGATTTACAAACCCGAGGGCGACTCCAGCCCATGGAAGCTGCAAGCCAAACCCAAGCTGGTGAGCGAAAAGGGGGAGGAAATTAGCCAGCCTGGGATTGACCTGGGTAACAGCATTGTCGTGGTTGGGAAGTCTGAGGTCGTTGTCGGACTCCCGCTGAGCTTTCCCTCGGCGAAGGCTGGAAAATACAGGCTCCTGGTCGAAACCACCAATGCCGGTTCCGCCGAAGCAGCGACGGCCCAGACCGACATTGAGCTTGTGCAATAGAGGAACTGGCTGGGGTAAAGGTAAGCTTCTCGGCAGAAGTGCCGCCTTCACCTGGAGAGCCGCAGTCCATGAACGCGGGTCGCCCGATCAGGGCTGAAATCATGAGATCGCGCGTCGGGGTTAGAGGGCGGGATAGGACGAGTTCAGCACTCCGGTGTTTCTCATGGCGTCTCTCCAATCCTCGAGAAGAAGCTTCATTGCAGCGAGCACGGCACTCCCGATACCCGGCGCAGCAGGCCGGGGAAGAGGGATAACACTCTGCGGCTAAAGGCTTTTCGACTTTGCTGGAGCTGCCCTGGCTTGAAACTCCCGAAAACGGCATTCGAGGAGAGCGAGAATTCTCGGCGGCTGGTCTCGAATGCCACTTGTCAGGACGGACTGCACATCGACAAGCTGCGCGCAACAGGACCACGCGAGGAATCTACCGAACGCCATAACTGGGGAGAGTCTTGTCTGTACGAAGAACCATTTGACTCCACTCGACGGCTTGCAGATAGGCATCGCTGACTTCGTTTTCATTCAATCGAAGATCTTCAATAAGACTCGAGCCATGAGACCACTCACCCTCTTCGCACGCGATGGCAAGGCCCAGCACTTTCTTCATAGGAGTGTTTCCATGAAGCAGCGTAGACCGGACTTCTTCTGAAACAGAAATCTGCTGGAGAATTTCGGCCAGAGGGCGTCCCAGAATGACGTCGATAAGCGAGAACAGACCAACCAGGAATAAATCAATGACCTTGTTCCTATATCCAGCCAGCGGTGCAAGCAACTCGCAGAACCTGGCACGGGTAACCGTGGTTGTAAGCAATGCCCCGGGTCTGTCCTCCGCCACGCCGGCCAGCGATACCATGGATATCCACTTGCGAACCTCGTGCAAACCCAGTAATGAAAGGGCGTGGCGAAGAGATTTAATGTCCTTGGCAAATATAAAGGCGGCGGAGTTCAGATAACGCAGCAGCCTGTAGGTAAGAGATGGCTCACGCTTGATAATGCCTTCAATCTCTGTGAAATCGGGCTCCCGTCGGTTGATCGCCTTCAGGAGCATGATGTAATTCAGCTTATAGGCGGGAATCTCGCTGGCCAGAACCGTTTCGGGTTTATTGAAGAAGTAACCTTGAAAGTAGTGGTAGCCTAGACTGAAAGCTTCTCGATACTGCTCAGGCGTTTCCACCTTCTCAGCCAATAGTTGGACGCGACGGCAGGACAGGGACTTCGCCAGAGATCTGCGTTCCTGCACCGGCGTAGCGAGGAAATCGACTTTTATGATGTCCGCCAGGTCAACCAGCGCTTTGATCCCTTCGCTGTGTTTAAAATCGTCCAGTGCAAGCATATATCCTTGATTCTTCAGGAACTTGCAGGCCGCCACGATTTCAGCATCGGGCTCCACATCCTCCAGTATTTCGATAATGATCTGATCTTTGGGAAGCAGCGTGGCAAACCGGCCGAGGATCAGGTTTCGGGTAAAGTTGATGAAAGCCTTGCGTCCATGCGTCAGTGTCTGCATCCCGAACAACAAGAAACTATCGATGACCACGCTGGCGGACGCCTGATCCCGATCACTGCAATGAAAGAACGTCTCCAAACCAGAACGGAACAGAAGCTCGTAACCGTAGGTCTTCGACCCCTTATCGAGAATCGGCTGTCTGGCTATGAACTTGTTCAAAATAAGATCCCCTATGCCTGCTTCCGTCTTCCGCCGCAGGAGAGAACAGACAAAAAACCCATACCGAGACGATTGTTACATTATCGTCAGGCGGGCGCAAATTCTGCAGTATTACAACAGATCGGGTCAGCCTGTTTGCCCCTTCATTTTTGGGTTTTAGGTGAGCATTGGCAGTCGCTAGGGGCGCAACGGCTGACGGGTGGGGGCGCGAAAACTCTAGCCACTTCATCTTCGTCGAAGTGTTCGAACGAGGGAATTGCCAATGATCGCCCCAGGATCAGGGCGGGGTGCACGGGAAAAGGAATGACCGCCGCTTGGCTATATTCTCGCAACCCGGATAAGCGACAGAATTCAAACTCCCCTGAGGGCAAACCTATCGAGGGAGCGGCAGTGGCACCGTTCACTCGCGACGGCGGTCTTGTAGCCGCGTCTTGCCATTCTTTAGACGGGGCTCGACAACCGATGCCAATCATGGCAGGATCCGTCTGTCTTCGTTTCAATCGATGGCTACGAGCGGGCTTTTTTCCTTTTTGCACTTCTGAAAGACAATCAAGCAAACTGAAAAAAATGAAACCTCGCCGAAAGAAGGAATATCAGTCACTCTCGTCAAATGAAATGACCAGATTGGCCGGCGAAGAGCCTCAAATCTCTCTACGTACCCGAGTTATAATTGAGGCACCAACAGAGTAGATTGCGGAAGCACCTTATATTCACGCGAAAGGATCGTTTCTATGCTTTGGAAAAGAAGTCTCGCCGGGTCGGCAAAATTCCTGCTTGCAACAATCATCCTGGGCGTCGGCGCTTGCGCAGTGATGGCTCAAGATTCAAGGCCTGCGGCCGGGGCGGACACCAAGGC
>Ga0326728_10015768_pt1 | contig 15605 bp, 15 predicted proteins | sample MB3enrmetagenome_FD_207602 | JGI IMG/M metagenome (GOLD analysis project Ga0326728, IMG submission 207602) | Lab enriched peat soil microbial communities from McLean, Ithaca, NY, United States - MB31MN | ecosystem: Environmental > Terrestrial > Soil > Wetlands > Peat | place: USA: New York...
CAGTCTCAACGACCGTGCGTTGAGTCTCAGACAGCGTGCGTCAGACCACTGCTTCGGTCTCAACTAATGTGCGCCGGAAACGGGCCTTGATTGCGCGTCGGACCGTTCATCATTGCGCGTCGCTACACATACCGGCCCTTCTCGACGCGCTTGAAGAAGGCCGCGATGGCGGTGCGGTCCTACTCGATAACGCCGCCCTTGCCCCCAACCGGCTTGCCCTTGACGATGCCGCTGCCTTCGAAGGCGCTCGCGGTGCGATGGGCGACCGCGATGCCATAGATTTTCCGGCCCTCGGCCTTCCATGCGTCCACCAGCGGCGCCAGCACGGTGGACTTGCCCGACCCGGCGGCGCCGATACCAACCGCCAGCCGCCCGGCATTCGCCAGCCGATCGATCATGGCCCGCTGCTGGCGCCATTGGTCGTCGGCGGGGTTGATGCCCGGGTTGCGTTCGAGGAACGCGGCGACCGCCTTTTTGATGGTGCCGGGCGCTATGGCGGCCGAACGGTCCGCAGCGGCGGCCGTGCCCAGCGTGATCAGTTCGTCCTCTTGCTTCAAGTGCAATGCCGTCGTGACATTCCATCGTTCCCGGCCGCGCACCATCGGTGCTTTGCCCCATAGCAGCGGGACTTTCTCGCCCTGCTGCCTGATCCCATGCTCGCGATACGCGGCGGTCACCGCTGCGATGTCGGCCGCCGGGTTCTCTATACCGGCCATGACCAAACCGCTGATCGCGGCGACCCTCATGTCTTGGCCGGGGATCACGGCGCGCTTATGAAACGCGGCTTCGACCGCCGGCAGGGAGATCGCGTAGGCGACCTCGCGCCGCTCGGCCTGGCCGAGTTCCGGCCTGATGTCGTCGGGCCGTAGCACGGACCTATGCTCATACCGAAGATCATCCTTCGCCTGCCGCCTCCATTCGGCGAAATCGCTCGGCCCCTTCAGCTTGTCGTTGCGGGTGTCGCGGACTCCTTTGCGCAGCAGGGCAAGCTGTTCCTTATCGGACATGGCATCCCAATCCTTGCCCTGCTCGGCGGCGAACGCTTTCGCAGCCTCCAGGCCGTCGGCGGTGCGCTTGATGAAGTGGTCACGGACCCGCGTCGGAACGTCGGCCAGTCGCGCCTCGCCGCTTGGACCGAGGTCAATCCGGATGCCGTTCGCCCTGGCCAGCTTTGCGACATATGCCTGATAGACGCCGCCGTATTCCTTCTCGAAACCGACGATAAAGTCCGTGTCCAAGGCTCCGACCCGACCGCTTTCGGTCAACACGACGCTCGGGACGATGATGTGCGTATGAAGGTGCGGGTCGGGATACCGGAGCGGAACATCCTGCAACTCGGTATAGTCTTCGCCGAACTTGTCCTTCGCCGCGATCTCGGCTGTCGGGCGGCTGGTGTAGTGGGTATAGGTGATCCAGGCAATTTCGCCCTTCTCGTCGCCGTCCTTGCCGTTCGCCCCCTTGCCCATGAACGCCACCCGGCTCTCGAAATAAGCCATCGCGTGCGCCACCGCGTCTGTGTGGATGCGATGCGGACGGACGAAGAAAGCCGCGAATACGCCGCGAAGGAACGGGCTGAGATGATGGACCGCATGAAAGGGAACAAAGCAGAATGAGTGTCATTCAGTTCACGCCCAAGCGGGCGAAACTTCCAACCGCTCCCCTGCCGCAACCCCCCGCCCACCAAGCCGCCGCTGTTGGCGGCACGATGGGGATCGACCTGTCCGGCAAGGCAAAGTGCTGGTTCTTCATCGGACGCGGGCGCATCGGCAAAACCACTCTGGCCCGCTATTTGTCCGAGACGGTCACTGCTGCCGGGGGCGAAGCCTTGGTGGCGGCTGTCGATCCGGTGAACCGCAGCTTGCGGTCCTTTATCGATGGCGTGGTCGAACCGCCGTCCGCTGATCCGGCCGAGGTGAAGGCATGGCTTCAGCAGTTGTTGGAGTTCATCGTGGAGAACCGCCATTCGGCCCTGATCGACCTCGGCGGGGGCGATACCAGCCTGATCGCCTTGTTGCAGGACATGCCCGATCTGGCCGGGGTGATGTCCGCCGGGGGCGTCGAACCCGTCGCCATCTACATGGCAGGGACGGACCCGCACGACCTGACGCCGATGGCCGCCGCTGAAGCCGCCGGGTTCAATCCGCGTGCCGCCGCCATCGTGCTGAATGAGGCGCACGGACGCCGCCATTCGGATGACTTCGACCGGGTGACCGATCATCCGGCGTTCCAACAGGTGATCGACTGGGGTGCGATCCAGCTATGGATGCCGCTGCTGACGCCTGACGCCGCTCGGGTGATCGACGCCAACACCTGGCACTATCTGACGGCCAAGAACCACCTCGGCCCGTTCTATGCCTCGGCCCTTCACCAGTGGCTTCGGCGCATGCGCGAGGACATCGGGGAGCCGATCGGCACATGGTTTCCCGGCAGGTAGGCCATGCCGAAGATCGTCGGCATCCGGCCCGATGTCAGCGCCGCCTCGGCGGCGCTTGAACAGACTGTCGCGCAAGCGGTTGAAGCCATGAACGCCGCCGCGATGCAGGCCGAGGTGACACATGATCCGATCGCGTCTTCGTTCCGCGCTCAATCACTGATGCTGCAAGCCCTCCGGGACATCTCGACTGAGACCATGCGGACGATGACGCAGGCTCGCGAACCGCCGGAGCCAATCGACCCGGCCGCGTTCCGCACGTTGACGGAGCGGATGGCAAAGGCGGGCACCGCAGCGATGGAACGCCGGGCGGATGATCTTGTCGCTGCGGTCAGGTTGCGCACCAAGGCGCTGATCGCGACCGCTGGGGTGGCGCTGCTGCTGGCGGGCGCCGGGTGCGGTTGGTTCGTCCGAACGTGGTCGGACCCTCCGGCCGCGGTCACCAACTGCATCCCGGCGCCGCAAGCGCTGGGCGGTCAGGCTTGGACCTGCACTTTCTGGACCCGGCCGCCGGGGGTGCGCTGATGAATGGCCACCGCAAATGGTGGAACTGAACGATCTGCTTGCAATGTCCTATTTCATGAATGATTTCCCGGCGGCCTGAACGATTTCGCAGGCTGTTGCGGCCGTTGCGCTTGGTGAGGCGGCGGGGCGCGCGGCACTCGCCCCGGCTTTGTGATGTGACGATGGGATCAGGCAAGCCAACGGCCGCCCCGGGCGGTGCGGCCGTTGGAGGCAGCCTCTTTCACGCCGATGACGAAATCCTTCCGCTTCGCGGAAAACGCCTCGCGGGCCTGGACCGGGTTGGCCGCCCAAACATCGTCCCGGAAAGCGAAAAGCTGGCGCGGTGTCTGCTGCCAGTAGACGTAATAGTTGATCTGCGGCGCTTGGCTGGATGCGGTGTGGCTGGCCATGTCTTTATCTCCTCTCCTGAGCACAAAGATACTACGGTGTCGTAGATGGAGCAAGAAAAAAGACAAAATATATTGTAACAAAATCGTGTTTATATTAACACTACACTTTGTGTTTGCATTCCACGCTATAGAAATGCCAGACCTACACTATTACGCTACGCAGGATACGACTTATATCTACTTTGTAGCCGAACAGGTAAACCATCAGGATACCGCGTCAGGCTGTTCGTCTGCGCGGTGGCGGAGCCTCGGCCAGGACGTTTTGCCGCTCCGCAATCAGATCATCGTCTTTGACTTCAATACCAAGCTCGCGGAAGCCCGCCATGACGAGGTTACGAAACCGCATCTCGGGATGCTGCAACAAATACGCCTCGGCGCGCACCCGCACATAGCGCGGGAGCTTCAGCGAGGTGGGCTTTCGCGTGTCGGGCGTGTCGTCGGGTTTCACCTCGCGCTGGCGCAGCTTCCGCATCGCCCGCTCCGGCACCAGGTCTTCGTCCTCGATCTCGATGCCGAGGGCGCGAAGCCCCTCCATGACGACGGTCCGGAACGTGGTGTCCTCGTTCGCCACCATGTAGGCTTCAACGCCTTCACGGACGTAGAGCGGCAACTCGATGTTGCTGGCAAGCGGCCGTCGATCGAGGACCGCCGGCGAATGGGCAGGCTCAGGGGCTTTGCGTGGCAAATCAGCGACTCCAACATTAATCCCTCCTCTGCTTAGCATACTGGCCGGTCGTAACAGAAGCCCGGCCTTCGGCGCGGAGGCGACTGCCGGTGTCCTCGCCCAGGCGTTCCCGCGTCCTATCAGCCCGGCCAACGTTGCGGACTCGCCGCCCAACATCGGGGAAATACCCCTCATAGGGGACGATCAGCCGCCGGATCACATTTGTGGCGATCGTTTCCACGCCTCGCGCCATGGTTACGTGAATTCGCAATGCGCCTGCCGTCGGGGCGATGGTGCCCAAGCCTGCCAGGGTATGCGTGATGCCGTCGATGCGGATGAACGGGCTGAACTCGAACCGCGGCGTCGAGTCATACCGGCCCGGCAACATGCCAAGCTGCATCCGGTCCCTGCGCCGGGAGAGAACCGCGAAATCGACGGCATCCTGGGGGATGAAAATCCATCCGTCGCCAGTCATTTCGGATAATGTGACGACGAGGGGCGGCCCGACCCCTGCCAGCCTATCGGCGCGCTCGCAAATTGTCAGCATAGGATGCTCCTAAAGCACTAGAATGCTATAGCCAGGCGGGGCCTTCGCCCCGCCTCGGGTGATCAGGCGGCTTTAAGAGCGGCCGTGCGCTCGTTCAGCAGCCACAGCGCGCGATTGATCTTCACGTCGGCGTCGATGCCCTTCACCTCGCGGGTCGTGGTGCGGCGCGGGCGGTTGTTGGCATCCCGCCCCCAAGCTGTCAGGCCGCCCCGTATGGCGTTTTCTTGCAGGCGGTTCGCCGTCCGCCACAGATCGGCACCCTCGTCTTCGCGGCGGCGTATCCGCAGGAGCTGGTCGGCCTGGATCGGCGTCTGCACGTTGCCCTCGGCGTCGGCGAAGCGGATGACGTGCGCCGCCTCGGCCATGGCCATCTGTTCGTCGCGGGTGAGCGTCACCCCGGCCCAGGTGTCAGCTGCCTCGACCGCCTGACGGCTTTCGGAGAGGACCTGGTATGAACCTTCAATCACCTGGCGCATGACGTCGCCCTTGTGCGGCACGCTGACGCTGGTCAGGTCGCGGTCGGCCACCACCATGCCGTTGAGGCAGACCAGCCGCATCAAGCCAGCCATGACCTTGTAGGCGCTGGTGCCGTCGTGGGAGTTCACCACGACAACTTCCGGATAGATGCCGCCGATCCTGCGGGTGGCGATGTCCTCGCCCTGATGGCGGAAGCGGATCGGGTGCTTGGTGAAATCGGCTTTGCCTTCGACGCGGCTGTTGCCCTGCTTGGCGAAGACCGGCTCGAAACCGTTGGCGCGCATCCCGTCAACGACTTCCGATGTGGGGATATACGCGTAACGATCGCTTCGGCTCGCGTGCTTGTCGGTGGCGAAGATGGAGGGTGCGACGCTGCGCAGTTGATCATTGGAGAGGATGTCGCGGCCGAGGAAGCGGGATGTGCGGGGAGAAATGAACGACATGGTCCGATCCTTCTTGTTTCGAGGCGGGCACTGCGCCTTGCCTCTGAACAGGAGTATGCCCTAGAACACTGTAAGGTTCTGCGGAAAATGACGTTTGCTGAGTAACGTATACGCGAACCAAATACAATATTATGCGAACCTGATAGAATAGCAAAATAAAGGCTGTCCACCTCCGCCGTAGATGGAAGAGGACGGCGTTGCACCGCCCCTTCCATTTTCCGTAATACTCTAGGCGAGGCTGCGCTCGGCGTCGCCGTTGCCCTCGGGAGGGCTTCGCAGCATAGCCGGAAGCCAGCCGGTGCCCGCGACCAAACGGGCGGCAGCAGCCGCGACTTCGGCCTTCTTGCCCTCGGTGTTGAACGGCCCTGCCCCCGCCTCTGTCACCGCCAGGCCGATCTGCGCCTTGGTCACCCGGCCGAAATACGTCTCAACCGTCGGCGTCCACCACTCGGTCATGTCCAGCCGCGCCGCCGCCGCCACCCCGGCCGCCAGCGAGCGGCCAGCCCCCTGTGACCAGTCCTCGCATCCGGCATCGACGGTTGATGCCACCAGCGGAGCCAGCACAGTCAGCACCTCGCCGTTGTCGAGACTGAGCAACCAGGGCAACAGATCAGCGTGGTCGCCCGGTTCGGCATCGCCGCGCCGGTCGTGCATTTCCGAGACCATGCGGACCGCCTCGGTGTCGTCGATGGTCCGGCATGCCTGCTGCAAGTTCGGCTCGTATCCGCTGATCTTGGCGACCGTGCGGTAGCCGCCATGGCCGCGGCAGAGAAGCAGGCTGTGCACCACCAGACGCAACGCCAGATCGGGCATTTGCGCCACCCGGGCTTGCAGGGCCGCGGTGCGGTGCGCCTGCAGCTCCGCGGCCAGCGTGGCGGACAGCTCCGGCTTCTTGTTTGCCGGATGATCCGGCGTCGAGACACCGCCATTTGCGCCGGGTTCGCCGTCACCGTCATCGTCGTCGTCGTCGTCGGTCCCGGTCTCGTCGGCGGTCTGCGGCATCGTCCGCCCGGCGCGCGGCAAGCCTCTGACGACGCGCAATCCGCCGTCGCCGAGGAACACGAACGCCCTGCCCGCCGCCTTCGTCTCCTCGCTGTAGACTTCGGTCGCCGCTTCGATGGCGGCCATCTCCGCCTGGACGGCATCGAGCCGTTCTTCCTCCTCGTCGGTCAGCCCCTCGGCCTCGCCCTGCTCCACCAGGGCATCGTATTGCTCGCTCAAATCCGTCAGCCGCCGGTCGGCGTCTTCAGGTAACAGCTCGCGGTCGAACGGAGCGGCGTAGAAGCCCCGCATGTCCTCCGGCGGCATCATCGACACCGAAACATCCTGCCAGCCGTCCGCGCGCAACCTGTCGCCCTCCGCGGCCAGCTTTTCGAGCACCAACCGGTCGAGCAGGCCGGGGTCCGTGAGGGTAACACCGCCGCCCGGCTCATCGGCGAACAGATCGCGCCGCACGCCGCCGCCGGCCTGCTCGTAGGCAGCCAGCCCGATCAATGCCACGCGCCGGTCATGGCCCGGCACTTCGCCCTCGGTCAGCATCGCCCGCACCATTTGGGGGTCGATCCACCCTCGCCCCTGCACCTTGGCGTAGACCCGCTGCTGCGCCTCGGTGTCGTCGGTGATCGCGAACGCCTGCGCCACCGGCTCGCTGATCCGGTTGGCGCGGAGTGCGTCCAGCAGCGGCGGCGACAAGCGGCCGAGGCGAAGGCGCTTTTGCACGGTCAATGGTGATAGGCCGAACCGGCAGGGCAATCGGGTGAATGAGTACGTGACAAAACGCTAAAGTGCTGAATCTATGCCGATCCTCGATTCGCTGAGCGGGGAACGGCAATGGACGACGCAACAACGGACTGCGGTGCATTCAACGAAACGGTCGTCTTTTTGAGTCATTTCAAGAATCTGCACGACCCGCGCCAGCAAGGCAAGGTGACCTACCCGCTCGATGAGATCCTGCTGCTGTGCCTGCTCGGCATGCTTGCCGGGGCCGAAGCTTTCACCGAGATCGCCCTGTTCGGGGTTAAAAAGCTGGCGCTTCTGCGCCGCTTCCGCCCGTTCAAGGATGGCACGCCGGACCACGGCCACCTGAGCGATATCCTGGCGGTGCTGGACGCCGACCAGTTCCAGCGATGCTTTGTCTCCTGGGTCGCCGCTCTGACCGGCATTCCGGCCGGCGTGATCGCCATCGACGGCAAGACCGTGCGCCGGTCCAAGAGCGCCGGCAAAGCCGCCATCCACATGGTTTCCGCCTTCGCCGCCCGCCAGCGTCTCGTGCTCGGCCAGGTCAAGGTGGCGGAAAAATCCAACGAAATCATCGCGATCCCCAAGCTGCTGGAGATGCTGGCGATCGAGGGCGCGATCATCACGATCGATGCGATGGGGTGCCAGCGCGACATTGCGCAGAAGGTCATCGACAAGAAGGCCGATTACGTCCTGGCGCTGAAGGGCAACCAGACCTCATTGCGCGAGGATGTCGAACTCTTCGCCACCGAACAGAAGGCCAAGGGTTTCACGGACACCACGATCAGCCGGGACACGACGATCGATGGCGACCATGGCCGCATCGAGACCCGGACGACCACCGTCATGCACGATGTCGGCTGGCTTCAGGAGCGCCACGCATGGCCCGGCCTGAAAGCCGTCGTCATGGTCGAGAGCAGCCGTGAGATCAGCGGAAAAGTCGAGACGGAGACACGGTTTTATATCACCTCGCTGGTTATGCTGGCGCATCTCCTCGGGCCGGTCGTGCGCAGCCATTGGGCGATTGAGAACAGCCTGCATTGGGTCCTGGACATGGTTTTCCGCGATGACGAGTGTCGCGTGCGGACTGAGCACGCCCCGGCCAATTTCACCACCATCAAGCACATGGCCCTCAACCTCCTCAGACGAGCCCCTGGCAAGAACTCGTTGCGCGGCAGGCGCAAGGCGGCCGGGTGGGACGACGAGTTTCTTGCAAGCCTTGTCACCGGTTGAAAAAATTCACCCGATTCCCCTGGCACGCGATTGCCGTACCCGCATCCGTCGTCGCGATGACCGTTGTGCGGCCGGGCGCCACGCCCCTCAGAAACAAGCTCGTCGGCGAGGCCGGTTGCACACGGGCAATGGAAGGCTCCGCGGACATGACGATTGTCGCCGGCTGCGGAAGCCGCAACAGCACGCCTGTGCCGGCCTGTACTGAAACGGGCTGCCGCTGAAGTCCCTGCGCGGGCTGGGCGGCCGGTGGCGGCGCGAGCTGGGCCAGTTGCCCTCGGCAATGCGGCGCAGCAGCAAATCCAGTTGCAGGAGGCCGTGCGCTCGGGCGGCGCCTATGCGATGTCCCGGCCCACCGATCTTCCCGGCATTCAGAACGCCGTAGCCGCCGCGGTGCCGGTCGGGTGGCCGGCGGTCTCCGTCTCGGTGTCGTGCAGTTGCATGGATCCTGGCTCCGGTGCGCTGACCTCTCTGCCGTCCTGTCTCGCGACCGATCTGGACAGTTGTTCCGCAACCTCCGGGAAGGCGATCAGCGTCACGGCGACAATGGCCTACACCGCCCTGTCGCCGCTGTTCGCCCTTCCAAACACCACGGCCGCCACCTATGTCGTGCGCTTCCAGTAGCCTCCGCCGTCCTTCACGGGGACAGGCCGGCACGGCGAGCCTCGAATTCGCGCTCGTGGCCGTGCCGTTTTTCCTCCTTATCGTCGCCGTAACGGATCTGGGCCGTTACTTCATCACCCGGGATTCGCTGCGCACGCTGACCAGCGATGCCGCTCGATCGGCGGTGGTCAACTGCGATGGTCTCGGCGCGTGTTCCTTCACGACGGCCGTTCCGTCGCCGCAGACGCTGTGGGCGAAGGCGCCGTTCCTGAGCTACGGCCAGACCGGCTCGTCGCTGACGGCAAGCCAGAGCGTCGATGCCAACGGGGTCCGGACCATAACGGTAACCGCGCAATACCCGTTCGCCTTCATTCTTCCGGCCTGGGCCGCCATTGTCGTGAACGAGTCCGGCCCGGCCGCCCCGGCCGGACAAACCTGTCCGGCCCAGACGATCTGTGAGACTACATCTTTCGTTTATTAGAGCGTTTCAGACTGATTGAATCGTGGCAGCGACCTTGGTCGTCATGGCCCGCTTGTCCGGGCCACCTAAACCAGCACCCTGCCGCGATAGGTGGCCCGGACAAGGTTCAACCGGGCCATGACGGTTTCGCAGCGTCCGTCGCTTTGCCAGTCAGCCTAAAAATGAACTAGACTCCCCCGCAGCCTTCACCAACCTACTCCGCCGCCAGCAGTGGCGGATCCACCATCTCCGTCGCCCGTGCCAGATCCACCGACAGCAACCGCGACACCCCGCGCTCCTGCATCGTCACGCCATACAGACGATCCATCCGCGCCATCGTCAGCGGATGGTGCGTCACCACCAGGAACCGCGTGCCGGTCTCGCGCACCATATCCTCCAGCAGGGTGCAGAACCGCTCGACATTCGCGTCGTCCAGCGGGGCGTCCACCTCGTCCAGCACGCAGACCGGCGCGGGGTTGCAGCGGAACACCGCGAAGATCAGCGACAGCGCGGTCAGCGCCTGCTCGCCGCCCGACAGCAGCGACAGCGCCGACAGTTTCTTGCCCGGCGGCTGGGCATAGATCTCCAGCCCGGCCTCCAGCGGATCATCCGAGCCGACCAGAGCCAGGTGCGCCCGGCCGCCGCCGAACATCCGGGTGAACAAGAGCTGGAAGTAACGGTCCACTTCCTGGAACACCGCCGTCAGCCGCTCGCGCCCTTCGCGGTTCAGGTGGCCGATGGAGCCGCGCAGCTTGGCGATCGCCGTGGTCAATTCCTCGCGCTCGGATTCGATCGTGCCGATTTGCTTTTCGATGTCGTCGGCTTCCTGCTCGGCGCGCAGGTTGACGGGACCCATCTCTTCCCGCTCCTTCAGCAGCCGTTCCCATTTCTTGCGGCAGCGGTCCTCGCTTTCCTGGCCGATTTCGCTCGGAGGATCGGGGAGGGCAGGGTTGGCGCCGAGCCGCTCCAGGATGCGTTCGGCGACGGTGCCCCAGGCGTGGCTGGCCTGCTCGGCCGCCCCCTCGGCACGCACCGCATCCTCCCGCCGCGCGCCCAGCGCCTGTTCGGCGGCACGCGCGGCACGGTCCGCTTCCGAAGCGGCGGTCAGCGCGACCGACAACGCTTCCGCCGCCCGCCGGTGATCCGTCTCAGCGCCTTGCAGCGCGTCCAGAGCCTCCGCCCGCCGCGCCGCGACCTCCGCCGGTTGTGCTTCCAGCGAGCGCAGCGCCGCCTCGGCCTCGGCCTGCCGCGCTGCCAGGTCGGTGGCCCGGTCGCCGGCGTCGCGCGCCCGTTCGGCCCATCCGGCGCGTTCGGCGATGATCACCCGCCGCCGGTTGACCCGAGTCTCGTGCTCCCGTGCCAGCGAATCGCGCTCCGTCCGCGCCGCCGTCTCCCGCGACCGCGCCGCCGACAGCGCGGCCCGCGCGGTCTCCACCGCGGCCCGCAACGCGGCGATATCCGGCAGAGCGGTTTGCGCCTCGCGCACCCGGGCAAGCGCCTCGGTCGCCTCGTCCCGCTCACCCGAGATCCGCGCCAACTGGTCGTCCGCCGCGGCCAGCCGGGCGGTCGCGGTCGCCGCCTGGTTGCGCAACTGCGTCAGGCCGGAGCGCGCCCGTTCCAGCTTCTGTTCCCATTCACGCCGAGCGTTCCGGGTCTGCTGCTCCGCCGCCACCGTCGCCCGGGCGGCGTCCTCCGCGGTTGCCCGGTCAGCCCGCGCCGAAGCCGCCGCCTGTTCCGCCGCCGCCAGCCGGGTGCGCAGCCCGGCCAAGCGGTTGCGCTGCTGCAGCCGCACCGCCGCCGCCGTCGGCGTGCCGGCGCGGATGGTGTAGCCGTCCCACCGCCAGATCGCGCCGGAGCGCGCCACCAGCGACTGACCGGGCAGCAAGGCGGACTGATGATCCGACCCGTCCTGATCGGTTTCGACCAGACCAATCTGCGACAGCGCCCGGGCCAGCACCTCAGGCCCTTGCACGAACGCCGCCAACGGCGTGGCGCCACCCGGCAGCGCCGGCACCGGATCGAACGCCGGCAATTCCCGCCAGTGCCGTGGAGCGGCCGGGTTCAGCGCCGAGGTCAATTCCTCGCCCAGCACCGCGCCCAACGCCGCTTCCAGGCCATCGGCGACGGTCAGCGAATCGATCATCGGCGGCCAGCGCTCGCCGTCCTTCACCGCCAGCACCTCGGCCAGAGCCTGCGACTCGGCCGCCAGCCGCGACCGCGCCGAGTCGGCAGTCGCCTGCGCGTCGCGCGCCGCGGCCAGAGCGGTGGCCGCCGCCGCCCGCGCCTGTTCCGCCTGCTCCACCGCCGTGCGGGCGGATGCCAGGGCAGCCTCCGCCTCGGCGGCTTCGTCCGTCGCTCGGGACAGCAACGCCGGATCGACCTGCTGCGTGGCAATCCGCTGGCGGTCCTGCTTCAGCGACTCGAACTGCGCGTTCAGCTTGTTGGAGCGCAACTCCGCCTGCGCCAGAAGCTGCGTCGCCGCCTGCGCCCGCGCGTTCGCCTCGGCGGCGGCTTCGGTGGCGCGGTTGGCTTCCGCCTCCGCCACCCGCACGGCATCCGCGGCATCGATCGCCGCGGCCTTCGCGACCTCCGCCCGGTCTGCATAGCCGGCGTCGGCCTCCGCCAGGGTGGTCTCTTCCAGCGCCAGCCGCTGGTCCGCCGCCGCCGCATCGCGCCGCAACTGTTCGGCGTGGCCGGTGTCCTGGCCGATTTGGGCGATCCGGCGCTGGGCTTCGGCGAGGGCGGCGCGGGCGCGCTGTTCCTCGCCGGCGATCTGCTCCTGCGAGACGCGATGTCGCTCCAGCACCGTGCGGGCGTTCGCCTCGACCTCGCGCAGCGGGGGCAGGGCAGCCGTCGCGTCGGCGGCCCGGGTGGTCGCGGTCGTGGCGGCCTCGGTCGCCGCCGCCACCGCCAGTTCCGCCTCATGCAGCGCCGCCGCGGCGCGCGCCCGGTCGCGTTCGGCGCGCGCCCGCTGCACCGACAGCAGCTCCGCCTCGGCCGAGCGGATCGTCCCCGAAATCGTGCGATACCGGCTGGCCTGCCGCGCCTGCCGCTTCAGGTTGCCGAGCTGGCTTTCAAGCTGCGCGCGCAGATCCTCGGCCCGCGCCAGGTTCGCCTCCGCCGCGCGCAATTTAAGTTCCGCCTCGTGCCGCCGCGCATGCAGGCCGGTGATGTTGGCGGCCTCCTCGAGCACCGCACGGCGGTCTTCCGGCTTGGCGTTCACCAGCGTGCCGACGCGCCCCTGGCTGACCATCGCCGAAGCCCGCGACCCGGACGCCAGATCGGCGAACAGGGTCTGCACGTCGCGCGCCCGCACCTCCTTGCCGTTGATCTTGTAGGCGGAGCCGCTGCCGCGCTCGATCCGACGGATGATCTCGAGCTCGTTCTGTTCGTGGAAGGGGGGCGGCGCCCGGCCGTTGGTCTCGTCCAGGAACAGCGTCACCTCGGCGATGTTGCGCGAGGCGCGGCCCGCCGTCCCGGCGAAGATGACGTCGTCCATCTCGCCGCCGCGCAGGTTGCGGGCGCTGCTTTCGCCCATCGCCCAGCGCAGCGCCTCGACCACGTTCGACTTGCCGCAGCCGTTCGGTCCGACGACGCCGGTCAGTCCCGGCAGGATATCCACGCTGGTGGGTTCGGCGAAACTCTTGAACCCGGCGATGCGAAGACGGCGGAAACTGACCGGCAAGGCGGACTCCTGGTTACGAGGGGATCAGCTTGCGGAAGGCGTCGTAGCTCATTTCTCCCGAATACTTCTGTCCGTTGACGACGAAGCTGGGGGTCGAGTCGATGTGCCACTTGTCCGAGTCGGCCTGCTGCTGCTGCAGGATCCAGTCCCGCAGCGCTGTGTCCTGCAGTGCCTTTTCGAAGGTCGGACGGCTCATGCCCGCCAGCGCGGCGGTCTTCCAGAGCTGGTCCGCGACATCCGCGCCGCGGTTGAACGCCCACGCATTCTGCGTCGCGAACAACGCGTTGATATACGGTTCGTACCGCTCCACCGGCAGGTAGCGCGCGACCTGCGCCGCGGCCAGCGCCACCTGGTCCAGCGGATAGTCGTGGAACACCCACTTCACGGTGCCGGTGTCGATCAGGTTCTTCTTGATCTCGGGCAGCGTTTCCATGGCGAAGGCGGCGCAATGGGTGCAGGTCAGGGAGAAGTATTCCCCCACAGTGACCTTGGCGTCCGGCTTGCCGATGAAGCGCTCGGCCCGGGCCAGATCCTCCTCGGCGCGCGCAGTCCCCCCCACAGCCGTCAACGCGACTCCGGTCGGCACCACAGATAGTAGGAATCGGCGGGAAACGATCATGAAAACCTCTATATCTGGTATTACAGCTTTTTCAGCCGGCGTGTCGAGTGTTTGCTTCTGCCCAATACCACACGGCCGAGCGACGCCAGGGCGGACCGCAACTCGCCTTCGGGGAAATCGCCGACGGCGGCTTCGGCTTCCTGGATGGCCTCCGGCGGTAAAACCGGCGCCGACGCCGGTTTACGCGGCATGCCGGCCTGGGTGAAGCGCAGCGTATGGACCGGCTGGCCGCCCATATGGCTGTTGATCCGGTTGATCAGCGCGACGCCCTCGTAGTGCAGGGTCATCGCCACCGGCCCGGCGCAGCCGATGGTCAGCACGCCGCGGTCGAGTCGCCGGGGCGTCGTCATCGAGGCCACTTTCGGCCCGACGATGACCTCCCAATCCGCGAGGATCTGCGCCGAGGCCGGATTGTGCCGGCGATAGGCCGGGCGGGTGACCGTTGGAACCAACGCCGCAAGCGGCCTCGGCCCGTAGACGTGGCGGGCCGGGCCCGCCATACCGGATTTCGTGTCGTCCTCCGCCATCGCTCCTGCCGCCGTCCTGTTGAGTTGGTACGATCGCCACCGGCGACGGCTGCCCTGGCGGGCGGAGCCCGGGGAGGCCCCTGATCCCTATCGCGTCTGGCTGAGCGAGATCATGCTGCAGCAGACCACCGTCACCGCAGTCATACCTTACTATGAGCGGTTCGTAAGCCGCTTCCCGACAGTCGAGGCGCTGGCCGCCGCGCCGCTGGATACTGTGCTGTCAGCCTGGGCCGGCCTTGGTTACTACGCCCGCGCCCGCAACCTGCACGCCTGCGCCCGGGCGGTGACGGAGATGGGCGGCTTTCCGCGCGACCTGGCCGGGCTGCAGGCGCTGCCAGGCATTGGCGCCTACACCGCCGCCGCCATCGGCGCGATTGCCTTCGGTCTTCCCGCCGTGCCGGTGGACGGGAATGTGGAGCGGGTGGTGGCACGCCTGTTCGCGATCGAGCAGCCGATGCCGGGCGCAAAGCCGGCACTGAGGCTGGCCGCGGCGCAACTGGGCGAGGACCTCGCCGCCCGCGCCCGGCCGAGCGACTTCGCTCAGGCGCTGTTCGATCTGGGGGCGTCGGTGTGCACGCCAGCCGCTCCCGGCTGCGCGGTGTGCCCGTGGATCGCGGCCTGCGCGGCACGGCGCATGGGCATCCAGGCCGGCCTGCCGCGCAAGGCGCCGAAGAAGGCGCGCCCGGTCCGCTTCGGCGTCCACTTTTGGCTCACGGACGACCGCGGGACCGTGCTGCTGCGCACGCGGCCGTCGAAGGGGTTGCTGGGAGGGATGACGGAGCTACCGGGCACGGCATGGCGCGATACACCCTGGACCGTCGCCGAGGCCCTGGCGGACGCGCCCGCTGAAGCCGACTGGCGCGGCGCCGGGCAGGTGCGGCACGTGTTCACCCATTTCGAGCTGATTATCGACGTGCTCGCCGCGCATGTGCCGGTGATCGCCGGGCAGGGATTCGCCCATCCGCTGGCTTCGCTGGATCAGGCGGCGTTGCCGTCGGTGATGTGGAAATGCGTGCGGATGGCCGGCCGGGTTCGGCAATGAAAGAGCGTTTTCAGACTGATTGGAAAGGCGGCGGACACTGCCACACCGTCATGGCCCGGCTTGTCCGGGCCACCTATCGCGGCAGGTGCTGGAATAGAATGGCCCGGACAAGCCGGGCCATGAGTGCGTCCGTGAGGACGCTTTGTCTGCACGGTGCAAGTCCGTGCCCGGGTTGGTCGCAGCCCGGAAATTGAAGGTAACTGCGTCGCCGCGAGGCGGGGTGGAG
>Ga0326728_10015769_pt1 | contig 15605 bp, 19 predicted proteins | sample MB3enrmetagenome_FD_207602 | JGI IMG/M metagenome (GOLD analysis project Ga0326728, IMG submission 207602) | Lab enriched peat soil microbial communities from McLean, Ithaca, NY, United States - MB31MN | ecosystem: Environmental > Terrestrial > Soil > Wetlands > Peat | place: USA: New York...
GCACATAGCTCGGCAAGCTCAGCCCGGGGGCTTGTTCGATCCAGGTGCGCAGCACCGGCTCCATCGCCGCGATCCGCGAACGGCGATGCCCACCGATCTGAAAACTGGTGCGTTGGCCAGTCTGCTGGAGCACTCCACAGTTAGTCCATTGCCACACCTGTGTTGCCTCCTCCCTCACTTTGACATCGTATCAGCGCCTGGCCGCACGGCCATGGCCGTTTAGTCTAGTGAGGATAACCCTCCCTGTTAGGTCCACCTTCCCCGTCGCAGCTACATAATGGAAATGGTTCCACTATGGGGTCTGGTCGCCGGACCACAGGAAACTTACGCGACTGATCTCCTCCATTGGCAGAAACCTGTCTTGGCTTGCAGCCATCTGAGTTGAGGTCGTCAAGAGCAAAGAGCCTCAAGATTTAAACCGGTGCGGCCGATAGAGAAAGGGGAGGATAACGCCACGGATGACTGCATCGAAGCATGCCGTGAGCCAGATGGAGGCTGGGTCGCAACGATGCCCCAATTTCCAGGCTGGGTCGTCTACGCGCAGAGCAGGAAGGTGGCGGTTGGCACGGCGCGGGAACTCTACGCCCTTCTGCTCGACAGAGAAATGTACCCCGACGGAAGAATCCCTTCTCTCGATCGTGAGCGATTCCCGGACTCCTCCCGGCCGGAACTATTGCTTTAGACCTCTAGCGTGTGCATCGTACTCTCCGCCTACCCTCAACACAACGAAATGGTCAGCCATTCGGCCGCAAGTTGAGTTCCCCAATGCATACCTGCAGAGTGTCGTAAAGTTCCTGGCCGTGTTTCACGAGCGAACATGCTGACTGTTTGTGGACCATGGACCGCAATTATACGGAATCCTTCCCGTAATTCACCACTGCCTGGTAGAAGTGTCTCCTGACGTATTGTTCTGCCAGCAATCCCCCCAGTACGGCCGCACTTCCTGCATGGAGAATCTCATTAAAGAGTGGGGCATGATCTCGTCGATATTCAGCACACTGGCCCTGGAACGAGGTCCAAGAATTGGAATCCTGCCTGACCTGCCTTCGCCGAATCAGCCTTGTCGGCCCAGGCCACGCGGGCCTTAACAAAGTAGGTGGGGTCGGCGCTCAGATGGAGGCGCACGTGCTGGTCCAAGGCAAGGGTGACATCGGATAGTAATCGCATGCCGTGTGGGGATACATCAACGGTCGTACCACGGTATTCAGCTTCGGTGCCCTCGATCACAAGAATCACAGACATTTGGACACGAATACGTTCCGACACGCGTTTAACTGAGTTGGCACCCTAACCCATATCTCAAAATAACATGTACATCCACGGATAATCAATTAATTTCTTTGGGGACTTCGTTGGGAATTGATGACGTAATGGAAGCGCCTTTTAGGACGCTAAGTGCTTCGATCATTAAATACACTAACGTATATTAGGGCTTGAAATCGACTTCCTAGGCGTGGCATTGTGTTGGCGAGGTGCGCAGCCATGCCAAGGTCGAGCGCATTTATGATCACGCTCTCGCCCGCCGAGGAAGCCGAGTTACGCCGGTGCGCGGCAAAATATAAGTTGCCGTATTTTCAGGTCCAGCGCGCCAAAATGATTCTCCATGCGGCCCAAGGCGTGCCCAACGACGAGATCGCTGCTTGTTTGGACACCCGCCGTGAGGTCGTTTCCCTTTGGCGGAAGCGCTTTTTTGCTGACCGCCTCGCCGGGTTGGAAGAACGTGCTCGTCCGGGTCGCCCCCGGACTTTTTCCCCCAGAGCTCGTCGTTCAGGTTAAAGCTTGGGCGTGTGAACTCCCCGCCCAGCACGGTCGGCCTCTGTCCCGCTGGAGCACCGCGGACTTGGTCCAAGTCCAGCAGAGCGGTCTGGTGGCCTCGGTCACCGGCAGCACGCTGTGGCGTTGGTTGCATGAAGATGCCATCCGGCCGTGGTACCACCGCAGTTGGATCTTCCCGCGTGACCCGGACTTTGCCACCAAGGCCGGGCGCGTGCTCGATCTCTGCGCCCGCCAATGGCAGGACCGACCCTTGAAGGATGACGGATTTGTGATCTCCGCCGATGAGAAGACCAGCATTCAGGCCCGCCGTCGTAAGCATGCCACGCAGAGCTGTCGGCCGCGCACCCCCATGCACGTTGGGCACGAGTACTCCCGCTGCGGTGCCTGGACTTATATCGCCGCCATGGACGTCCATTGCGCCAGAGTCTTTGGCCGCTGCGAAGCCCACAAGGGCATCGCCCCCTTTCATCGGCTCGTCGAACAGGTGATGACACGACCGCCTTATCACGACGCCCGTCGCGTCTTCTGGATCGTCATCAACTGCTCGGCGCATCGTGGCGTCCGAGCCGTTCAGCGTCTCCGCCATTTCTACCCCCGCCTGACGTTCGTACATGCCCCCGTCCATGCCAGTTGGCTCAACCAGATCGAAATCTACTTCTCCATTTTCCAGCACAAGGTCCTCACCCCCAACGACTTCCCCAATCTCAACGCGGTCGCCGAACGCCTCCTGGATTTTCAATATTACTGGGAGACCACGGCCCGCCCCTTCGAATGGAAGTTCACTCGCCAGGACCTCGCCCAACTCCTCGTCAAGCTCCCTACCCCACGCTGACCCCCAAATACGTTAGTGAACTTCTGAAGTGACCGACTAAGGTGTACGGCGCTCAAGTTTCTCCCTGGAACCGGCTACTGTCAACCCGGATGGCGTGTGTGCAGCAACTTTGGAATTCCCACGAAGGAAAGCGTTTGACCCCGGCTGCGGGCGCATTTGATGGCTGATCGCAACGGCACCGTCAACCGACGCCTATTTTCCTAGCCGGTTTTTTCGTAGTTTGCCGACAGGTCCAGAAGGGGTTGGGTCACCCGGGGGGAGAACTGGAAGGGGGAAAGCCAGAGGAACTACGAAAGGGAGTTCTCAACTGGAGTCCGCGGCAGCGGGCACGGACGTTCCTAAGCACAGTTGCAAAAGCAGGAGCAGGTCGATGGCGGCGCGCACGAGGTGGGTGCCGCGATGGAGGTAACGCACCCGGTAGAGCCGTTCGATGGTCAGGGCCAAGCAGGTCAGCAACCAGACCGCCAGCAGGCTGTGGCGCTCGTGGTGGCAGATATGCTCGAAGCCGTAGCGGTTCTTGGCGTCGTTGAAGCCTTGGTTCTCAATTTCCCAGCGGCTCTTGGCCATCTGGAAGAGGGTGCGGCTGCTGACGCGGGGGCGAGGAATGTCGGTGAGCCAGTACGCCTCGCACACCGTGCCGTCCGGCTTGTACTGGCGATAGCGGATCACCCGCACGGTTTCCCACCGCAGCGTTTGCCAAGGGTCAAAGTCGTCGACGTCCCAGATTTCCACCCGCTCCTTCCCCTGCCGAAAGACTTGGTGGGGAGGCTGGCGACCAAACCTTTTCTGGGCGGCGGCGAACAATTCGGGGAGATTATTCTCTATGCGGACGACCACGTAGAGTCCCAGATCGTTGGCATCGTGCAGGAAGGGAGCGCGGGCGAATTCCCCATCGGCCACCACATAGTCGGCGAAGCGGCGACCGGCGTTTTGGACGGTGCGGCGCAAGAGCCGGCGGGCGGCGTTGTACTCGCTATCCCCGGGGCCGTAGGGTTCGACATCCAAAGGCAAGGTCAGGCCGGTTCCCACCACACTGATCAGGACCAGCTTGTGGTGGTAACCGAGGATCTCGCGCTGCTTATTCCGGTAGGGACGGCACAGCTGACAAACCTTTTTGCGGGATCGTCCGGCGCTGCTACCATCCAGAGCCCAACCGATGAAACGGCAGTCGTCGAAGGCCTTGTGGCGCTTGGCCTGACGCACGGCGGTGACGGTCGCCCGCCGCGTCACTGCCGTGTCGAGCCGCGCGGTGAAGTAGCCGAGCGCATCATCGCCGAAGCTCTGGGAAATGTCGAGGGCGCGGCGGGCCTTGGAACAAACCAGCGCTTCAATCCCGGCGAAGGCCGTACGGCGCAGCCACGTGCCCATCAACAAAGCCCACAGCAGGGCGGCGGCGGGAATGTGCCCCTCCGTGCGGCCATCACCCGGGGAGCGTAAGTCGGACCGCAAACGCAAGCATTTCCCCACATACTTCTTGAGGCGACGTGGGGTCGGCCCCTTCACCGCGGCTTGCGTCTTTGCTTGCGAGCCAGCACCAGGAGTTGGGCGTTGGCCGCCAGCACTTCCCGCACGGCGTCTTGGAACTCGCGCCCGGCTTGCACGCGGCGGCGGACGTCCTCGACCCATTCCTTAGGGATGTGCTGGACATGTTTCTTGCCCTGCACCATGAAAGTGAGCGACCAGACGGCATGGCGGGGGCCGTCCCCGCAGTGGCAGGTGGGCTTGCCGCAGCGGAGGTGGGAGAGGGAAAGAGAGCCAGGAAGCAGATCGTCAGGAAGCTGTAAACGACGCACCAGCTCAAACTTGCGTTGGCGGAGTCGCGAGGCCTGCGGGCCTTTAGGTTCGTCTTTCATCTTATGGTATGGATACCATAAGAATTCAACAAAAGCAAGGCCTTCTCGGGAATGCGAAAATAGGAAGGGATCAGCAGAACTCCGGCGGAAGCGTCGGACAAGGCTCCCTTATTGACTTCACTGGCAGCGCTCCAATTGTTGTTTCCGAAACTCCTGGTGTGTGTGGCCGGCATGCATTCAGGTCAGGCTCAGGCCTTGGCCGGTTTTCTTGTCTTTGGGGCGGTAATAGTAATGTCGGGCACTTTCGGGGCGTGGCCTGTTGGACTGGAGGGAGTAACCTCGACGGTTGATGAAAAAACGGAAGTAATCCGCCACCACTCTGTCGGACGCTTTCAAACGAAGGTTCCGCATTCTCCCTCCCTAAAGTCGGGTGGACGGAACTATTACTTCATGTTGGTAGCGAAATAATGAGGGTTTTCTATTGCATGGACCGGGAAGGCGATGGTCAAGAACTGAATGTTCACTACGTTACATACCGGGGAAGAACAAGCGAATGGCTCAGTTACATGCCGGGTTCTGATTTAAGTCAATGAGGATTCTGCCGATAATGATTTTGCTTGAATGGATTCCGTTAAGTCTGTTGCGAGCATAGGTACCCGCGCGAGCAGTTAAATGACCGCGAGGGGAGCTACTATTCTCAGGAGGTTCGGAGTGCCTATTGAGATCCTCTTGGTGGAAGACAACCCCGGCGACGTGCGCCTGACGATTGAAGCCCTCGCCGATGCCAAGGTCAGCCACCATTTGACCGTAGCGCCCGATGGAGTGGAAGCGCTGGCCATGGTGCGAGGCAACCCTCCGCACACCGGAGCTGGCCATTTTGATCTGATTCTGCTGGACCTCAACCTCCCCAGGAAAAATGGCAGCGAACTTTTGGCGGATCTCAAAAGTGACCCTGTGCTCAAACGTATTCCGGTCATCGTTCTCACATCCTCGAAGGCGGAAGCGGACATCCGCAAGACTTATGACCTTCATGCCAACTGCTACATCACCAAACCGATCGGGTTCGAGCAATTCACGCATGTGGTCAGGTCAATCAAAGATTTCTGGCTGTCGGTGGTAACCCTCCCAGGGGGTAAGATCCATGATCAATAGCTCCATCCGAACGCTCGTTATTGAGGACAACCCGGCGGATGCCCGGGCACTAAGCGAAACCTTGGCGGAGGTTCCGGAAGCACCCTTCGAACTGGAGTGGGTTGATGGACTGGGCAAAGGGTTGCAGAAACTCGAGTCCGGACTGGTGGATTTGGTGCTGCTGGATCTCTGCCTGCCCGAAAGCCGAGGCCTGGCCACCTTTGCCATAACCCATGAGTGTGCCCCCGCAGTTCCCATCATCGTATTGACGGGTTTGGATGATCGTGAACTGGGTTTGAAGGCCGCCCGCGACGGGGCGCAAGACTATCTGGTGAAGGGGCAATTTGGGGGCCCCACTCTGGTGCGCTCGATGCAGCACGCCTTGGTCAGGCATCGTATTCAGGGAGACACGGAAGGGAGCTTCTGGAAAGACCCCCTCACGGGTCTGTACAACCGCCAGGGTTTCCTAGTGCTGGGCGAACAGTTCCTGCGGTTTGCGGATAAGGCCGGCCGCCCGTTGGCCTTGGTTTGCGCCGATGTGGATGGGCTGGAAGAGATCAACCAGAAGTTTGGGCATAAGGAGGGCGATGCAGCGTTGCAACGTGTTGCCGGGGCGCTGAGCAAAGCCTTTAAGCAATCCAACCTTGTCGCGCGGGTGGGCGGGGACGAATTCGCCTCCATGTGCCTCGGCTCCTCCGATTGGCACCGTGGGATTTCAAGGCAGTGTTCGAGCAGGCCGTGCGGCCCCATACCGCTGAGGAGCAACGGCCGTATTCCTCGACGGTAACCTGGGGATTGTCCATCTATGACCCGGCGAAACCTAGTGCCATCGCCACCTTGATCAATCATGCCGAAGCCCAAGGGCGACCTAAATCCTTAGGCCCCGCCGCGGCGTGAGGAGAACGCACCTACGTGCTTGGAGTTATGCCATGAAGCCGTCCTTGCCTTCTTTTCGTCACACTGAGCACCAGCGCCCGGATGGCGCGCTCCGGGATCGTGAGGAAGACTTTCGTTCTTTATTCGAGAACATGCTGAACGGATTCGCATACTGCAAGATGCATTTCGAGCAAAACCAACCACAGGATTTTACCTACCTCGATGTGAACCGCGCGTTCGAAACCCTTACGGGGTTAAAGCATGTCGTGGGCAGGAGAGTTTCCGAGGTTATCCCGGGTATACGAAAGTCTGACCCGGAGATATTCGAAGCATATGGCAGGGTCGCCTTGACAGGGATACCCGAGCGATTCGAGACATTTCTTAATGCCTTGGGAATGTGGTGCTCCATCGCGGTGTACAGTCCGAGAAAGGAATACTTTGTCGCGGTATTTGAGGTCATTACCGAGCGGAAACGCGCGGAGGAAGCTCGGGCGCGCCTGGCCGCGATTGTGGAATCTTCCGATGATGCCATTATTGGTAAGCGTCTGGACGGCACGATTGTCAGTTGGAACCGCGGCGCCGAGCGGCTTTACGGCTACCAGGCCCAGGAAGTGATGGGCCGGTCTATCGCGCTGCTCTTACCCCCGGACCTCGCTGATGACCTGCCGGTGATCCTGGAAAAGATCAAGCGAGGCGAATTGGTTGAGCACTACGAGACGGAGCGAGTGAGGAAAGGCGGCGCGCGCGTCTTCGTATCACTGACCGTCTCTCCGCTCAGAGGCGCGGCTGGCGTCGTCCTGGGGGCGTCATCCATCGCACGCGATATCACCGGTAGGAGGGAGACAGAAAAGACAGCCGAGGGCCTGGCCCGCCAGATGAGGTCAATTCTGGAGGCGGCAGGCGAAGGGGTCTACGGTGTGGACCGAGAGGCCGTCCTTACCTTCGTGAATCCCGCCGCCACAAGGATTCTCGGTTATGAAGCGGAGGAACTTATCGGCCACAGCGCTCACACTGCTTTTCACCACAGCCGACCTGACGGGACGGCTTACCCCGTCGAGGATTGTCGCTTGGCACATTCGGTCCTTCGTACGGGCATCGCCACTCAGCACGAGGATTGGTTTTGGAGAAAGGATGGCAGCGGGTTCCCGGTGCAATTATCCGCCGCACCCATGAAAGAATCCGGGAAAGTGGTGGGGGCTGTAGTCACTTTCAACGACATTACTGAACGTAAGCGAACCGAGCAGGTGTTGGCGAAGCGAAGCGAAGAGCTGGAACGCTCCAACACAGAACTACAACAGTTCGCATATATATCTTCGCACGATTTTCAGGAACCCCTGCGCACGATGGCCAGTTTCGCCCAGCTCCTCGAAAGGCGGTATCAGGGCAAGCTTGATGCGAATGCCGACGATTTTATCCAATTTATTGTCGACGGGGCCACGCGCATGCAGGGACTCATCAATGACCTGCTGGCCTATTCGCGGGTCGGTAGCCGTGGCAAGGATTTCGTACCCACCGACTGCACAACGGTTTTCGACCAGGCGGTTGCCAATCTCCAGATGGCTATAACGGAAAGCGGCGCGATAGTGACGCATGATCCTCTACCTACCGTTCCATGCGACGGCGCACAACTCCTTCAGGTCTTCCAGAACCTGGTGGGCAACAGCATCAAATTCCGCGACTCTACGGCGCCCCGGGTCCACGTCGGAGCCGAGCAAAACCCTTCAGAATGGGTTTTCTCGGTGAAGGACAATGGCATTGGTATCGACCAGCAATACGCCAACCGGATCTTCGAGGTTTTCCAGCGCCTACACAATTCCACCCAGTATCCAGGGACGGGAATCGGCCTGGCCATTGCTAAGAAGATTGTAGAAAGGCACGGAGGCCGCATCTGGGTCGAGTCGCAACTTCACCAGGGGGCAACGTTCCTCTTCACTCTGCCGGCGAGATGCGGAGTTTGAAGATCTGCGCTGTAAGACGCCACGCGCACTACCTGCACCCATCGTCAGGCGTACCGGTTTGACTCCGGGCATCCGCCCGCTGCCACGCGAGCAGCGGGCATTCGGAGAGGGTGTGATCTGCTCATGTTTAAGCGATGTTCGGGCAGTGCCGATTTAGTTAATGGGGACAGACTTGTGGTTTGAGTCCGACGCAGACTCGCCGACTCCGCAGGGAGTTCGGCGTAGGGGAAAGGCAAGACTACGGGATTGTTTTCAAAGGTTTTGGTCGTCGACGATGACCCCGCCTTCCGCATGTTCTTCCGAGAGGTCCTGCGGCCCATCGCGGCGCGCGTGGTTGAAACTGCTGATGCTGCCTGCGCTCTGGAATCGATCGAGAGCGGTGATTTTGACATTATCGTCTGTGACGTCTGCATGCCCGGCGGTTCAGGGCTGGAACTCTTATCCATTGCGCAACAAACCCGGTGGGACGTCGGGTTTATTCTGATGACGGGAGAGATCCGGGTTGATGCGGTCATTACGGCGCTGCGGATGCAAGCGGCTGATTTTCTCCTCAAGCCGGTGACCGCCGAGGAATTGACCCAATCCGTAGCCCGAACCTTTGAACGCGTGGAAGCATGGCGGCAGGCGAGAGCATACCGGGGTTGCCTTGAGACGACTATCCAGCGCCCGACGGGGGACCTTGAGGCAGCCCTGAGCGAAATCGAGTCTAACTGCCGGATGACCTTGGAAGCACTGGCGGCGGCGCTCGATGCGCGCGAGCATGAGACGTTCGCCCATTCCCTTCGAGTGAGCTTCTATACTCGCTACCTGGCGCAGCGGGCAGGATACCCACCGGCAATGTTGCCGGCGCTCCAACAAGGTGCGTTGCTGCATGATATCGGCAAGATTGCTGTTCCCGATGCAATCCTGCTAAAACCTGCCAAGCTCATCCCCGAAGAATGGGTAGAGATGCGCAAACATCCGAAGGCAGGGAACGAAATGCTGAAGCGCGTGCCATTTTTGCGCCCCGCCGACGCTGTTGTTCATCATCATGAGCGGTTCGATGGGACAGGTTACCCCGTCGCCCTGAAAGGCTCACAGATTCCCCTCGGGGCACGCTTGTTTGCCTTGGCTGACACGCTGGACGCGATGACCTCCGACCGCAGCTATCGCAAGGCCCCAGGTTTGGACGCGGCCCGGAATGAAGTTCACCGAATGAGTGGCACACAATTTGACCCTCAGATTGTGGAATTGTTTCTCAAGATTCCCCCTGCGACCTGGATGCAATTGCGCGCCGAGGCGGGGAGCCACTCCACCCTGGTGAACTGAGATTTCCGCCGAGGTCCCCACGTCTCCGGGACATTCGATCGACCCGAATACATGCGCGCCCAAGGGTTCGGGACGCGGTTAGTTGCCGCCATTTACGCGAAATCGCCAACGGCACGGAATGTAGTACCCCAAACCTTGCAATCCGAGTTCAAGTGTGTTTATGCAATTCCCAGTACGCGAGTCGCAGGCGGAGCCTGCCGAGTCAGAGAACTGGCTGAAATTCATTTACGCCGCGTATGCTGCTTGAGCGACAGCGCGAGCCGGCTTCGCACGGATCCGATCCATTTTCATGGCCAAGTCCACGCAATCAGCAATTCCTTCGGCGGGCAAGTCCTTCATAATGTCTCGCACGCAGTGATACCGGCGGGCGAGATCGCGCTCCAAGCATCTTGTGATTGCGTGCGCGATCCGAACGGGGGTTTTTCTTAGGAGGCGGGGCGGGAGCCAAGGTCATGATTGCGGCGGCCAGTTCAAAAACGGTTTTGCCTCGAAATGGAAGCTCCCCTGTCGCCATCTCAAACAGAAGTACGCCAAACGACCAGAAATCCATCCGTACGTTCGCTTGCTCCCCGCGCAATACCTCAGGCGCCAAGTAGTGAATGGTTCCTGCAATCCGGCCCAACTTTATCGAGGAGGCCTGCGACGCCGAGAATTCTCGCGCGGTGCCTGGCCCGATTCATTTGGCGAGGCCAAATTCTAATATCTTCACGTCCCCAAGATTGGTGATAACGATGTTGGAGGGCTTAATATCGCGGTGAATGATCCCGCGTTCGTGGGCGTGGGCCAATGCGCTGGCGATTTGCCTTATGGGGTAGGCCAGCAACCCCGGAGCGAGGCCCGATGGCATGAGCAGCTTGTTCAAGGCGCAACCCTCAACGTCCTCCATGGTGATGTAGGGCTGCTCGTTCACTTCGCCCATGTCGTAGACGGTGCAAATACTAGGATGGTTCAGCGCCGATATGATTTGTGCTTCCTTGATAACGTCGCCCGAGTCGGCGTGGGGCGGCAGAAGATCCTCACCCAACACTTTGATTGCAACTGGCCGGTCCAACCTGATATCGTGCGCGCGATAAACCACCCCCATGCCACCACGGCCTATTCCGTTTTCGATGATGTAACGCCCGAAGGCTTTCCCGACCATTGCAACGTCTCCTCAATCATGCAGCAGCATTTCATGCACGTGAGACCTAGGTAAAGATGAATGAGTCATCTTACAGAAATTGACGATATGGAATAAGCATATTGCAATCCAAAGTGACGGGAAAAGGCCCCGCTTCTGTCGAGATTAGTTCTCAATGCCTTACGGCCAGCGATGCCCTCTGCTGTTGTCGTAAGCCGATCAAACATCAACCGCATGTGTGTTAATTTATCTAATAACCATCACTTTATGGTTATATGACTATTTAGAACCGGAGTGTTGGCGCAGGGACAACTTGTCTCCCTCCGACGAGAAGTTCGACGCAGTGTTGCTTGACCTTCACTTTGCTCATGCTCATACCGAGGAGGTCGTGCCCGGCATCCATTCCCTCCGGCCCAGCCTTCTCGCGAACGTGTTGGTCATCACCGGCGATGTGGCTGACGCCAAGACGCTGGATTTGATCGAACGGCGTTCCTGGCGTTCCTGCGTTCCTGCTCCGAGTTTCCGGCAATCAACCAATCCATGATATAATAGTGAGTCTGCGGGTGCTATTACATTTGCCCCCAGTCCTGGAGTACGCATAGAGGTAATTTGCAATCGGGCACAAAGGTCCGGCGCATCGCTGCTTCGTTGGAGAGGGTGCCCGGACGTCAGCTTGAGGATGGCGAAGGAAATTCCGGGGGCTTCCCGCACGAAAGATAGTGAAGGCGCGATTATGCGAGGGCAATTAAGCGATCGGGTCTTGTTGGTAGACGACGAACTTCTCTTCCGAAAGCTGCTTTCGAGATACTTGGTGGTTGCGGGCTATGTCGTTCGGACGGCGGTTGACGGTCTGGACGCACTTGAAAAACTCCGTGCGCGGCTCCCGGACTTGATTATTTCCGGCCTCAATATGCCTCGCATGCCAGGGCTTGAGCTTCTACACGTCGTGCGAAGCCGCTTCCCTCAAATACCCGTCATGGTCATCAGCGCCGAGCCCCCCGATGCAATGCCGGCAGGTTTGGCCGCCGACGCTTACTACCACAAGAATGGCTTCGGATTTGACCAGCTTCTCGAAACCAACTCAGATCTGACCATAAAGCTTCCTCTACGGCCTGCTCCCCGGTTGGATGACAACGAGCCACTTCAAGCAAGATGGGATGAGAACGGCCACTACGTCATCGATTGCGATGACTGCCTGCGTGAATTCAGTGTCCCCTGCGTCTTTCACAGAGGGCGAGAGGAAAAGTGGACTACTTGTGTACATTGCAGGAAATTCGTTAGGTTCTTCGTCGCTGACGGCGATCCGTGATGGGTCGCCGGTGGCGCATCATCCATCGCGCATGGTTGCCTGTCAGCAGACTCGTTCGCGGCACACCGTGGCCGGACAACGGGAATCCGTGCCGTTTGAGCCGGCCCGCCGTGATGGAAGAGAATTGACTGGATGGAAACGGGCGACGCAGCAACAACGCCCCGTTGCCAGATTGTTATGCTTTGACTTTGCCCGATGCGAGCCACGCCCCGCAGGATTGCGAGGCGTGCCCTCGCTTCTGATGGATGTCTCGTCCTCCGTGTGTATTTAGCTCGGCGCCATGATCAGAAAAGTGTTGCTCGTCGATCCCGATATGTCGTCACAGGACCAGTGTACGCGCGTTCTGCGCGACTGCATCTGCGAGGTCAGCGCGGTAGATACTGCCGTCGCGGCATTGACGCTGCTGGAGAGCAGGAAATTCGACGCGGTTCTGGTGGATTTCCGGCTGGTCAGCCTGGGAGGTAGCGACGTGCCCACCGCCGCCGAGCGCGCGCAGCCGGGAATCAACATCATCCTCATGGTGGAAGGAATTGGTAACCCTCCATCCCATCCGCCACGGCGATTGCGCGGATACCCATTGCTTACCAAGCCGCTGAGAATCGAAGAAGTGGCGCGGGCGTTGGAAGCACCGCCAGAGACAGTCCCAGCGTCACCGCAACAGCCTGGCCCAACTGCTACTCCAGAGGGGTTCGCCGGCCTGCTCGGGATCTCGGAAAAAATGGTGAAGATTTACCGGCTGATTTCCAAAGTGGCTTTGCAGCAGCACCCCGTTCTGATCACGGGCGAGAGCGGCACCGGCAAAGAGTTGGTGGCGAGGGCCATCCACTCGCATGGCCCCTGGCACGATAAGCCTTTCGTCCCGGTCGACTGCGGGGCCTTGCCTCCGACCCTCATTGAAAGCGAGTTGTTCGGACATGTCAAAGGCGCCTTCACCGGGGCTGCCCAATCGCGGCAGGGTCTTCTGGCGGCGGCTGGGTCAGGGACCGTATTCCTGGATGAGATCGGCGAACTGCCCATCGAACTGCAATCGCGGCTGTTGCGCACGCTCCAGGAGCATGAAATCCGGCCGTTGGGTAGCAACGAGCGGATCAAGTTAGAAGCGCGGATCATCGCCGCCACCAATCAGGAGTTAGAGGCTGGAATAAAGCGCGGCGCTTTTCGCAAGGATTTATTCTTCCGCCTTAACGTGGTCTCCATCAGAATGCCGTCTCTCCGCGACCGGAAAGAGGATATCCCGGTGCTGGTTCGGCATTTCCTGGCGCGCTATGACAACCGGAAGCCGGTGACAAGGATTTCCGATGAAGCCCTTGGGCGATTGATGAGTTATGACTGGCCCGGCAACGTCCGCGAGTTGGAAAACTGTATCCAGCGCGCGGTTTCGCTGGGCTCAGGGCCCTTCATTCAAACGCAGGATCTGCCCTCCGCGATGCTTTATCACCTCGCGCGCGGGTCCTCTTTCCGGAAGGATATGAATTCGCTTCAGGCCCTTGAACAGCAGGCGATCCGGCAGGCGCTACAGGCCACGGGCGGCGATCGAGTTCGAGCCGCAAAACTTCTGGGTATCGGCAAGACGACCATCTACCGCAAGCTTAAAGAGCATGGCATCGACGTGACCCCGGCGGAGGGGTAGAACGGAGCTTCGCCCGTATTTCACTCCACTATGGGACGCTCTTGGGCAGTTACGAGAGGCGGAACCCTCCGGCATGACGACCATTGTGCCGATCATCCTACCGTTACTTGAGCCGGGCCCGATCTTGAGGCCGGGAACGTCTTTTGTGCTTGAATCAATTGCTGCGAGGTTGCCCTGATCCTTCATTTTACTCCTTCGCGTGTCGCTTACTTCTCCATGGAAATCGCTCTTGACCCTGCCATACCCACCTACAATGGGGGCCTGGGCCCCACTGCCGCACTCGTCTCTTGCTCCATTTTGGACTCCGACTTGCGCGGCTGAAAAGCGCAAGTCGCGTAATCTGACATCGCTAACCTCCCTCCGTTCCACCCCCGGCAACTTGGGATGCTGGGTCATGGAGACAATGACGCGTTGGTTGTGCGCCGAGGGTGGACCGAGATCATGCGGCGCGAGCTTAAGGACGCAGTTTGTGGCGAGGCGGCGAGGGTAGAGCAGTTCCTTGCCCAAGTACAGGGCCACGGCTGGGACCAGTGATTCTGGGCCTCCGCGTACGGGGCAGCATCATCCCTGGTCATTATTCTCACTTGGGTTTATTACTCCGCACAGATCGTTCTTTTTGGCGTGGAGCTCACGCAGGTCTACTCCCACCGACAAGCTTCGCAGATGTAGCGCTGACCTTCCGCGCCTGCGGCGCTAGAGCAGTTTCGATTTAAGTGTTTACATATCCACAAGAGGCGAAGTAGTTTGTGCATTCGCTTGGGGTGACGGTATTCAGCAATTCCCCGATTTCCTTCCAGAGGGCATCGATGTTTCTTCGGGCGGCTTTGCGGAGCAGCGCCTTGAGTTTGGAAAAGAACTTTTCGATGGGGTTCAGGTCCGGAGAGTAAGGGGGCAGGTAGAGTACGGTTGCGCCGGTCGCGGTGATGGCCTCCTGGACTCCCGCCACCTTGTGACTGCTCAGGTTGTCGAGGATCACGGTGTCTCCCGGCTGGAGGGTTGGGCACCGGAATTGACGCACATAGGCTCGAAACATCTCCCCGTCCATGGGCCCGTCCGTGACCATCGGCGCGGTCAAGCGGCGGCGGCGCAGAGCGCCTACAAAGGTCGTCGTCTCCCAATGCCCGTGCGGTGCTGAGTCGAGGCAACGTTGACCTCGGGGCGCACGTCCGTAGCGTCGCGTCATGCTGGTCGATATCCACGTTTCATCGATGAACACGAGCTTTTCAATTTCCATCGTGGGTAACGCTTGCTGCCAGGCTTTTCGTGCCCGCTGCACGTCCTCGCGTCCTTGCTCGCTGGCGTGCAGGGTTTTTTTTGAAGGTAAGATGCCATTTGTTCATCTGGTGCCACAAGGCGCCGATCTTGATTGAGGTGCCCTGCTCGCCGAGACGTGCACATAGCTCGGCAAGCTCAGCCCGGGGGCTTGTTCGATCCAGGTGCGCAGCACCGGCTCCATCGCCGCGATCCGCGAACGGCGATGCCCACCGATCTGAAAACTGGTGCGTTGGCCAGTCTGCTGTTCCCGCCTCCGCACCTGGTAAACCCAGACGCGGCTGACTTCCAGGCGCCGCGCAATCGCCGTCGGACGTTCTCCGCGATCCAAGGCCACCCGATCCCGCAAATCTTGTGAATAGGATTGCACCTTTGCCTCCCCTCTACCAGCAGAGGCATTATCGCACAAAATGTATACACTTAAATTAAAAATGCTCTAACGTTGCGTGATGAAAATGCATTTACTGTGTATAACTTAAATCCGGCGTAATCGAAGCTAGAGAATCGCGATCGAAGGCCGATTTGATGCGGGTTTTCTGACGCTGTGTTATGCTGAGCCTTACCTAATGTTTGGTTAGGTCAGGCTCAGAGTGCGGCGAT